>ENA-ORSI01003162-ORSI01003162.1-human-gut-metagenome-genome-assembly--contig:-NODE-3162-length-10845-cov-2.391288_pt1 | contig 10845 bp, 8 predicted proteins | sample MGYA00242187_ERZ509154 | MGnify/ENA primary metagenome ERZ509154 (study PRJEB26280, sample SAMEA2338627) | human gut metagenome | biome: human gut; feature: human-associated habitat; material: faeces...
TTTACCAGGCTTTCAAACAGCGTACGGTTGGCCGCCACATTCAAGCTCCCGACGAGGAACTCTTCCTCGATGGATACGCCGTTTGAAAGAATATCCAGCGACGGGCGCAGCTCTTTGATGAACGTGATGACGTCCAGCTCTTCCTTCCGGTCATACTGGCTGTTGTCTATCTTCGCCAGGAGCAGCAGGTTGCGGTTCAGGTGTGACAGGCGGGATGCCGTCGCATACAGGCTTTGCATCATGTCGGCTTGTCGTTTGGTCAGTTCAGGCAACTGGAGGAGCAGGTCGAGCCGGCTTTGGAACACGGCGAGCGGTGTCTGCAATTCGTGTGAGGCGTTTTCGGTGAACTCTTTCTGCATGCGGTAGCTCTTCAGGCTGTTGTCCATCAGGGTTGTCAGCGTCCGGTTCAGGCGGGCGAACTCTGCCACGTCGCTTTCCGGCAGGACCGGAAGCACGCCTTTTTCCAGGCGGAAAGCTTCGATCTGGCGCAGGGTTTCGTCGAAGGGCCGCCACAAGCGGCGCGATATGAACCGCAGGGTCAGGACGATGGCGATGCCCAGCACGCCGACGATGATGGCAAACTGTATCATGATGCCTTGCATGATGTCTTCTTTCAGGTCGATGTCAGGGATGGGAAGTCCCTGCTTCACGGCTTCGATGACATCTATCATGTCCTCGGCATAGTAGTGTTTCGTCAGCAGGTAGAACAGTGGCGTGGCCAGCAGGAGCAGCAGGGCGATACAGACGACAAACTGTGTCAGCATCCTGTCGGAAAGGCTTGTGCGTCTTGTCATGGCTCGACCCATTTATAGCCTGTCCCATACACATTCTTGATGCAGTCCTTGACGCCGGCTTCGGCCAGTTTGGCTTTCAGGTTCTTGATGTGCGTGTAGACGAAATCATGGTTTTCCAGCATGTCGGCCATGTCTCCGCTGAGGTGCTCGGCCATCGAGCCTTTCGACACCACCTTGTTCCGGTTGCTGATGAAGAACAGCAGCAATTCGTATTCCGTGCGGGTGAGCACGACGGGCTGTCCGTTGGCCGTGACCGACTTGCTCAGCAGGTCGATAGTGACCCGGTTGCTGCTCAGCAGGTTGTTGACGGCAAACATCTTGCGCCGGATGATGGCGTAGATGCGCATGCTCAGTTCCGGCAGATGGAAGGGCTTGGCCAGATAGTCGTCGGCGCCGATTTCAAGTCCTTTGACCTTGTCGTCCACCGAGTCTTTGGCCGACACAATGATGACCCCCACCGGATTTTTCTTTTCGCGGATGGCACGCAGGATGTCCAGCCCGTTTCCGCCCGGAAGCATCAGGTCGAGCAACACGCAGTCATAGTCATACAGGCAGACTTTCGTCAGGGCCTCGTCGTAGGAGAAAGCCTGCTCGCACACGTAGTTTTCAGAACTCATGTAGGCAGCGATGTTGCCCGACAGTTCTTTTTCGTCTTCGATGATTAGTAGTTTCATTTGATTAGCATAAGTAAGCTCCCGCCTGTGATGAGCAATGCACCGAGCACCACCCGCAGGCTTACCGGTTCTTTCAGTAGCAGGAATGACAGGCCGATGGTGATGACGACGCTCAATTTGTCGATTGGCGCGACGCGCGACACGTCGCCCGTCTGCAAGGCTTTGAAGTAGAACAACCACGAGGCGCCCGTCGCAAGGCCCGACAGGATGAGGAACAGCCAGGCCTGTCGCGGGATGTCTTTCACTTCTCCGGCATGGTGGCCGAAGAGGACGATGCCCCACGTCAGCAGCAGGATGACAGAGGTGCGGATGGCCGTAGCCAAGTCAGAGTTGATGTTCCTCACGCCTACTTTGGCAAAAATGGCAGTCAAGGCAGCAAAGAGGGCCGAAAGCAATGCGTAATACTTCCACATGGCAGGAGTGATTTTGTGTTGTAATATCGTTTACAAAGTTATCATATTGTCCACAAAGATAAGGGTGGATTTTGAAGGAATTTTGAAGAAACGGCCTTGAATGACATTTCCCGCGATGTGTTTTTGCAAATGTTTGAAAATGAACATTTCGGTTTGAATTTCCCGTATGCTGCTTTCCGCCTGTGGACGGCCTCCTATCCGTCCGGATGCGCAAAGAAATCCGTGCGAGTCCCGAAAGGAGTCCGCCCGCGGACGGAAAGGAAGGTTGGGAAACGACTTTCCTACTTCTTCCTGTTTGTTTATAAAATGGAAATCATTATCTTTGGGATGTCCTTGTCTGTCCGAGTGGACGCATTAAAGGGTTATAGGGTAAATGTTAAAAAATATAGCTATGCTAAGACGCTTGTTGTTATTAATCATGTCATTTGTGGCAATGAATGCATTCGCACAAATGCCTTTAAAAATCTCAGTCTCACAAGAAGGTAATTGGGTTATTGTTGCACCGGAGAATGAGAATGATGTATGGACAAAAGTGAGGAATGGCAGAAAAGAGGTTTGGTATGAACCTTGTGATAGCCATCGTAGCTATTGGAAAAAGACTTTAAATGGAATACGTAGAAAATACATCACGAATGAAGAACTTTCAGAGTTGAGAAAGAAAAAGATATTATTAGATCTTCCTCTTCGTGTCGATGATAAGGGACATGTGTTTTTTGTCAGAATGATGGCCGATAAAGGCATTTTAGATGTACTTTCAAAGCGATGTTTGAAAAATATGTATAAAGAATTTTTAGGATTGACAGTGCCTTTACCTGTTGAATTGGATTCAAGTCAATATGTCAATATGTGTTTTTGGCTTATATATAATTAGTTTAAGGAAAGCAACAAGCAGTTAGATATTACTTGAATCCTAGAGAATCGTCAACGAAGCAGTAATAGAGAACGAAGCTGAGATGGTGATTGGGCTGTCTTTTGTTCGTTCGTATGACTCATCCGGACGGTTCAAGCATAAGAATCTCCGATTCGCCGAACATTGGGGTGCGGATTTGGAAATCCTCATAATCACTTCCTTTGGATGACACATCCAAAGGAACAGGGGATTTTATTTTGTTGATTTATACTATTTTCCCTCTGTGTCTCCGTGACTCTGTGTTTGATATTCTTCGTTTCGACACAGCCTCCGGAAGCCGGACGCACATTTTCCACATCCATATAGGGCACATTCGGTTTTTTCTTCGTATGTTTGTCACAAAACCAAACAACACCAACGCTATGAATGTACAAATCGAAGAGAGCTGGAAACAGCATCTGGCTCCGGAATTCGACAAACCCTATTTCATCAAGCTGACCGACTTCGTTCGCCAAGAATATCAACAAGGTGCAGTCTATCCGCCGGGGCGGCTCATCTTCAATGCCTTCAACCTCTGCCCGTTCGACTGCGTGAAGGTCGTCATCATCGGACAAGACCCCTACCATGGCCCCGGACAGGCTCACGGGCTCTGCTTCTCCGTCAACGACGGCATCCCCTTCCCCCCTTCGCTGGTCAACATTTTCAAGGAAATACATGACGACCTGGGCAAGCCCATGCCGACAAGCGGCAACCTGACCCGATGGGCCCGGCAAGGCGTCCTGCTGCTCAACGCCACCCTCACGGTACGCGCCCACCAGGCCGGTTCGCACCAACGGCAAGGCTGGGAGGAGTTCACCGACGCGGCCATCCGCACGCTGGCTGAAGAACGCGAACACCTGGTGTTCATCCTTTGGGGAGCTTACGCGCAGAAGAAAGGAGCCTTCATCGACCGTTCGCGCCACCTGGTGCTGACATCCGCACACCCATCCCCCCTCTCGGCCCGCAACGGTTTCTTCGGCAACCACCATTTCAGCCAAGCCAACGCCTACCTGGAATCGCACGGCGAAACTCCCATCGAGTGGTAGCGACCCGTCAGGAGGAAGCCGCACGACTCGTCAGGGGGAAGTCGCACGACTCGTCAGGAGGAAGTCGCACGACTCGTCGGGAGGAAGTCGCACGACTCGTCAGGGGAAAGTCGCACGACTCACGAAACCGGGCAGGAAGACCGCACACAAAAAGGATTGCATTTGCTGTCATGCCTGCAAATGCAACCCTTGATGTATGATAAAGAAATATTCTCTTCGGAGGTCAATACCACTCCACGTTGCTGCTGTAGCTGCTTCGCTTGTCCCACTTGAGGGCATCCTTCAGCATGCTGGCGTTGGCACTGATGGTGAAGTTGTACGACTGGTAGCGTCCGAACACCAGGCCGCAACTCATGCTGAAGCAGTGAAGGTCACGCGTGATGTTCACCGTCGACATGGAGATTTCCTTCGCGTCGAAGTCGTATCCGCTCGAGAAATTGATGTTCCATCCGTCGGAAATCTTGATGTTGCCCGAGAAGTTCAAGTTTTGGGTAAACTTGTAAGGATAGCGCATAGTCTTCGTGTTGATGCGCGCCGAGCGGTCTTCGCTCATCGTGATACCATAGGAGACGGTGAGCGACCAAGGCATCTTGAATTTCAGATAACCGTCCTCGTCCACTTCCGCGGCCACCTTTTCCTTCTTCCGGTTGCGCTGTTCCTCGCGTTCGTCCAAGTCCGTGAACTCTTCATCTTCTTCGTCCTCCTTGTTTGTATCCTTGGACTTCTCATCGTCCTTGCCAAACCATTTCTTCCACGTATTGTTGTCAAACGTGTAGGAGAAGTTCTGGCTCATGCCTGAGAAGCGTCCGAAACGTCCGTATGACCACTCCGTACGGTTGCCTTCCACCACTTGTCCACGCTCGTTGAACTCATAAGCATAGGTAGCAAAGCTGGCCGAGAGGTTGAATGTCTTGCTTTTCGAGAGCTTCAGGCGAAGGCTGATGTCCATGTCGCTCCAAGGCTTTTCCTTGGCGGCCAAGTTATAGGACATACCGATGCGGAACTCGTCGATGAGGCTGATTTTCTTCACGCCGGTGGAGTCCTTGTCTGACTTTACTTTCATCTCCAGGTTGTTCGACAGGGAGAAAGTGATGTTTCCCGACCGCCCTTCGGGAGCTGTGCCGTAGAGCATGCCGTCGTAGTAGGAATACTTCTCGGTGTAGACCTCGCCGTTCTCGTCCGTATAGGTATAAGTGTCGTAGAAGCCGTAGCGCGAGCTACTGAAGTCCGGCGACATGCTGTAGCTGACAGTCGGGGTGAGGACGTGGCGTATCATTTCAATCTTATCACCGAAAATCTTACGCGAAGGCTTGTAGAAGCCATAGAGTTTCGTATTGGCGGAAATGCTGAATTCGTAGTTGTAGACACGGTTGAAGCCATTGATGGTGTCACGCACCACGGTCTGCGTCGCCGGGTCCCAATCACGCTTCACCTTGTAGAGATACCAGCGTTCGGTGTAGTTGAACGAAGGCGTGATGTTGATGTAGTTAAACAGCGTGAAGTTAGCCTGTATCGGAATACGGTGCTGCCAACCGTTGCGCCAGTCGCGTGCCAGGTTCGACTTGAGGATGTAGTCTTCCTTGGCCGTAATGCTGTTGCTTATCTGCCCGGTGTACTGGATGGAGATTTTCTCATACCAGCGCTCCTTTCCGGCCGCTTTCTTGCGCTTGAAGGGATAGATACGGTTGAGGTTGATGTTCAGGTCGGGCAGCGTGAGCGACACCATAGAGTCGCGTGTGCTTTGCGACACGTTGAATGTGCTCGACAGCGTCAGGCCGATGTCAGGGAATGTGCGCGAATAGCTCACGCTGGAGGTCTTGGTGCTTTGTGCATAAAGGCTCGGGTCGTAAAGGCTGTTCAGGTTGTTCCGGTCATAGCTGGTTGAGGAATAGTTGATGCTGGCCGAGAAGTTCGAATTCGGATTAGCCTTGGCATCCTGCCGGTGTGTCCATTGCAGGCGGAAGCTGCGCGACTCTGAATAGTCGGGCATCCCCTTGTCACCGGTCTTGATGTCCTGATAGCTGAAGCTGAAATTACCGGAGAACTTATAACGCTTGTTATAGGTCGAAGCGGCATTGGCCTCCCATGAGCCTTTGGTATAGATACCGCCCGTAAGGCGCAAGTCGATGTTGTCATTGATGGCAAAGTAATATCCGCCGTCGCGCAGATAAAAACCACGTGTCGACTCATCGCCGTAACTGGGCATGATGAATCCTGAGGAATAACTGCTGCTGAAAGGGAAAAAGCCAAAGGGGATGGCCAGCGGAAGCGGCACGTCAGCCAGCACCAGCCATGCCGGACCAAACACGACGTTCTTCTTCGGACGCACCTTCGCCCGGCTCAGGGCCAGATAGAAGTGGGGATGCTCATGGTCGTCGCAGGTCGTGTAACGCCCGTGCTCCATGTAGTATTCTTCGTCATTGCCTTTCTTCGCGCTTTCACTGGTGATGTAGCCTTCTCCCTGTTCGGTCGTGATATTATTGATGAAGCCGCGTTTTGACTTGAAGTTGTAGCTCATCTTCTCCGACTCATAGGGAGTCTCTCCATCTTTGAACACAGGTTTTCCTTGGAGCGTGCCAGTCGTGTCAGCCACACCGTTGGCATGCACGATGCTGCTGTCCATGTTCATAGCCACGACGGCAGCCGTCAGCTCGATGGTCTGGTAGTTGATTTTAGCGTTGCCATACATGCGGGCAAAGCCGTCGGCGGCAGTCATCACCGTCGAGTCGGAAGAGGAAAACGTGACCGGTGCATCCAGCGCATCTTTCTTCTTGCCGACAGTGTCAGCTTGCAGCGTATCCAATGCCAACGAATCTTGCAACAGAGAATCCCTCTTCAACGACAAGGAATCCAGCACCAAAGAGTCCGATGCCACTTTCTTCCGCGAACGACGGCGCTGCGCGTCTGTGCTTTGCGGGATGAACGAAAGCAGCAACAAAAACAAAAAGGGTATATATAAGCAGTTTCTTAACGATTTCATTAAACCTTATTTACAACCGGTGGTCGGCAAAATTACATAATATCTACCATCCAAGAGACAGCATCTCCTAGATTTTATTGATTTTTAGGTGTTAAAGAAAACGTTCGCACCAACTCTTAAAACGAGCCACACCCTCCTTGCCGTATGGCTCCAGACTGCGCAAGGCCTTCTCCAGGCTCTTCTCACGGTCCAAGCGTGTCTTTGAGAAGAACTTGTCTGCAAAGCATATCACTTGTTCCTCGAGGCTGACAGGCACCATCTCGCGGTGAGGAACGGGCAAATGTTCATGCTCGATCTGAGCCAGCGACAGTCCGGCCCCCGTGTGACGCTCGCACACCAGCGCATGACGCGGATAGCCCTCCCGGCGCATCAGCTCTGCCCCCAACGAACCATGACAAATGTAAGGCTTGTCACCGAAACAACAGATGTCGGGAGCACTGGTCAGGAAGATGCCGATGTCATGCAGCAAGGCTGCTTCTTCCAAAAACTGACGGTCGAGATTCAACTCCGGATGGCGGTCGGCGATTTGCAAGGCCTTGTCTGCCACCGAACGGCTATGTACCAATAATATATGCTTCAGTTCATTCTCTTCCGGATAATATTTATCGATTATGGCTAATGCGTCCATGATTTCATTCTGTCTTATTGTGTCGGATTCTTGTTTTAAACTACATTTGCATGCAAAATAACGAAAAAGCCAGCAATGTACCAACGACTTCTGAAGATAGTAGCCGGACTGACGGTCTCCGCCTGCATCCTCCTCTTTGTTTCCAAAGATGCCCTCCTCCGGCGGACAGCTGACCGGCGCATCGCCGCCGTCGAACAACGGCACGGACTTCACATCGGCTATCGGGAACTTACGCTCGCAGGTCTCAACACCGTGTGCATGCGCGGACTCTCCGTCGTCCCCGAAACGGGACACGACACCCTGCTCACCATAAGCCACCTCGATCTCCAACTGGATTTCTGGCGAATGCTGACAGGACACTTACAGGTGAAACACGTCAAGCTCGACGACCTCCGGCTGAACTTCCTGAAAAATGATTCCACGGCAAACTACGACTTCCTGTTCCGGCCATCAGCTTCTCCGGTCACAAAAGAGAAAAGCATGGGGACCGACTACGCCCGCCAGGCACATCGCCTGCTCGACTGGCTCTACGAACGGATGCCCGACAACGGACACATCACCCGCCTGCATGTGACCGAACAGCACAACCATCACCGTGTCTCGGCCTATCTGCCGGACATGAACATCGCAGCCAACTGCTTCCATACCGACATTGAAATCACCGAAGACACGCTCCCCGCACAACGCTGGGTCCTGACCGGACGCTTGTCACCGGCCAAACGGCACCTGGAAGCACAACTCCATGCCGCAGACCGGCACGACATCCGCCTCCCCTACCTGCAACGGCGATTCGGGGCTGACATACGCTTTGACACACTGACCTGCCGACTGTCCGAAACACAAGACACCAACGACCGTCTCCGTCTGGACGGACAAGCTGACATCGCCGGACTGCGCCTCTACCACACAGCCCTCTCACCCGACACCATCCGGCTGGACAAGGGCTCGCTGGACTATCGCCTGGGCATCCGGCCACAAGTCATCGAACTCGACAGTTCCAGCATCGTGCGCTTCAACCGCCTGTCATTCCATCCCTACATCCGGCTGGCCCATCATGCCAACGACAGCCTCCCGCCCTTGGCACGCTGGCATGTCACCGCGTCCGTCAATCAACCGTGGTTTCCGGCACAAGACCTCTTCGGCTCACTGCCGGAAGGACTATTTTCCACACTTGCCGGCATCCGGACAGAAGGCGAACTTGCCTACCACGGCTTCCTCGACGCGGACTTCGCCTGCATCGACAGCCTGAAGCTGGCTTCCGAACTGAAAAGCAGAAACTTCCACATCCTCCATCAAGGCGCGGCCAACCTGTCAAAAATGAATGAAGAATTTGAATACACGGCCTACGAGGACGGCCGCCCCGTGCGCACCTTCCCCGTCGGGCCATCGTGGGAACACTTCACCCCGCTCGACAAGATTCCGACAGTGCTCCAGACGGCCGTGATGCAAAGCGAAGACGGGGCCTTCTTCTACCACCAGGGCTTCCTCATCGACGCCCTGCGCGAAGCGCTCATCCAGGACCTGAAAGAGCGGCGTTTCGCCCGCGGAGGCAGCACCATCAGCATGCAGCTGGTGAAAAACGTGTTTCTCAACCGCAAGAAAAACATCACCCGCAAGCTGGAAGAGGCGCTCATCGTGTGGCTCATCGAGAGCCAGCGGCTCACCTCCAAGGAACGCATGTTTGAAGTCTACCTGAACATCGCCGAGTGGGGACCGCTGGTCTACGGCATCGGCGAAGCCTCGGCCTTCTACTTCAACAAGCGCCCGGCCGAACTGACCGTGGAGGAGTCCATCTTCCTCGCCAGCCTCATCCCCCACCCCAAGACATTCCGCTACTCGTTCGACGACAACGGCCGGCTGCGCGAAAGCCTGTCCGGCTACTTCAGCCTCATCGCCGAAAGGCTGACCAAGAAGGGAATCATCACGGAGGAAGAGGCTGCCCGCGTCCGCCCGCAAGTCAACATCACGGGAGAGGCACGCAAACAACTCATGGAGTAAACAAAGCACACATCGAGTCTCACAGAAAGCCGCTTGCCAATGCTGCAAACCAAGCATCGCGATTCACTTGCCTTCACAATCGCGATTGTCAGGTCGTCACTATCGCGATTCACTCCTACTCACCATCGCGATAGTGAGCACAAGTGAATCGCGAAAATAAAACAAGCTCATTAGCAGCACTTTGCACACACATAGGCAAAGTAAAGCCGAGTCAAAGGAAAAAATCAGGCTTTTTGAATTACCTTTACACTTAAAAGTGTACGGACCTTCTTTCGTCAACGAGCAGGCTGGCTGTCAAGTTCATGCACCCGCTCCTTTAATTCATACACGTGAGTGACGGGACTATGAAACAAAGGCTCCATCCACTCCCGAAGCACGATGACCGTACGCATGGCCTCGTTCATCCGCAACGTGGACTCAGGTTGCGGCAGTTCGTCCGCCTGCTTTTGCACCTTCTCCAGATAAGCCTCAGCCACCTCGTTCGCCTCCTGATAGAGGGCAGGCGAACTTTCTCCCTTGCTTCTCACGGCTTCAACCTGAGCTTGCAGTTCCTTGTAGGCCGCACTTTGCATGATGTCTGATTTCAGCATCCCGGCCTGGAGTTTAATCAAGTCCGGATAGCATTGCTCAAGGACCCGCACGCCTTCCGACGCCTTTTGCCGTCCGACACCGGCTGCACGCCGCAACGAGTCGATCACAACGGCCCAACGCACCTCGGCCTTTTTCAAATCCTGCACCAAAGCACGGCGCTCCGGTGATTGCTCCTTGTCGCACAGTCGGCACACTCGTTTCTGCAATGCACCGTAATCCACATCAAATGCGACTTGCCCTTGCGCTGTCAAACCTGCACAGAGCATCCATAGTAATACCCACTTTTTCATAATCACATCTATTTAAAAGTCTCTCTTTGTCACACCGTATTGATAAGTAGAATATCATATTTAACTCATACACTATTTAGACGCGGACATATTCATTTATGCAACTACTTATATCTTACTATTTAGGCGAATATCCGCATTTTTCCCTACCTGTAACTACGCAACTAATAAAACGTTCTCCGGCATCCCGACTTTCAGTCGAAGTTCATCCGCAGTAAGCTGGAAGAGTTATCAATACCCATCCTGTCCCTGAAAGGGGACAAATATCCGCTTGTCGTTCGCCCTCTTCGAGGACGGCACCACCGATGTTTGCCGGCCGCAAGTTCCACATGCGGTAAACATGATTGGACGTCTCCGACGCCCCTGTGTTGTGATTGGTTTCTGCCCCACGAAACTGTGGCCAAACCTCAGTATGCGTCCTTACGTATCATGAACAGCTTATTACGAAGAATAAAAATACTATTTTTATTTCATTTTCCAACATTTCCCAATAAAAATAATCCGTTTCCGACCTATACATCCGCTTTCTCCGTCCTCACCAA
>ENA-ORSI01003165-ORSI01003165.1-human-gut-metagenome-genome-assembly--contig:-NODE-3165-length-10839-cov-3.013539_pt1 | contig 10839 bp, 11 predicted proteins | sample MGYA00242187_ERZ509154 | MGnify/ENA primary metagenome ERZ509154 (study PRJEB26280, sample SAMEA2338627) | human gut metagenome | biome: human gut; feature: human-associated habitat; material: faeces...
CCCGAGCAGGCGCGGACCGCGGTGACGCTCAACGGCGCCGCCGCCATCTGCCGCGCCGACCGCATCGGCTCCATCGAGCCGGGCAAGCAGGCGGACATTCTCATCTGGAACGCAGAGGATCTGGACTATATCTGCTACCGCCTTGGCAGCAATCTGGTCGATACTGTAATCAAAAAAGGAAACGTCGTTTAGACAAAAGAACAGGCAATGCCCATCCGGACATTGCCTGTTCCGCAAGGAAACTCGGTTTTTATGCAAAAAGCAGCCTGCCTTGAACACAGTTGGTAGGGGCGGGGCTCTGCTCCGCCCGTTGGGCAGCCGCAGATTTGCGCAGCACACTGTAGGGGCCGATGCCCACGTCGGCCCGGCAGAATGCACCGTTTTAACGGAAATCTTCGGCACATTCGTAACTTCCCAACGGGCCGATGTGGGCATCGGCCCCTACAACCAGGTATGCAGGTGCGCTGCATAACCCAACACCTCACCCGTGGATTGTTTCGAGCTTCCGGATGTTTTCCTCAGAATCGTCTCCGACACAGCCGACCAGCATATACGTCTTGTGGAAGTGGTCGTAGATAAAATGATCGAGCAGCCGGAAGCCGATGATGCGGCCTGTTGAGCGCACATGGGTGCGCGGCCCAGTGCAGTAGTGCTGTGCGCCGCCGAGCAGAATGTGGCTCTCGTCATAGTAGTCGATGGGCAGATCTGCCCGGATGAGTTCATTGACGCGCGATTCGAGCGTGGGAATATCGATATCCGGCTGGTGCTCGTTGAATTCGAGCACGAAGCCGTGGCGGATATCGCCGTGGCTGCACGCAAGCATCTGCTCCTGCGTCATGGCGTATTCGCACAGATCCTCCGCGCTGTGCGCCATGAGGCGATAGGCAAGCGACGGATAGACGATGTCGCACAGCTCCTGCGGCAGAGGGCCAAAGAGGTTCGGCCGCGTGATGACGATCTGCTCGCCGACGCCGATGAGCAGATTCGCGTTGACGCCGAGCAGGGGATAGATCAGGTCAAAATGCTCAATGATGATGCGCTTGCCGCGCCGGACAGCCAGCCGGACGGCGTCCGCCAGCTCCGAGAGCTGATGGAAGCCCGTCTCGAAGCGGATGTCCAGATGGTAGGTGTGCGGCGTGAAAAAGCCCGTTTCATACTCCTGCTCCAGAAGCGGGAGCGGGCGGACGTTGACGCCGTCGTCGTCGTTCGTAAGCTCGATGCCGGGGAACATCCCCTTGATGAGCACGCTCTTGCCGGAGCCGGCTTCCCCGATGAAGCCGATGATCTGGTCAAAGGGCGAAAGATAAAGCTGCGCGATCTGCATACCGAGCGTGTAGATCCGGCTGCGGCCGCGGGGTGCAAAATACGTGCTGTAGATATGGCTGCTCTGAATCGCGTTTGTCGTCATGGGCGTTTTGCCTCCTGTGCCGTTTTCTTTCAGTATAGAGGATAAAGCCCGCTTTAATCAAGGAAAATCTGCTGCAAGCAGCATGAAATATTGAAAAACATACAAGGGGGAATTTTGGTGGTTATCCGAAACGAGGCTTCTGCCGGAGCGGCGGAGTCGGCGGACGTACTGGTCACGGTGCGGCCTGCTGAAACGCTGAAGCTGCGGATCACATCGACGGTCCGTTTGCAGTTTGGCGCTGCGATCGAGCAGACGGTGCACAGCGTTCTGCGCGCCGCAGACGTGCAGCAGGGAGAGATTGCCGTAGACGACCACGGCGCGCTCGACTGGATCCTGCGTGCCCGGCTGGAAGCCGCGCTCGCACGGGCGGAAGGAGGGACCGCATGAGACGTTCCATGCTCTTTGTACCCGGAAATAACCCGAAAATGATGACAAGCTGCGGCTTTTTCGGCGCGGACGCCATCATATTTGATCTGGAGGACGCTGTATCGCCCGATGAAAAGGACGCGGCGCGCATACTGGTCAAATACGCGGTGACGAATGTGGAGCGCTGCCGCAGCGAGATCATCGTCCGCGTCAATGCGGCGGACACGCCGCTGTTTGCACAGGATTTAGAGGCCATCGTGCCGCAGAGGCCGGATTACATCATGCTCCCGAAGACCGCGTCGCGGCAGACTGTCCGCGATTGCGACGCCGCCATTGGCGAAATCGAGCGCTGCTGCGGGATGGAGCCGGGTACAATCAGCCTGATCGCGCTGATTGAGACGGCGCTCGGTGTGGAAAACGCGTTCGAGATTGCTGCGGCCTCCCCGCGTGTGCGGGCGCTGTTTCTCGGCGCGGAGGATCTGAGCGCCGATCTGCACTGCAGCCGGACGAAGGAGGGCCTTGAGATCCTCTATGCCCGGACGCGCCTCGTCACAGCGGCGCACGCCGCCGGAATTGATGTCTACGACACCCCCTTCACCGACGTGAACGACGATGAAGGCATCGAAGCCGACAGCCGCCTTGCCCGCAGCCTTGGCTTTACCGGCAAAGCATCCATCTCGCCCCGGCATCTGGACGCGATCAACCGCTGCTTCAGCCCCTCGCAGGCCGAAACAGACTATGCCAGAGAGGTGCTTGCGGCCATTGAGGACGCAAAGCGCTGCGGAAAGGGCGCGGTAGCGCTGCGCGGAAAGATGATCGACGCGCCGATCGCCGCGCGGGCCAGACAGACGCTGGCCGCAGCGGAAGAAATTCTTGCGGAGGGAGGCACGCTGCAATGAAGGATTCCAAGGTCGTATCCTCGCTGCGTGAGGCAATCCGCCTTTCCGGCCTAAAGGACGGCATGTGCGTCTCGTTCCACCACCATCTGCGAAACGGCGACTATGTCGTCAACATGGTCATGGAACAGATCAGCGCCATGGGCATCCGCGATCTGACGGTCAACGCCAGCGCGCTGTTCGACGTGCACCTGCCGATGCTGGAGCATATCAAAAACGGAACGGTCAGCAGACTGCTGACCAACTATATGTCCGCCGGACTTGGCCGCGCCATTTCGGGGGGCGTCATGGACCAGCCCGTGGAGTTCCGGACGCACGGCGGCCGCCCGCGCGATATTGCAGGCGGCGAAACCCCAATCGACGTTGCATTCATCGCCGCGCCAAGCAGCGACACGATGGGCAACTGCACGGGCAAGGTCGGAAAATCGGCCTGCGGTTCGCTGGGCTACGCCTTCCCGGACGCGCAGTACGCGAAAAAGGTCATTGTTATCACCGATGAACTTGTGCCGTATCCGCTCTGCGGCTGGTCGATCCCGGAAATTTACGTGGATTATGTCGTCGCCGTGGACGCCATCGGTGACCCCGCCGGAATCGTCTCCGGCACGACCCGCATGACGCGCAATCCCGTCGCGATCACCATCGCGCAGACCGCCGCGCGGGTCATTGCCAGCTCCGGTCTTCTCAAGGATGGCTTTTCCTTCCAGACGGGTGCAGGCGGCGCGTCGCTGGCGACGGCAATGTATCTGGAAAAAATCATGAAGCAGCAGAACATTCACGGCAGCTACGCGCAGGGCGGGATCACCGGCCTGCTGGTCGATATGCTGAACGAGGGACTGTTCCGGGCGCTGCTGGATGTGCAGTGCTTCGATCTGAAGGCCGTGACCTCTATCCGGGAGAATTCCCGCCACTGTGAGGTATCGGCGGAGCAGTATGCCAGCCCCGGCTGCCGGAGCGCGGCGGTCGACTCGCTGGATGTTGCCGTGCTCGGCGCGACAGAGATCGACACTTCGTTCAATATCAACGTCCACACGGACTCCAACGGCTCCATCATGGGCGGCAGCGGCGGCCGGCAGCAAACTTGCGCTCATCGCGGCACCGCTGTTCCGCGGACGCCTGCCCATCGTGCGCGACCGCGTGACCTGCATTTCGACACCCGGACAGGACGTGGATGTGCTCGTAACGCAGGCGGGTGTCGCGGTCAACCCGAAAAACGCGGAACTGCGTGAACGCCTCTGGGAAGCGAGGCTCCCGGTCGTGGATATTCAGGAACTAAAGGAGCGCGCCGAACGCATTACAGGCACACCTGCGCCGCTTCCGGTATCGGACCGGGTGGTTGCAAAGGTGATCTCACGAGATGGGGAGTTGCTTGACACGATCCGTCAGGTCGGACGATAGGAGCGGCGTATGAGAGAGATACAGGCGGAACTTTTGACCAGTACTGTGGCGCAGATGTGCATCCGCGCCAATTATGACCTGCCGTGCGACGTGCTGCGGCAACTGCAAAGCGCACAGGCGGAAGAGCCGTGGCCCGCGGCGCAGGAGATCCTGCGGCAGATTTTAGAGAACGCGGAGCTTGCCGCCGCCAACGCCCAGCCGATCTGCCAGGACACCGGCATGGCCTGCGTGTTTCTGGAGATCGGACAGGAGGTACATATCGCGGGCGACCTCAAGGCCGCCGTGCAGGAGGGCGTGCGAAGAGGCTACGCGGCGGGCTGGCTGCGCAAGTCCGTCGTGCGCGACCCGTTTGACCGCGTCAACACGGGCGACAATACCCCGGCCATGCTCTATTTTGACCTTGTGCCCGGTGAGCAGATCAGAATCACCGTTGCACCCAAGGGCTTCGGCAGCGAAAACATGAGCCGGATCGCCATGCTCCGCCCGTCCGACGGGCTGGAGGGCGTCAAGCGCTTCGTTTTGCAGACCGTGCAGGACGCTGGCCCGAACCCGTGCCCGCCCATCGTGGTGGGCGTGGGGATCGGCGGCACGTTCGACAAAGCGGCGCTGTTGGCGAAGCAGGCGCTGCTGCGTGATCTGGACACGCCGCATGAAGATCCGTTTTACCGAAAGCTGGAGCAGGACCTGTTGGAGAAAATTAACGCGCTCGGCATTGGCCCGCAGGGGTTCGGCGGCAGGACGACGGCGCTGGCAGTCAACATTCTGACCAGCCCGACGCATATCGCGGGCCTGCCCGTGGCGGTGAATCTCAACTGCCATGTGACGCGCCATGTAACGGAGGTGCTTTGAGATGGCGATTGAACTGAAAACACCCCTTGGCAGCGCGGCAGCGCGCGCACTGCGCGCGGGCGATATGTGTCTGCTGACGGGCGAACTCTACACCGCGCGTGACGCCGCGCACAAGCGCCTCTGCGCGCTGCTGGAAGCGGGGCAGCCCCTGCCGTTTGATATGCGCGGCGCGGTCATCTATTTTGTCGGCCCGACGCCGGCAAAGCCGGGGCAGGCAATCGGTTCGGCCGGGCCGACGACCTCCTACCGCATGGACGCCTACAGTCCGGCGCTGCTGCGTCAGGGTCTGACCGGCATGATCGGCAAGGGCAAGCGCAGCAAGGCGGTCATAGAGGCGATCCGCGCCTGCGGCGCCGTCTATTTCGGCGCGACCGGCGGCTGCGGCGCGCTCTTGAGCCAGTGCATCAAAAAAGCGGAGGTCATCGCCTATCCCGACCTCGGCCCGGAGGCCGTGCGGCGGCTGTATGTCGAGAATTTCCCCGTGACGGTCATCATCGACAGCGAGGGCAATAACCTTTATGAACTCGGAAGACAGAACTATCTGAACAGTGTGCAGCAGCGCGAAGTATGCGGCAGCGGAGTATGAGGTGAGGTGCAGCTATGAATGAAGAACGGAAAAAGGTACTCATCATCGGCGTCATCGGCGCGGACGTGCACGCGGTTGGGAACAAGATCCTCTATCACGCGTTCACCGAGGCGGGCTTTGACGTTGTGAATCTGGGTGTCATGGTTTCGCAGGAGGAGTATATCGAGGCGGCGATCGAAGCGGACGCGGACGCTATCGTGGTGTCCTCGCTTTACGGTCAAGGGGAGCTGGACTGCCGCGGCATGCGGGAAAAGTGCGACGAGGCCGGTCTTGCCGGAATTCCGCTGCTCGTCGGCGGCAATATCGTCGTCGGCAAGCAGGATTTCGCGGACGTGGAAAAGCGCTTCAAGGCCATGGGCTTTGACCGGGCCTTCCCGCCCGGCACGCCGCCGGAAACGACCATCGCCGCGCTGCGGGAGATCCTGTATCCCGAAGAGGGACCGCAATGAAGCCAGTATTGTTGACGGATTTCGGCAGCACCTACACGAAGCTGACTGCCGTTGATCTGGACGCAGCCAAGCTTCTCGGCACGGCGCAGGCATATACAACGGTCGCTTCGGATGTGCGCATCGGTTTTCAGAAGGCGCTGGACGCGCTGCTTGCGCAGACGGGGCCATTGACATTTGCGCAGTCGTATGCCTGCTCCTCGGCGGCGGGCGGCCTGCGGATGATGGTCAGCGGACTTGTGCCGGAGCTGACGATGGAGGCCGCGCGGCTGGCAAGCCTCGGCGCGGGCGCGAAGATCGTCGGGCAGTTTTCATTCGAGCTGACGCAGGACGATCTGGAAACCATTCAGCGCGTGAACCCGGACATTTTTCTTCTGGTCGGCGGCACGGACGGCGGCAACAGCGCCTGCGTCATTCATAACGCGCAGATGCTCGCCGCGATCCGCCCGCAGTTCCCAATCGTTCTCGCGGGCAACCGCACGGCCATGCAGCAGTGCCGGAAGGCGCTGGAGGGCTTCGAGGTATCCGTCTGCGAAAACGTCATGCCGAAATTCGGCGTGCTCAAAACGGAGGACACGCAGAAGACCATCCGCAGCATTTTCCTGCGCCGCATCGTGCAGGCAAAGGGCCTGAACGCCGCGGCAGAGCGCATGAGCGGCCCGATGATGCCGACACCTGCAGCGGTCATGCAGGCCATGACGCTGCTGGCAAAGGGAACGGACAAAACGCCCGGCATCGGCGAACTGATCGGCGTGGATGTCGGTGGTGCGACAACAGATGTGTATTCCATTGCCGAAGGCATGCCCCGGCAGATGAACCGGGTCTACAAGGGCCTGCCGGAACCGTATGCCAAGCGGACGGTGGAGGGCGATATCGGTATGCGCTATTCCATCGAGGGCGTGCTGGCTGCGGCGGGCGCGCAGCGGCTGGCGGAGCTTTCCGGGCTTTCGCCGGAGCGGGTGGAGGCGCTCGTGCAGCTGCTTGCGCACAATACGCAGACGCTGCCGGAGCACGATACGGAGCTGGAGATGCTTGATTACGCGGTCGCCTCCATGGCCGTGCAGACCGCCGTGATGCGCCACGCCGGTACGCTTGAGGAAACGTATACGATGCTCGGACAGACCTTCGTGCAGAGCGGAAAAAATCTGTGCGAGGTACGCAAGGTCGTTGTGACGGGCGGAAGTCTCATCCATTCGCAGCGTGCGCGGCAGATTGCGCGCTTTGCCTGCTATGACCCGGCTTCTCCTATGTCGCTCCGCCCGAAAAAGGCGGATATCATTCTGGACAAACGTTATATTCTGGCGGCGATGGGCCTGCTTGCGCAGAGCGAGCCGGAGATCGCGCTCCAAATCATGAAAGAGGAGATCAACTGATGGAAATTCAGAACAGAAAGATCCCGGAAGGGGAATTCATGGCAATGCGGCAGGAGGTTCTGCAGCAGTGGCCGACGGGCCGGGACGTCGATCTGACGGAGGCCGCGGCGTATCAGAAGCAGCAGAAGCCGAGCCGCAATTTTTCCGCCAGACTGATCGAAGCGAAAAAGGAGCACAGGACGCTCATCCAGCCGCGTGCCGGTGTGCCGGTGCTTGAGGAGCACATCAAGCTCATGCAGTATCTGGAAAAAGAGGGCGAGGCAGATCTGCTGCCGACCACCATCGACAGCTACACCCGCCAGAACCGCTATCACGAGGCCGAGGAGGGCATCAAGGCCTCCAAGGAGGAGGGCCGCGCCATGCTCAACGGCTTCCCGGCCGTCAACCACGGTGTTTCCGGCTGCCGGAGAGTCGTGGAGAGCGTCAATGTGCCGGTGCAGGTGCGCCACGGCACCCCCGACGCCCGGCTTCTGACCGAGATCGCCTACGCGGGCGGCTTCACCAGCTACGAGGGCGGCGGCATCTCCTACAATCTGCCCTACTGCAAAAACGTCCCGATGGAGACGACCATCGCCAACTGGCAGTACGTCGACCGGTTGACCGGCCTGTATGAGGAAATGGGCGTTTCCATCAACCGTGAGCCGTATGGGCCGCTGACCGGCACGCTCGTGCCGCCCTGCATTTCCCACGCGGTCGCCATCATCGAGGCGCTGCTTGCGGCGGAGCAGGGCGTGAAAAACATCACAGTCGGCTACGGCCAGTGCGGCAACCTGATCCAGGACATCGCCGCAGTCCGCACACTTGAGGAGCTGACGGAGGAATATCTTGCAAAGTACGGCTATCACGACGTAGTTGTCACGACGGTGCTGCACCAGTGGATGGGCGGCTTCCCGGCGGACGAGGCAAAGGCGTTCGGCGTCATCTCGACCGGCGCGCTGATCGCGGCGCTTTCCAAGGCCACGAAGGTCATCGTCAAAAGCCCGCACGAGGCCATCGGCATCCCGACGATGGAGGCAAACGCGCAGGGGCTGCGCTGCACACGGCAGGTCGTCAGCATGATGACCGAGCAGACGTTTGCCAACACGCATCTGGACGAGGAAATGGAGATCATCCGGCAGGAAACGCGCTGCATCGTCGACAAGTGCTTCGAGCTTGGCATGGGCGATATCGCGCTCGGCGCGTGCCGCGGCGTAAAGGCGGGCGTTCTGGACGTTCCGTTCGCGCCCTGCCGCTTCAATGCCGGTCAGATGCTGCCGTGCCGCGACAACGACGGCGCGGTGCGCATCATGAACATGGGCAATCTCCCGTTTACAAAGGAGCTTCGGGATTATCATATGGGAAAAATCGCGGAACGCGCTGCGTTTGAGCATCGGAAAGCGACATTCCAGATGGTGACCGACGACGTTTACGCCATCAGCAAGGGACGCCTGGTCGGGCGGCCCAGATAAAGAAACAGGAGGAACAGAACATGAAAATCAAGGATGTTGTTTGCGCTGCGGGCAGCACGGGGTTTTATTTTGATGACCAGCGCGCCATCAAGCGCGGCGCGGGTCACGACGGTATGTTCTACATCGGCCAGCCTGTCACGGAGGGGTTTTCCGCCGTACGCATGAAGGGCGAGGCCGTATCGGTCATGATCATTCTGGAAGACGGACAGATTGCTTTCGGCGACTGTGCGGCGGTGCAGTATTCCGGCGCGGGCGGACGCGACCCGCTGTTTCTGGCGAAGGACTTTATCCCCATCATTGAGCAGTATGTCCGCCCGATGCTTCTGGGTCGGGAGGCGGATGATTTCCGCGGCCTGTGCGCGCAGATGGAGGCCATCGAGGTAAACGGCAAGCGCCTGCATACGGCCATCCGCTACGGTGTCTCGCAGGCCATTCTGGATGCAGTCGCCAAGGCGACGGGACGGCTGATGTGCGAGGTCGTCGCGGACGAATACGGCTGCACGGTCAGCCAGACGCCGATCCCCATCTTTACGCAGTCCGGCGACGACCGCTATGACAACGCCGACAAGATGATCATCAAGCGCGCGCAGGTGCTGCCGCACGCGCTCATCAACAACGTGCAGACCAAGCTCGGTGAGCACGGCGAAAAGCTGCTGGAGTACGTCAAATGGCTCCGTGACCGCATCCTGACCATGCGCGCGGACGAGAGCTATCAGCCCGTCCTGCACATCGACGTCTACGGCACCATCGGCGCGGCGTTCGGAAACAACAACTATGCCGCCATGGCCGATTATCTTGCGGAGCTGGAGCAGGCGGCAAAGCCCTTCCATCTGCGCATCGAAGGGCCGATGGACTGCGACTGCGACCGCGAAACGCAGATCGTTGCGCTTGCGGGACTGACAGCGGAACTAGACCGCCGCGGAATTCAGGTCGAACTGGTCGCCGACGAATGGTGCAACACGCTCGAAGACATCCGGGAATTTGCCGACCGCAGAGCCGGCCACATGGTGCAGATCAAGACGCCCGACCTCGGCGGCATCAACAATACCATTGAGGCGGTGCTCTACTGCAAGGCACACGGCATCGGCGCCTATCAGGGCGGCACCTGCAACGAAACGGACCGCTCGGCCCAGGTCTGCGTCCACTGCGCCATGGCGACCCAACCGGTGCAGATCCTTGCCAAGCCCGGTATGGGTGTTGATGAGGGCTACATGATCGTGTCCAACGAAATGAACCGCATCCTCGCGCTGCGGCAGGCAAAGCTGCGCTGAAACAGTCTGTATCGGCTGGCGTTGATGAAATCATACGGAGGGATGTGCATGCGGCTGCGCTGAAAAAGCAATATTCAGAATGCAGAAACTGGAGGTTGCTTATATGACAATCAAAGACTATACAGAATACAAGGAAGCGGAGATTCTACGGCTGTATGCAGAGGTAGGCTGGACTGCCTATACGGATGCTCCGGATACGCTGCGGAAAGGTTTTGAAAACTCGCTGCTGACGCTGGCAGCCTATGAAGGAACAACGCTTCTGGGGCTGGTTCGCGCGGTGGGCGACGGACATACCATTATATTTGTGCAGGATATTCTGGTGCGTCCGGACTATCAGCGGCAGGGAATCGGCTCTGCGCTGCTGCGGGCAGTACTTGAACGATATGCCGATGTGCGGCAGATCGAACTTGTGACAGACAATACACCGAAAACCAGAGTATTTTATCAGTCTGCCGGGTTTCAGGAACTATCCGAGATTGACTGCTGCGGATTTATGAAGACTTGAAAGAACAAAGCGCCGGAGAGAACCAAAAATTTCTCTTCGGCGCTTCTTGTCCGAATTTATTGTACCCGATATCCGGCCAGAATCAGGCTGGTGATTCTCTGCCAGAAGTCAGATGCTTCTGTGCTGTAATACCGGCTGTCTGGAATTTCATGAAAAGATACGATCCGGTTCGTTTCATCCAGCCATGCCTCAAACCAATCTGGTGCGTCTTCCGGCATAGGGTATCAGGACGCAGCGCCATTCTTTGCTTCGAGCGCTTTTTGATAGCACACGGTTTTCAAATCCTCGATATACGC
>ENA-ORSI01003173-ORSI01003173.1-human-gut-metagenome-genome-assembly--contig:-NODE-3173-length-10816-cov-3.493449_pt1 | contig 10816 bp, 9 predicted proteins | sample MGYA00242187_ERZ509154 | MGnify/ENA primary metagenome ERZ509154 (study PRJEB26280, sample SAMEA2338627) | human gut metagenome | biome: human gut; feature: human-associated habitat; material: faeces...
AGTAGTTCATCATGGAGAACATGCCCTTCTTCATCTCGCCGCCGTACCAGGTGTTCACGATGACCTGCTCCTTGCTGGTGATGTTGAACACAACAGCAGTCTCAGAGTTCAGGCCCAGCTCCTTGTAGTTCTCAACCTTGGCCTTGGATGCGTTGTAGACAACGAAATCGGGCTCAAAGTTCTCCAGCTCCTCAGCGGTGGGCTTGATGAACATGTTGGTGACGAAGTGTGCCTGCCATGCAACTTCCATGACAAAGCGGATGGCCATGCGGGTATCCTTGTTGGCACCGCAGAATGCATCCACCACGTACAGGCGCTTGTTGGACAGCTCCTTCTGAGCGATGGCCTTCACAGCAGCCCATGCTTCCTGAGAAGCGGGGTGGTTGTCGTTCTTGTACTCGTCGGAAGTCCACCACACGGTGTCCTTGGAGTTCTCGTCCATAACGATGAACTTGTCCTTGGGAGAACGGCCGGTGTAGATGCCGGTCATAACGTTCACAGCACCCAGCTCGCTGACCTGGCCCTTTTCGTAGCCTTCCAGACCGGGCTTGGTCTCTTCCTCGAACAGCTGCTCGTAGGAGGGGTTGTACACGATCTCAGTCGTGCCGGTAATGCCATACTTGGTAAGATCCAACTTTGCCATATTCGCTATACCTCTACTTTCGTTTGATCCATACGTCCTGTATAGGGCACAGCGTTTCCCGGCGGGCCGGGCGCTGCGCAGAAGGCTTGCAGTTTGTAAATGCAAATTCTCCTGTATACCATTATACATAAAAGTATCCCGAAATCAATAAACGAATCGTGCTATTTGCAGAAAAGAAACAAATTTCATTAAGAAATTTAACTGCCTGAAACAATTTCAGAAAACAAAAGCAGGGGGCGAAACCTGAAAAAATAAGGTGGAAAGGCAGAAAAACAATTTTTTGGTAAAATTTTAACAAGCTGGGATGCATGAAAAACCGAGCACAAAAACGGCCCTTCCCGCAAAACGGCGCGGCAGGGAAGAGCGGAACAGGATCCACAGCCCGATTTGTGCAAAATTTACGAGATTTTGACGATTTTTATGACAAAGAAGCTTTGCCTGTGGTATACTGTATCTGACAAAAGGACAGCCTCGCTTTTTCTGTGTGCTACATATAAAAAGGAAAAAGATCATGAAGACCATCTACATCCTGCTCACCCGGTCGGGTACCCTGCTTTCAAACCTTGTTTACGCTGTTACCGGTGCAAATTATACCCACGCTTCGCTGGCTTTTGACGAAGACCTGAACTGCCTGTACAGCTCTACCCGCAAAAATGGCTATACCATGTTCCCGGCAGGGCCCAGCAGGGAATACCTGAACCGGGGTGTGTTCCGTCTGCGGGAGAACGTGCCCTGCGCACTGTATGCGCTGGATGTGAGCGATGAAGCCTACACCCGTGCCCGCCGCCGTGCCGAGCACATGATGGCCCACGGCAGCCTTTACCAGTTCAACGTTATCGGTCTTGCGCTCTGCGGGATGCATATCCGCTGGAAGCGCCGCCGGCACTATTTCTGCTCCCAGTTCGTCAGCGAGGTGCTGGAAAAGAGCGGTGCCATGGAGCTGCCCAAGCACAGCACCCTGATGCACCCGAACGACTACACCCGGCTGGAAGAGCTGCGGTGCGTATACAAGGGTACACTGGCCGGCCTGCCGCAGCGCCAGCAGATGGAATTTGACCAGAACGATACGGTGATCGGCGTATATCTGGGGCTGGCGCTGGGCCTGTTCCACACCGGCGCAGCCCGGGTGCGGAAGATTTTTTGAAAAAATTGAATTTTTGTGTTGACAAAGCAGGCGTGCTATGCTAAAATAGCCAAGTCGGGAGCGAACACCCGATGCAAAATGGACGTATGGCCCGTTGGTCAAGCGGTTAAGACAGAGGCCTCTCACGCCTTTAACATCGGTTCGATTCCGGTACGGGTCACCATTTTATAGTAGTAAAACGGCTGTATGCCGTTTTATATAGATGCCTCTTTAGCTCAGTCGGTTAGAGCACCTGACTGTTAATCAGGGTGTCGCCTGTTCGAGTCAGGCAAGAGGCGCCAGCAAAGCGATGGAAGTTTTCCATCGCTTTTTTCTTTTTCTCCGGCCGCTTTTGTTGACAGAAAATGCGAGGCGGGATATACTTAAAGCATGTTTTAGAATTGAAAATTTGTTGGTGGGCGGATGCTTTTAAGGGCAGCATCCTCGCCCTCTCAGTCTCTAACGCGCCAGATTCCCCCTTTTGTCGCTGCGCGACATCTTCCCCCGGAGCGGGGGAAGTCTTTCCTCAAAGGGAGAGGCAAGAGTGCTACCGGAAACCTTCTCATTTAACCTAAAGCTTCAGCAACAAGCCTTAGACCTTGGCTCTCCTTCCGGGAGAGCTGGCGCGGGAGCGCCTGAGAGGGCGTGCAAGGCTAACGGGTGCTGCCCCTCATCTGGCACGGAAGCGCCTGAGAGGGTTCGCTCCCTGAGGGAGTTCGTCCCCAAAACCAGAAAAAGCCGCCGCACCGTACGGGGTGCAGCGGCTCTCTCTGGAAGAAAATGAAGAATTGGTTGGGATGAGGATAACTTAGTGGGCGCGACCGGTCATTTTGACCGCATACTTGATGGCGTTGACAAGGCTCAGCTCGTTGCCGTTGCCCTTACCGGCGTGGTAGAAGTCGGTGCCGTGATCCACGCTGGCGCGGATGATGGGCAGACCCAGTGTGACGTTGACGCCCTCCACGGCCTTCCACTCCTGCTTTTCGCGGTCGTAGACAAAGCCCACGGTCTTGAGCGGGATGTGACCCTGATCGTGGTACATACACACCACGATGTCGTACCAGCCGCCGAGGGCCTGCGAGAACACGCTGTCCGGCGGGCAGGGGCCCACAACGCCGGTAATGCCCTCGGCCTTGGCAGCCTCGATGGCGGGGGTGATCTCCTCGATCTCCTCCCGGCCGAACAGGCCGTTCTCGCCGCAGTGGGGGTTCAGACCCGCCACAGCGATGCGGGGGTTCTCGATGCCCATATCCTTGCAGGCCTTGTTGGCGATCTCGATGACCTCCAGCACGCGATCCTTCTTGACCCGGTCGCAGGCTTCCCGCAGGGAAACGTGGGTGGAAACGTGCACCACGCGCAGGTCGTGATGTGCCAGCATCATGGTGTACTTCTTGGTGTGGGTGTAGGTGGCGTAGATCTCGGTGTGGCCGTCAAAGTGGGTGTAGCCGTCCGACTTTTCGCCGTGGTAGTACTCCAGCGCCTTGTTCATGGCTTCCTTGTTCAGGGCGTTGGTGCAGGTGGCATCCACCTCACCCGCCATAGCCAGCTCAATGACCTTTTTCACGCACTGGAAGGCTGCGTTGCCGCCCTCCACGCTGACCTTTGCTATCTCGAACTTGCTGATGTCCTCGATCAGATCCAGATGCAGCACGTCGATGGTGCCGGGGGTGAACAGGGCATCCGACACCTTCTCGCAGCGGTGGATGACGATGTCCTCGCGGCCAACGAACTTCTTGGCCTGCTCCATCACCTTCACATCGCCCACCACGATGGGGCGGCAGTAGCTGTACTGCTCCGGGTCAGCCAGAGCCTTGATGGTGATCTCCGGGCCGGAACCGGCGGGATCGCCCATGGTAATACCGACAATGGGTTTATTCATAGCAGCCTTCTCCTTGCTTCAGCGCGTTTCAGTGCAGACCCTTGGCCTCGTTCTCTGCCAGAACCTTCTTGATGGCCTCCATGCCCTCTTCCGGCACATAGTTGAAGGGTGCGCGGCACTTGCCAACGGGGTGACCCTGCAGGGCAACGGCGGTCTTGATGATGGTGTTGGGGTTGCCGTACTTGAAGGTCTGCTGCAGGATGGCAATGGCGTCCTGTGCAGCCTGTGCGCCCTCCAGATCCCCGGCCTTGAAGCAATCGTAGATCTTGGCAACGGTCTCCGGCCAGATGTTGGCACGGCCGGCAATGCCGCCTGCGCCGCCCTCTTTCAGGCAGGTCAGGATGGCACCGTCGTTGCCGGCGAGGATGGCCACATCCTTGTCCAGCTCACGGGTCAGGCGGATGTAGGCCTTCAGGTTCTCGATATCGCCGCTGGAATCCTTTGCGCCTACGATGTTCTCCACGTCACGGCACAGTGCCTGCACGGTCTCGGGCAGCAGCTTGTTGCCGGTGCGGGCGGGGATGTTGTACAGGATGATGGGCAGGTTCACGGCCTTTGCCACGGCGGTGTAGTGGTCGTACAGCTCCTTCTGGGAGGCCAGTGCAAAGCTGGGGGTGATGATGGACAGTGCGTCTGCGCCCAGCTCCTCGGCACGCTTGCTCAGGCGGATGGTCTCGGCGGTGGTGATGCAGCCGGTGCCTGCGTAGACCGGTACGCGGCCCTTTACCTGATCGATGACAGTGGCAAGGATCTCTTCCTTCTCCTGGAAGGACAGGGCGTAGGCTTCGCCGTTGGTGCCCATGGGGAAGATGCCGTGCACGCCGCCTGCCAGCAGGCGCTCCACCTGCTCGCGCAGAGCCTGATGGTTGACCGTCTGCTCAGGGTCGTTATTCATGGGGGTGATTACGGGAGGGATGATGCCCTTGATATCGCTGGTCTTCATAAGTCTTTACTCCTTTTCTGTTACATGATTTCCTGATACAGCTTGCGTGCGTCGTCGGCGGTAACGGGGCGCATATTGTTCACCAGCAGGCGCTGTACCTGCATACCGGCGTTGACCAGACCTTCCAGATCCTCGGCAGGCACGCCAAACTCCTTGAGGCTGGTGGGGATATCCAGATGCTTGACGATGTGCTCCAGACGGGCGATCATCCATGCAGTCTTTTCCTCCACGGTGGTGCAGGTCTTTTCCTCGTGGCAGCAGCGGTCGTAGGCGGCAGCCAGACGCTCGCGCACGGCGGGGTGCTCGCTGTTGAAGCGCATGACCGGTGCCAGCAGGATGGCGTTGGACACGCCGTGTGCAATGTGGTACTTGCCGCCCAGCGGGTAGCTCAGTGCGTGCACAGCGGTGGTGCCGGAAGCGGTGATGGCCAGACCGCCGTAGTAGGCTGCGATCTGCATCCGGTTCTTCTCTGCCATGGCCTCGGGGTCATCGCAGGCTTTTTCGATGTTGTTCAGGATCAGGTCCAAGCCTTCCAGTGCGTACAGATCGCTGAAGGGGTTGGCCTTGTTGCTGGTAAAGCACTCGATGCAGTGTGCCAGCGCATCCACGCCGGTAGCGGCCGCGATCTTGCGGGGCAGGTTCTTGATCATGCGGGCGTCCAGAATGACGTAGTCCGCGATCATGTTCTCGTTGACGATGCCCACCTTCAGCTCCTTCTCAGGCACAGCCACGATGGCGTTGGGGGTGACCTCGGCGCCGGTACCGGCGGTGGTGGGGATCAGCACGATGGGCACGCACTTCTGTGCCATGCCGGGGTTATCCAGCAGCTCCTTCACACCGTAGGCGTCGGTCACCAGCACGCTTGCCAGCTTGGCAGCGTCCATCACGGAGCCGCCGCCGCAGGCCACGATCAGGTCTGCACCGGAGACCTTGAACTCGTCCACCAGCTTCTGCACAGCCATGTAGCTGGGCTCCGGGGGCAGCTCGTCCAGCACCGACAGGTCCAGGTCCCCGTAGATCATCAACGCCAGGGTCCGGGGGATGGGGGTGGCGGAGAGGGTGAGCACATCCACCTGGCGGGCCAGCTTTTTCAGCTTCTCCTTGTGGCCCACCCCGAAGCGCTGCTCCTCGTCCTTGATGATGGCGGTGATGTTGTCCATTGCGTTCTCGCCGCCGTAAACTGCGTGCGGCATTTTAAGATTGTACTGGGTCAGCATACTGATCAACCTCCTGAATGATGTTCTGATCTATAAAAAGGATGAAACTCTCGAAAAGCTTTTTCAGCGGCTCTGCGCTGCGGTGGGGTTATACAGACCCACGGTCTCCCGCTTTGCGCCCAACACGTCCTGCTCCGAGAAGCGGACGTACTTGATGCCCTGCCGGGTGCGGGCAGCGTAGGCCAAATGCAGCATGCCGTCCCGTCCCTGCATCAGGTAGGGGTACTCGTACTGCTTGTTGTTGGTCTTGTTCTCATCGCCCATGTAGCCCTCGCCGCGCTCCATCCAGCGGATGATGGGGAAGGTCAGGCCGCCGTCCTCCGAGAGCGCCACCGCCACCGGGCAGCGCAGGCCGGGCCATGCAGCCTTGCCGGGCACGGGGTTCGGGGTGCAGGTGGGGTTATAGGCAATGGCGATGCGGCCGCTCTGCAGCTTGACCGCGCTGATGCTGGAGTTGTTGTTGGGCAGCGGGGTGGGTGCGGGCACCGTCCAAGTCTCGCCCCAGTCAAAGGACTCGCTGCGGTGGATGCGGTAGGCCTCGCGGTTGCGCATAAACGCCACCAGATGCCCCGGTTCCAGCTCGATGACATTGGCGTGGACGTGGCCGTTGCTGCCGGGCATCATGACCATGCGCCAAGTCTTGCCCTCATCGTCCGAGATGCGGAAGGCGGTGGGGTCGCCGGACAGACCCTCGGCAGAGTCGGTGCACAGCCAGTTGGCAAAGATCCAGCGGCCGTTGGACAGCACCTGAATGGGCTGGCGGCAGAAGGTGCCTTCCTCCGGGAACACGGTGGTGTAAGCGCCCCATGTTTTGCCGCCGTCGGTGCTCTTCTGGCAGCGCACCACAGCGGTGAACTGCATATTGTCCTTGCCCTCTACGCGGTCCAGCTGAGCGGTGTACATCGCCCACACGGCGTTGTCCGGGCCGTAGAACAGCGAGGGGTTCTGCTCGCTGCGGGTGGGGTCGCCGGAGATATTCACCGGCTCCAGCCACTTGGTACCGTCATGCGGCAGCACTGAGCAGATGATGTGCACATCTGCGCTGCCCTCATAAGTACCGGCGAACCAGCAGCAGAGCAGGTCACCGTTGGGCAGCTCCACCATGGCAGGTGCGTGGGCGGTGGGCCAGCCGCCGGTGGGCAGCAGGGCTTCCAGCGTGCCCATCTCCTCGTTCTCGTACACGGTGCCGTCCCAAGTCAGGCCGGGCAGTTTTGCATAGGTCATGGTCGTTCTCCTTCTGTTACATTTATCTTCTGTTCCAGCCGCAAAGGGCTGTCTGCTTCCGTTCTCAATGCTTTGCAATGCGGTCTGCCAGCTCCACCAGCAGATCCTCCTGCCCAAAGCCGCCGGACTTGGTAATGACGTAGCGGGTGCGCCCCTGATAGGTGAACCGCGCCAGCACGATGCCGCTTTCCAGTTCGCACACCGGTTCCAGCTCCCGTGCGCCCACGCTGTTCATACATTGCAGCAGGGTGTCGCCGCCGGTGAGCAGCAGCGTACCCAGATGTTCGCTGCCGAACAGCGCCCCGAACATCTGCCCGACGCTGCCGGAAATGCCCACCCGCAGGCCGTCCAAGTCAATGCCCCGGGCGGCGGCGTAGTCGGCGGTAAGCTGGTTGCCCCCGGCGTCGTTCGTTTCAATGATGCAGTGGGGGTTTGCAGCCAGCATCTGTTCAATTTCTGCCAGCGCAGCCTTGCCGTCGGCGCTTGCCCAGTAGCCGGGCTCCAGCTTTTGCCGGGGGGTCAGCCGCAGGCGGGCAAAGCCTGCCTTTTCGGCGGTGTCCATCTGCCGCAGGGTGATGGGGTTCACGCTGCCGCAGAGCACCAGCAGCCGGGGGTCCAGCTGCGGGGTCTCGACCACGCTGCCGTCCGAAAGCCCCAGCAGCTCCGGCAGAAAGGCGGCAAAGCCTGCGCAGCCTGCCAGCACCGGGGGTGTTCCATTCTGGAACAGCTGTCGCCCGGCGGTTTCCAGATCTGCGGCGGTTGCAGCGTCATACACCAGAATTCCGGTCTTGTCCGCTGCCGTCTCGCCGGGGCACAGGTTCTGTGCGGGGATCTCAGTCTGCAAATGGATCAGCTTTGTCACCTCGGCGCAGCGCACCGGTTCGAAGGGGTCGATGCCGAAGGGGCTTTCGTTCACCGGCACACCGTCGATGTAGTGGACGCCCTTTTTTGTGGTGCGTCCGATCTGCGGGAAGGCCGGCAGAAAGGGCAAATTGCGTGCGCCGCTTGCTTTGAGTAGGGCGGCAAGCTCTGCGCCGATGTTGCCGCGCAGGGCGGAATCCGTCTTTTTATAGATGCAGCCCACGCCGTTTTCCACCGCGCTGCGGGCCAGCTCTTCAACGGCCTTTGCAGCCTTTGCGGCGGGCAGATGCCGCGTTTCGGTATCCACCACCAGCACGGTGCTGCTGCAGGCGGAAAGGTCTGCCTGACCCACCACGACCTGCGTGGGGATGCCATGTGCCGCAAGCTGTACGCCGGTATCCAGCGCACCCGTAAAATCATCTGCAATCATCAGCAGGCGAAGCATTGTTCGTGCCCCCTCACTTGTTTTTGTGCTTTCATTATGCCGTATCCGCCGCGGGAATGCACCCGGCGCAAGCGGGAAAATCGTTTCATTTTAGCACGTTTTCAATTTTCTTTTTGTTTTGTTGGCAAAAACGTTCTATTTTGAAACCATATTCTGTTTTCTTTTTGAACCAGACCGTTTATAATAGTTTCAAAGAGAAACATGGAGGGACGTTTTATGGTCGAGACTCACACCCGCATTCTGGGCATTGCCCCCTACGACGGAATGCGCACCGCCATGGAGCAGGCGGCGCAGGCCGTGTGGCCGGATGGGAACGAGCGGAACTCGTCAGATGCAACGCCGTCAGCGACAAGCTTTTTCTTGAGCGCTGTACCGGCCTGCCACCAATTTGAAAAATAGGTATCGTTGCCCGTCGCATAGATCAGGCGCATGCGGGCACGGCCCCAGGGAACCTTGATGATATTGATCAGCAGCATGATGCCGACGCAGACTACAATCACTGTGCAGACAAAGCGCAGAATCGTCTTGGTCTGGCACTCACGCGTCAAAAACAGCAGCGCAAACGCAGTGAGCGCATCAATGAATACCGTCACGAGCAGCGCAACTGCCATGGGCAGAGCGGATACGTTGTCCGTCGCCTCATGAACGGCAAGGAACATGCTTGCAAGGGTCAGACAGACGCCGAACGCCAGCAGAATAACGTTCAGTTCCGGGCGGAACTTGGCGCGGTGGACGATCAGCAGAACGCCGCAGCCGGCCAGCAGCGAAAACGCCGGCAGTTCGCCAAAGGCGGCAAAAAACTGGCCGAGCGAACTCTCGTGACCGGGATAGAGGAATTTGGAGATCGGCAGATCCCAAATTGAACCTGCTACCAGCAGAACAAGCAGCACAAGCGAAGCTGTCAGCGCGCAGCGTGTATAAGTACGTTTGAGTTTTTTCATGAATTGCCTCTTTGATTGGTTATTTTTTGACAGTATAGCACAAATGTCCGCAAATGACAAGTTGACGCGTGCTGCAAAAGCTGATATCATCGAAACGTCGGCTGACGCCGGAAAAGAGGGTGCGTTATGAAGTATGTGCAATTTGATTATGTAAACAAGTTTTCCTGTCTGGCGGGCAAATGCCCGGATACCTGCTGCAAGGACTGGCAGATCATTCTGGATGAGGACGCCATCGCGCGCTACGCTTCCCTGCCCGGTGAGCTGGGCGAACAGGTGCGCGCGGCTATGCTGACGGAGAACGGTGAGACGCGCTTCCGGGAGCGGGGCGGGAACTGCGTTCTGCTGCGTGACGACGGCCTCTGTCCGCTTCAGGCCGCATACGGTGCGGAAATGCTCTGCCGCACCTGCTTTACGCACCCGCGCTTTACCGAGGAATACGGCCAGACGGCGGAGCTGACGCTCTCCGCCTCCTGCCCGGAGGCGGCAAGACTTCTGCTGGAGCACGACGCGCCGCTGACGCTGACGGAAACGGACGACGGCGGCCCGGTCATACCGAACGAGCTTGACCCGGCATTATATCCGGCGCTGCTTGCCGCGCGGACGGCTTCGATCCGGCTGGCGCAGGATCGCGCACGGCCTGTTGCAGACCGTCTGGCGCTCATTCTGCTGCTGGCACGGCGGGTGCAGCGTCTGCTGGACGAGGGGCGGGACGAGCTTGTCCCGGTGCTGGCGCGGCGGTTCCTTGGAAAGCAGTATCAGGATCGTAGTCTTGTCCGGCTGGCGCGGCTTCGCAGCAGGAGCGGACGGTTTTTCCCGTGCTGGATGGTGCTCAACAATATGGAGCATCTGACGCGCCGCTTCGGGGTCATGCTGGACGCGGCAGTCGGTCAGGACGCGCCGCCCGCCCCCTTCCGGGACGCGTTTTCCATCCAGTACGAAAATCTGACGGTCTATTTTCTATTCCGCTACGCACTCAAGGCCGTAAACGACCGGCAGTATCTGGCGCGGGTCGAGCAGTGCGTGTTTCATCTGCTCTGCCTGCGCGAACTTAGCGCAGATGCTGCAACGGTGCAGGAATTGACTGAAGTGGTGAGTCTGTACAGCAAAGAGGTCGAGCACTCGGAGGACAATCAGGCGCTGCTGCTGAAGCTTTTCCGGCGCGGAACACTTAGATGGCAGTATCTGGTGTTGATTCTTGATTTTTGATTGTCTGTGCGCCGGGCGCGGACAAAATTCGCTTCTGTTTTACCCAGAAACGGACAACTTTTTTCGTGGAAAGCGACAAATTTATAAAATACCACTTTACTTTCAAGCGTTAAAGTGTTACCATAATTACGCCTGAACCCCACTATTAATAAAGGAGATATTTTATCTTGAACAATCGAAATAAACACTCTGATCCTGACAGCCAGCTCTACAGCGCCATTCTCAAGCTCCAGACTGTCGAGGAATGCTATGATTTCTTTACCGATCTTTGCACGTTTTCCGAGCTCAAGGCCATGGAGCAGCGCTTTGAGCTGGCGAAGCTTCTGAATGACGG
>ENA-ORSI01003181-ORSI01003181.1-human-gut-metagenome-genome-assembly--contig:-NODE-3181-length-10797-cov-2.520946_pt1 | contig 10797 bp, 9 predicted proteins | sample MGYA00242187_ERZ509154 | MGnify/ENA primary metagenome ERZ509154 (study PRJEB26280, sample SAMEA2338627) | human gut metagenome | biome: human gut; feature: human-associated habitat; material: faeces...
CGGCGGCATTTCCAGCGAAAAGTCGTGCATCAAAAATCAGCGCCCTATGGCGAACGGGTGTCACGATTTGACAAACCCATTTTACCATAGAGCGCACCGAAAAAACAGGAGGAAAGTTTGAATATGAGAAAATCTGAAACTTATCGCAATGAGATCAAGTCCTACATCGTCCGCACCGGCATGACCATGACCGAGGTGGTGGACTATCTCTCCGATGAATACGGCTGGAGCCGCAGCGTCCCCAATCTATCCGGCAAATTGCGTCGGGGTTCCCTGCGATACCAAGAAGCCGTGGAGCTTGCGGATGTGCTGGACTATGACATTGTCTGGGTCAAGCGTAAGCGGTAAGGAGGTACAATGGCACAAAAAGCACAGCACGCAATTTTACGCTTTGCCAAACACAAGGCGGGGCCGGCAGGGGCATTGGAAGCCCACCACGAGCGCACAAAGGAGAAGTACGCCAGCAATCCCGATATTGACATCAGTAAAAGCAAGGACAATTTTCACATTATTCAGCCTACGCAGAAGTACCGAAAGGAAATTGACACTCGCATCAAGGCGGCGGGGTGCCGTACCAGAAAGGACAGCACTATGTTTGTGGACACGCTGATTACCGCCAGCCCGGAGTTCTTCACAGGCCGAAGCAAGAAAGAAGTACAAGCCTACTTCACCGAAGCGGTAGCTTTTATGGAGAAGAAGGTGGGCCGGGGGAACATCTTTTCCGCTGTGGTACACATGGATGAAAAAACACCTCACCTTCACTTGTGCTTTACCCCCATCACAGAGGACGGGCGGCTGTCTGCAAAGGAGATTTTGGGCAACCGGGCGCAGCTTTCAAAATGGCAGGACGAGTTTCACGCCCACATGAAAAAGGTGTTCCCCGTCCTCAAGCGGGGCGAGAGCGCCCTTGTCACCAAGCGCAAGCACATTCCCACATGGTTGTTCAAGCAGTCCGTAGACCTCACCCAGCAACAGCAGGCCATAGAAAAGGCGGTGTCGGAAATCGGGGTGCTGAACGCCGGGAAAAAACGAGACGAAATTTTGGAGATGGTGGGGCCATATTTCTCCCGGCTGGAAAAGCATTTGGGACAGATGAAGAAATACCAAGCCACCATCGACTATCTGACGCAGGAGAACGAGGGCTTGAAGGAAAAGGTCAACAGCGAAAAGAGCATACAGAAGCAGATGGAGGTGTTGACACTGAAAAAGGATAACGAGCGGCTGCGGCGGTTTGTGGACAGTATTCCCCCTGAGGTGCGTCGGATACTCAGAGAGCAGCAGCGCCAGCAGCGACCCAAAGATCACGATCTGTAAACCATCTTTGAGAAACACGGAGGTACATTTGGGTAGAAGAAAAAAGCTGATCAACAACACCGATATTCCCCAGCACCAGATCGAAGCAATCGCCCGCTGCATCCTGCCGGACATTCTGGCCTTCTATGAGAGCGAGGAAGGGCAGCGGGAGTTTTCTGAATGGAAGAAGCAGAGAGAAATAGAGAAGCAAGAGGCAAAAACAGAATAATGGCATAGCAAAAGCGGGGTGTCATCCGAAAATGGTGCCCCCCCGCCTTTTTGCATTTATAGGGGCTACTTCTTCCGTAAACTGTGCAGCTTGGAGGTAAATCATTTCCTCACCTTGCTAGGGAAACAGGCATATTCGTATGGGGCAGATAGAACCAATAACCAATAATTTGAACCCCTCTCCAGCAGAAAATTGGTTTGGTGTACACGAAGGGACTCAAGCCCCTACTTGCCTCTGAAATGGGAGTTAAAAGTACTGTAACCTTAGCGGAAGTTGTCCAAATAAAAGTCTATAACTAACAAAAATTGTTACAAGTCAATTTTATAATCCCACACATTCTTTAACAAACAAGTAGTTTTCCGGATTGAATGCTAAAGAATCAAACGTACTAACTAAGCGCTTTAAAAGTTCTTCCTTGATATAGTGGTCAATAAATGCAGAATTAATAATTTGATACTGTATTTGGAGATTTGGATATTTTTTTTCACAAACGCTATGCACTTGCCCAAAATCAAGACCCGAGGCAATAAAGCAAACGGCTTCTCCTTTTTCTATGTTTTCTTTAAGAAAAAAGGCATGTATCTCATAATACAAACAATGAGGCTGATTCATTTTGAACATCAATTCAAAAAAATCTATTCCAGAAGCATATTCCTTCATGTCATGAAGAAAATCTTTTATATTGGCAGCAACCGCAGTTGATTTGCTAATGAATGGAATATCAGAAAAATAGTGTAAAAACAACTCGGAAAAAGCATTGTTAAAGTCCATTAATCGATTGTCCCTTTCAGCTAGGCAACTATTATAATATAACTTCTTGTCAAGATTTATGCTCACCAATTCCTCTAAATATTCATCCTTTAAATTGCAAATCAAAAACGTGGGATCATTTTTTACGCAGGCGCATGGATATATATTGCCACTCAATGTTACATAAAGTAGTTTTTTTCGTGCTTGACACCCGCAGGAATGTTCAACAGGCCGGCAAGGGGCCAACTTGGGAATGCTAGAGAATGTAATTCTTGTCCCCAACTCTTTTCTACAAGAATAGGTAGAGGTTATTGCCTCAAAATATTCCTGATCAGAAATACCAATCGTATCCCAATAGTCAGTGGCATTTCCGTGCTGTATTAATTTTAGCAACCGAACTTCAGAAACGTTTAAATCGCTAACAAAATCAATAATATTTCTGATTCGAGAAGAGTTAAACCGAGTCACAACCAAGTTTATCCTGACATCAATTCCAGCTATATGCATATTCTTAATGGCCTGTACGGTCTTTTTAAATGAACCTTCCGTACCTGTCATGTAGTCATGCCAATTTTCTTCGTCACTATAGAGAGACACATAACATGTGCGAAGTCCTGATTGATACAATTCGGTTAAAGTATCCAATCCTACCGGCACAAGACAGCCGTTGTTTTGTATGATTCCCGTTGTAAAAAGTCCTAGCTTACATTCAGGAAACTGCGAGGAAATTTCGGAAAACAGCAGCAAAAGGTCCGGAAATAACAACGGTTCTCCTCCCGTGAAATATATCTCGAGAGGATTGACTGCTTTTACTAATCGCAGCACATCTTCTCTATTAAATTGCAACACTTCCTTTTTAATTGCTTGAGAAGAGCAATGTTTGCATACCAAAATACAATTTGGTTCAAGTTCAAAATGCAGTTCAAAATTTGACATAACCTTCACCTCCCTGAGGTATAAAGTACGCCTTGAGTTTTTCCCAAATCTCAGCTCCTAAAAGATTCTCCTCTTTCTCACCATCAACAATCAATATATTTTCTACATCCTTCAGCTTCTCAAACGCTTCAAAGTATTTTTCCCTAACAGACACAAGACGTTCTCTAGTTTCAAATAACTCCGGTTGAAACCGTGTTTTTGCAATTCTCCTCAATGCATCGTCGGGATTTACATCAATAAATACAGTGACCGATGGACGCAATATTTCTGCGCTTTGCGAATTTGCGGAAATCACCCACTCCATAGGCATATCAACGCTGTGATAAGCGTAGGAAGAAAAATAATAGCGATCTGAAATCACGGAAATTCCATCCATGATTTTTTCATAAATGCCGTTTGTTGGATTTAAAAGATGATCCAAGCGATCTGCGACGAACAGAGCAGCCACTACCTTATTATCACTCAATACTCTTCCTGTCATAATCTGGTGAATCAGAGAGCCTATCGGGGAATCTGTCGGCTCACAAGTGCTATAGCATTTAATCCCCTCTCTCTCCAACCTTTTTTTTAATAGATGGATTTGGGTGCTCTTCCCACTTCCATCAATCCCCTCAAATGCGATAAAACATCCCTTTTTACCCGTTGTCTCTTGCATACTTGGCAAACCTTTCATAGTTCTTTCTGTTTTTCTCGAGGTAAGCTTGTTCAAGGTCAAAGTCAAGCTGATATGTCAACTTCAGAAGATATGCAAATATATCCGCAATTTCCTCCTGTAGATCGGCCCGCCTCTCACATAAGGAGCAATCCCCTCTCCAAATTTTTTTTACTAGATTGGATGTCTCTCCTACTTCCCCTGACAGAGCAAGAAGAGTAAAGCCTAGCATAGGAATATTATCTTGAGAAATCATTGTATCCCATTGAAAATCACTTTCATGCTGCTCGTCAAACCGTCTCTGGACATCAGCCAGTTCCTTCAAAGTCATTCTTGAATCAGCCTTTCAAATTCATTTATTAGCAAGTCATATTGGTTTTGTATTTGCTTCTCCAGCGCATCCATATCTTCGGTTTGTTCTGAGCTATTTGCCCTGTTTTGTTTCAGCTTATTTAGCAGGTACAGAAGTTTTGTTATACATACAAATACCTGGTCAAGCTTAGATTTTAACGCCCTCTTATCGTCCGGCAGCATGTCTTTTACAGTGGCAATGGAGGCTTGTAGTTTCTCAATGCCATTGGTCTCAATCACCGTTTCTGAACGCAACTTCTTATCCTGAATTAAACGTATTATCTCCCTAATTTCGTTTGCAATAACTTCCAAACTATCGCTATATCGAAGGCTTGAAAGGGTTACCATTATCCTACTCTGTTGTGCCTCAGTATCAAGCTTTGCTTTGAGGAAACAGCCAAATTGCTCTTTTATCTGAACTCGAAACGCCGAAATTACCACCTCAATATTGCTGAATCGGTATTTGCTGTATATTTGCTTGGCGATGAGCAATACTTCGCAGATGTTGATTTTCAAAAACCGGCTAGCCTCCAATGCCCGCAAAGTCATTGTGACATGAAGTGTTGTTTGATTCTGATCAAAGCCAGTCTGAATCGACAGCAACGAAGGTAGCAACGCGTCAGGGGCAGTTTCAGAAATATCTTTGGTATTGACTGTCACTAAGACCGCCCGACTGGTGGTTCTTTTCTCTCCAATTTCATGAATTATATAGTCAATTCCGGAACAGTACGGAGCCTTGGCGAAATGCATACCGTGATTAAAGTATAGAACCTTTTTATCTAACTGGGGGGACTCCCACATTTCTGCCAGTTTGCTGTAGGAATACTCGCAATCTAATGTCTTAAGTTCTACCTGATCGCCGAAATTTCTCTCCACGTCTGTACGGAATTCATCAAAGCTTGATTTGACATGCAGATGAACATGATACAACCTTGACTCGGCTTGAATCTTTTTGACAAGCTCATCGTATATCTTTGAAAAGGTTCTTCCGTAAAAGAAATTGCCCATCTTCGAGATATGTATGGGGATTCTTTCAAAACCGTCAGCCCCCGGAATCGTTGCCAAATCCGCATGATACTGAAAGTTGAATGCGGATATGGGAATTCCGCCATTGCAACAAATTAAATTAAACTGGGAATTCACATTAGGATAATCTCTTACATAAACTGCTCCGACGCCAATAATCGGGCACCCTACAGTTCCCACCCGAACCACATACTGTCCGTGTGTGTGTCCATGAAAGACTGCTTTAATCGAATATTCGTCAATTAGCTTGATAAGCCGAGGCACTTGACGAACACAGGATTGATCGTGCTCATCCATACTCATCAGAGTATGATGCAATATAAAATACTTGGTGGAGTCTGGACTTAGCGCTTTCAGGCCCCTCTCTAGATAATCATAATCAATTTCACCATGGCTATAATCCGCCGGAGGACAGGAATTGATAAAAATAAAATCCACATTTTCGGAGTCAAGGTGAACGCTGTAGGTTTTATCAATATCTTTGCCAATCATAGCTTGAGAGAATCGATTCATTGCATCTATGTGCGTAGTATCATGGTTGCCGACACACAGACCAATCTTGAGATCGTATGTTTTCTGTAGCGGTTTGATGACCTCTGACTCAATGGCTTCCCGCGCTTCTTGATAACGGGCTGTTATCTCGTCTTCTAGTAATGCCCGCGTGGAGACGCCGTCCGGAATCGGTTTGCTGTCGATATAGTCACCACAAGCACAGAAGACGACCTCCGAACCTTCCGGAACCTCAAATTGGAGCCGTTCTGTCATCTTTTTTAATATATCTTTTTCAGATTCTGCGCCGTGACAGGCCCCTCCAAAATGGAAATCAGCCATCTGCACAATATAAAACATTACTAAATCTCTTTTCCTTAATTATAAAATAGCTATTTTAAATAGTGTATCAGATTCATGAAAAAAACACAACGGCTAAATGATGATATAGAATTATCTGGCGTGTAAATCCGCCCCTCATTCTTCTTTGCCAGGGTAGAAAATTATGACTTTCTATCTAATAACAGAACAAAAATAATGCAGATGGAAGGATAATAATAGCTAAACTGAGTAATATTTGCATCTCGCTTGCGAAATATTTCTACCCTAGCGGGGACATTCATATAAAAAATACCAGCAAAATTTTCCAAATAAAAAAGCAGTGGGAAGTAGAAAAGTAGGAGGTCAAAACAGAATAAAATCTGAAAGGCGGATGTACCATCTTTAGGAGATACGCCCGCCCTTTTTGCATTTATTGGGCTGATTTCTTTTTCCGTGGACCTCTTGGCTTGGAGGTGGGTTTGCGCTTCACCCCGTTGCGGAAATATGTGGTTTCGTAACGGTCAAAGAAAACAAATAATCCGAACCCATTTCCCATCGGAAACAAGTTCGGATTATATTGGTTTGGTGCGGGTAACAGGACTTGAACCTGCACGGTTGCCCAATGGAACCTAAATCCATCGTGTCTGCCAATTCCACCATACCCGCAGATTGGCCGCCGGGACGGCGCTGGAATAATTGCAGTATACCACATCCTTGCCTCTTGAACAATAGAAAAAACTACGATACAATAAAAAACAGTTTGTGCAAAACCTTGGAAAAGAGGAGACGACCATGACCACCCCCCGCGTTGCTGCCATCCACGATATGTCCGGCTTCGGCCGGTGCTCCCTGACGGTGGCGATCCCCATTCTCTCCGCCATGGGCGTCCAGTGCTGCCCGCTGCCCACGGCGTTTCTCTCCACCCACACCGGCGGGTTCGAGGGCTTTACCTTTCTGGACATGACCGACGAGATGCCTAAGGTGGCGGACCACTGGGCCAGCCTGGGACTGACGTTCCAGGCCATTTACAGCGGCTTTCTGGGCAGCGCGCGGCAGATCGGTATTGTGGAGGACTTCATCCGCCGGTTCCGGCGGCCGGACACCGTGGTGGTGATCGACCCGGTGATGGGCGACTACGGCCGGGTGTACCAGACCTATACCGCCGCCATGTGCGACGGCATGGCTCGCCTGGCGGAGCTGGCGGACGTGATCACCCCCAACCTGACGGAGGCAGCGCTGCTGCTGGGCCAGCCCTATGGGACCCGGCCCACCGGCGAGGCCGGCCTGCGGGAGATCACGGAGCGGCTGAGCCTGGAGGGGCGGCGGTCCGTGGTGCTGACCGGCGCCTCCCTGGCTCCCGGCCAGACCGGCGCCGTGTGCTATGACGCCCGCGCCGGCCGGACCCAGGTGGTCCAGACCGCCTACATCGCCCACGAGTTCCACGGCACCGGCGACGTGTTTGCCAGCGTCCTCACCGGGGCCCTGGTGGGCGGCGCGGCGCTGCCCGCCGCATAGCGCATCGCAATCACCGAGGATGGGTACAGCTGCACGGAGGTTGCATTGATCACCAGCAGCATGCACAGCGGTGCGCTGGCGGCAATCTGCCTTCGAGCCGCTGCTGGGGCTGCTGATCCCGGGGAAGGAGACCGTATGAGCACCGCCTTTCCCTCTCTGCGGCGGCTGAACATCTCTTATACCCTGGTCCATGTGGCCTACTGGGCCATGTTCGCCGTCTTTACCGGCTACCAGACCTCTCTGCTGCTGGGGCGCGGCTTCACCAGCGGCGAGGCGGGGATCTTCGCCTCCATCCGGTGCTTTGCGGGCATTCTGGCCCAGCCGCTGCCGGGGGGCTGGGCGGACCGGCACCCGGAGGTGCCCATCAAGTGGCTGCTGGACGGCTGCCTGGTGCTGGCGCTGGCGGTCAACGGCGTGTTCTATGCCGCCCGCCCCGGCTTCTGGGGCACGGCGGTGATCTTCCTGGCCCTGGGGGTCCTGGAGCTGAACGCCTATCCGCTGCTGGACTCCATGGCGGTGCAGTTCATCGCCGCCGGAGTCGATATGTCCTACAGCCTCAGCCGGGGACTGGGCTCCCTAGCCTATGCCCTGGCCTGCGTGATCTGCGGCCAGCAGGCGGTGCGCTTTGGAACGGAGAGCCTGCTGCTGACCCACATGGCCCTGCTGGTGCTGATGATCGCGGCCGTGGCCCTGTATCCCGCCTTTCCCCGGGAGGCGTTGCCGCCCCGGGTCCGGGGGGAGCAGCCCCACTCCATCCTCTACATCCTGAGGAGCAGCCGCCCCTTCACCCTGATGCTGGTGAGCCTGTTTTTCGCCCTGGCGGCCATCATGCCCATTGTCAGCTTCATGGTGAACATCGTCACGGACCGGGGCGGCGACCAGGGGCACCTGGGCCTGGCGCTGTTCCTGATGGGGGCGTCGGAGCTGCCGGCGGCCCTGCTGTTCACGCCCCTGTTCCACCGGTTCGGGGCGGCGGGGACCCTGCGGATGTCCATCTGCTTCATGGCGGTGAAGCCCCTGCTGTTCCTGCTGGCCCCCAGCCTCTTCTGGATCCTGCTGGTGCAGCCCATCCAGCTGCTGGGGTACGGGCTGTTCACCCCGGCCTCCGTGTACTACGCCAACGCCAACGTGTCCCCGGTGGACCAGGTGAAGGGCCAGTCCATTATGATGATCGCCTCCAACGGCCTGGGAGCCATGTTCGGCAACTTCCTGGCGGGATACGCCATCGACTGGGGCGGCGTCAACGCCATGCTGGGGATGTGTCTGGCCTTCGGCGTCATCGGCATCCTCTTCATGCTGGCGGCGGGGAGGAGCAGAAGATAAGATTATTGGTTCGCTGTGAAATAATGGGGATCCCTGTTGTCAGTACGACCTGCTAAAAAATCCAAACTGACATGATAGTATTTTGCGAGCTGAATCCAAAATCTTAACGGCATCTCTCGATCACCTCGTTCATATTTCGAATAACAATTCTGGCTGCATACTAATATTTGAGAGACTTGTTTTTGTGTTAAATAGTGCTCTATCCGAATCTGTTTCAGTCGAGGATATTTCATGCGAATCACCATTGCAATCATACCATCCATTGAATGCGAGAGGTGACATTTTGAATAAATTGTTCTAAACTGTTCCGGACAGGCGGCACTTTTTTCCATTTCCCCAGTCTGTCAAAAATTTTACTTGACCTTCCCCCGGGGGGAAGGTGTATCCTGACACTGTCATCACGCCGGAGCGTCCGGCACATCGCCCTGCGGGGCGGGAAAGGAAACGAGTATGAACACACTGCGCACCCGCTGGAAGGCACTGGTCCTGACCTTCCTTCTGGCCCTGAGCCTGGCAGTCCCCGCCGCGGCGGCGGAGCCTGAGACGGCCGACACGGAGACCACAGCAGCAGACCTGCAGACCCTGGCGGACACCGCCGCCTCCTATGCCGCCCAGTACGGCGGCGCCCAGAGCTTACAGTACGCCCTGTGGCAGGATGGGGAGATCGTCCTCACCGGCCAGGTGGGCACCTTCTCCCGGTCGGAAAACCGCCTGATGACCGGGGACGAGCTGTACGGCATCGGCTCCGTCAGCAAGATCTACACCACCGTGGCCATCATGCAGCTGGTGGAGGACGGCAAGGTCTCCCTGGACGCCCCGGTGACCCGGTATCTCAAGGACTTCAAGATGGCAGACCCGCGCTACAAGGACATCACCGTCCGAATGCTGCTGAACCACTCCTCCGGCCTCCTGGGCACCGGCCTGTCTGACGCCATGCTGTTCGGCGAGGCCAGCACCAAGGCCCACGACACCCTGCTGGAGAAGCTCTCCACCCAGCGGCTGGCGGCGGATCCCGGCGCCTTCAGCGTCTACTGCAACGATGGGTTCTCCCTGGCGGAGCTGGTGGTGGAGGCCGTCAGCGACCAGTCCTTCATGGACTATGTGGATGAGAACATCCTGGCCCCCCTGGACCTGGACCGCACCTTCGCCCCCGGCGGGGACTTTGACACCGACGATCTGGCCCGCATCTACCGGGGCACCGATCCCCGGGCCCTGCCCCAGGATACCCTGAACGCCATCGGCGCCGGCGGCATCTACGCCACCGCCTCCGACCTGGCGTCCTTCGGCGGCGCCCTGACGGGCACGGAGCTGCTGCGCCAGTCCTCTCTGGACGCCATGGCCTATCCGGAGTACAGCCGGGGCCTGTGGCCCGACAGCGGGGAGCCGGACTCCCTGGCCTACGGCCTGGGCTGGGACAATATGGAGTGGTATCCTTTCTGCCAGAGTGACATCCAGGCATTGGTGAAGGGCGGCGACACCCTGTACTACCACGCTGGCCTGGTGGTCCTGCCGGAGTACGACATGGCTGCGGCAGTGGTCAGTTCCGGCGGCGTGTCCACCTACAATGAGATGGCCGCCTGCCGGATGCTCATTGACGCCCTGGCGGAGCAGGGGGTGCAGGTGGACGAGACCGCCCCCACCCTGCCGGCGGCCCAGAGCGCCCCCATGCCCGCGGAGCTGACGGCCCTGAGCGGCTACTACGGCGCCACCACTGCCCAGTACAAAGTGGACATCACCTCTGACGGCAAGCTGACATTGCGCTATCTCACCACCCCCAGCCTGGGCAGCCAGACCTTCACCTATTATAGTGACGGCACCTTCCGGGACGCCACCGGCACCGCCCTCATGGCCCTGGTGCAGGAGGACAACGGCCAGGTGTATCTCTACCAGAAGACCTGCGCCCAGCTGCCGG
>ENA-ORSI01003186-ORSI01003186.1-human-gut-metagenome-genome-assembly--contig:-NODE-3186-length-10786-cov-9.091790_pt1 | contig 10786 bp, 10 predicted proteins | sample MGYA00242187_ERZ509154 | MGnify/ENA primary metagenome ERZ509154 (study PRJEB26280, sample SAMEA2338627) | human gut metagenome | biome: human gut; feature: human-associated habitat; material: faeces...
TTGTAGCAGGTAACTGGAAAATGAACAAGAACCTGCAAGAAGGTATCGCTTTGGCTAAAGAATTGAACGAAGTATTGACAGCAGACAAACCTAACTGCGACGTTATCATCTGTACTCCGTTTATTCACCTGGCTTCTGTAACTCCGATCGTTGACAAAAACATTATCGGTGTAGGTGCAGAAAACTGCGCAGACAAAGCATCTGGTGCTTATACAGGTGAAGTTTCAGCAGAAATGGTTGCTTCAACTGGTGCTCAGTACGTTATCCTGGGTCACTCAGAACGTCGTGCTTACTACCACGAAACTGTTGAAATCCTGGCAGAAAAAGTTAAATTGGCTTTGGCTAACAACCTGAAACCTATCTTCTGTATCGGTGAAGTTCTGGAAGAACGTGAAGCTAACAAACAGAACGAAGTTGTAGAAGCTCAGCTGGCTTCTGTATTCTCTCTGTCAGCAGAAGACTTCAGCAAGATCATCCTGGCTTACGAACCGGTATGGGCTATCGGTACAGGTAAGACTGCTACTCCTGCTCAAGCTCAGGAAATCCACGCTCACATCCGTTCTTTGGTTGCTGCTAAATATGGCAAGGAAGTTGCTGAAAACACTTCTATCCTGTACGGTGGTAGCTGCAAGCCGACCAACGCAAAAGAACTGTTTGCTAATCCTGACGTAGATGGTGGTTTGATTGGTGGAGCTGCTTTGAAAGCTGCCGACTTCAAAGGTATCATCGATGCTTTTAAATAATTAAGCGAACTATATCATTTTTCACGGAAGAAGGAGTTGTTCTTTCTCCTCTTCCGTGATTATTCAAACTCATTTTTTCACATATCCGGTATGATGAAGTATTTATTCACCCTTTTATTCCTGCTTACGGCAAGTATGGCAAGCGCACAGCGGACCATCATAGAAAGCCTGCAAACCCAACGTCCGGGAGAAGGTATTGTCAATATACATCAGGACGCTTACGTTGCTTCACTGATAGGATTACGCTATGTAAACGATGCCGCAACTTCCAACAAGACACTGAAAGCAAGGGGGTTTCGTGTTCAGGTATATGCAGGAAACAATTCGAGAGTGGCACGAAACGAAGCAACAGCCGTTGCCAATAAAGTAAAAAAGGAATTTCCCGATATGCCGGTATATACTTATTTCCAACCTCCCCGCTGGCTGTGCCGCATAGGCGATTTCAAAAGCATAGAAGAAGCACACGTAGCTATGCGCAAGCTGAAAGAGAGCGGCGAATTTAAAGAAGTGGCAATCGTACGCGAACAAATTAATATACCCATTGAATAATGATTGATACGAACTTGATGCACTTTCCGGAAGAGAAAGTGCAGAAACTGATGTCGCACTACAAGGAAATACTTTCCCTGCTGGGAGAAGACCCCGAACGTGAAGGTTTGCTGAAAACTCCGGAACGTGTGGCAAAGGCCATGCTGACACTGACACGTGGCTACGAAGTAGACCCCAAAGAAGTACTTCTGGGGGCTAAGTTTAAGGAAGAATACAGCCAGATGGTTATCGTAAAGGATATTGATTTCTTTTCCATGTGCGAACACCACATGCTGCCTTTCTATGGCAAAGCGCATGTAGCTTATATCCCCAATGGCTATATTACCGGATTGAGCAAGATAGCACGGGTGGTCGATATATTTTCACACCGCCTTCAGGTGCAGGAACGCATGACGCTCCAAATCAAGGAATGCATACAGGAAACGCTGAATCCATTAGGAGTAATGGTCGTTGTAGAAGCCAAGCACATGTGTATGCAGATGAGAGGAGTGGAAAAACAGAACTCCGTAACTACCACCTCCGATTTTACCGGAGCCTTCAACCGAGCAAAGACTCGTGAAGAATTTATGAACCTGATTCGCAGGTAAAACTATCCAGAAATCCGGTACTAGAAAATGATTTAAGTCAAGTCTCCGCGTGTAAAAAAGTCGTAACTTTGCACGCGGATTTTTTTATCATCTAGTGGAACAGGCAATTCAACAGACTAACATTCGGAAAGGATTAACCAAACTGGTTATTCCTATTTTTATAGAAACGTTATTGATTATGATGCTGGGCGCAGTGGATACCATCATGCTGAGCCAGTATTCGGACGAAAGTGTGGCTGCCGTAGGTGTAGTCAATCAGATAGTCATGTTTGCTTTCCTCGTATTCGAAGTCATCAACATCGGAACTTCCGTGCTCTGCTCGCAATACCTCGGAGCAAAAATGCATAAGAACATGGTACAGGTGGTAGGAGTCGCCTTGCTCCTGAACCTCGTAGTAGGACTTGTTATCAGTGCAATTCTTCATTTCGGGGCTACTACATTGTTAGGATGGATGGGGCTTCGTCCTGAATTGTTGAAATACGGTATCGGATATATGGAGATTGTAGGTGCCTTTGCTTTCTTTCAGGCTATATCACTGACTATATCCGCTTCATTGCGTAGTGCCAACAAGGCCATTTACCCCATGCTGGTCACCGTACTGGTGAATATCATGAACATTATCGGAAACTACTCGTTGATTTTCGGTAAGTTCGGCATGCCTGCCATGGGAGCCGAAGGTGCTGCCATATCTACTTCCATAGCACGAGGAGTAAGCATGATCGTGCTGTTCGTCATCTTGTTCCGCAAGCATATTCCGAAATTCCCGCTGGCTTATTTCCGTCCCTTCCCCTGGATTGAGTTGAAAAACCTGTTGAAAGTGGGACTCCCCTCTGCCGGCGAAAATCTCTCGTACAGTTTCTCTCAGGTAGTCATCACTTACCTCATCAATATTTTGGGAAACAACGCACTGGCAACGCGTACCTATTCTGTGAACATCGTCATGTTTGTATACCTGTTCGCCATTGCCATGGCACAAGGAGGCGCCATCAGTATCGGACACCTGGTAGGACAAAAGAAAATACGTGCAGCCTATCTGTTAGGGAAATATGTCATGCGACTGTCCATTCTGGTATCACTTGTCCTTTCGTGTATCTGGGCAGCAGGCGGACACTTCATTTTCAGCCTTCTGACGGACAATCAGGAGATAATCCGTATGGGAGTCACTATCATGATCATCGATGTAGTGGTGGAAATAGGACGTGCCGTAAACATCTACGCCACCAATGCACTCCGTTCGGCAGGCGACGTAAACTATCCGTTCTATGTGGGACTTATCGTACAATGGAGCGTTTCGGTAGGTTTCAGCTATCTTTTAGGAATCCACTGGGGATGGGGACTTCCCGGTATGTGGTGTGCCTTCCTGCTGGATGAGAACATACGTGCCATCATATTCGTCAAGCGCTGGAACAGCCTGAAATGGGCAAAGAAAGGATTTGTAAAGTAATTACATATTTCCTATTCCGACGTAAAACCAGAGAATGCAGATCAGGTCGATGACAAGTGCTGTCACCGACCATTTTACAAACTGCTTATCTTTCTTTACGGCCCCGTAGATGATTCCGATGACGGCAGAAATTAATATGCCTGCCGCTACTCCAAAGATACCTTGTACGGCAAGCCCTACAAGGATCAGAATAGCCATGGTGACCAGAATATTGTTTTTCATAAGTTCCGATTTAATGGGTGGAATTATTACATGCTGGCCTTAAAAGCCTTAATCACCGCCGAAGTAAATCCATCGTGTTCCAATGAATTGACTCCCTTAATGGTAACACCTCCCGGAGTCGTAACTTTCTCTATCTCGATTGCCGGATGCGAGTTTTCATCGCTCAGCAACAAACGGGCCGCACCGTCCAGTGTCTGTGCCACCATCTTCTTAGCTTCTCCCGGACGAAGACCGGCTTCTACCCCAGCCTGCATGGCAGCCTGTACATACTTCATTACATAGGCTATGCCACACGAAGCGAGTGACGTGGCAGCAGCAAACTGTTTTTCTTCGATAAGCATGGCAAGTCCCATTTCATTAAAGACGTTCAACACTTTCTGTGTCTGCTCGTCAGTTGCATTTCTACAGGCAATCAGCGTCATGCTAGCACCTTTGGCAATGGCCGTATTCGGAATCACACGGAAAATAGTCATTTCCGGATCAACAAAATGTGCCAGATTCTCGAACGTCAGTCCGGCTGCTACCGAAATCAGTATCTGTGGCTGGCGAAGACGCAACGGCTTAAGTACTTCTTCTACCTTCCACGGCTTGACAGCTACAACAACAACATCTGCATCGGCCGCATCTTTGTTGTTGGTCGAGGTATGAATATCGGGAAACTCAGCCTTCAACTTATCCAGTTTTGCCGTACTAGGATTGGTAACTATTATTTCACTTGCCTTGACATAATGTCCTTGTGCCAGCCCACGCGCAATAGCTCCGCCCATGTTGCCGGCTCCTATAATTGCTACTTTCATATTACACCTTAATCGTTTTATTACTATCTTATTTCAATGGCTGTGACAGCTCTTCCAGCGACTTTCCTTCATAGTCACACACAGCCTGCTTGAAGTCGGCAGGAAGTTCCACGGGTTCCTTTGTTGCTACATCGTAGCCCACCATGACCGTACGACACTGACACTTCAACACACCGCTCGCCTTGTTGATAGCCCGCTGAAGCAAGGTAAAGCTCTTATGTCCCAGATGTATGACAGTAGTTTCTATTATCAGATCATCGGAAAAGAACACCGGAGCCAGAAAATCTGCATTTATATTGGCTACGACAATACCCATATGATGCCAGTCCTTATTGCCGAACACATCACGCATATACGAGGTCTTTGCCAAATCGTATAGAGAGAAATACGAAGAATTATTCATGTGACCATACTGATCGACATCGTTGAAGCGAATCTGTACAGGCAACGTATGCCTGAATTTCATATCATCTGCCATATCCATTTGTTTTTATATAATCTCAAATATAAATCTTTTTTCCCAAAAACCTACAATAAAGGAAGATTATTTCTTATTTTTGCCCGTCGACAAAATGAAAAAGTCAATTTAAGCATTACAATATGGAACAGAAATTCAAAAAGGAGACCTTGTGCGTACAGGCCGGATGGACTCCCAAGAACGGGGAACCCCGTGTTTTACCTATTTACCAAAGTACAACATTCAAATATGATACCAGCGAAGAAATGGCCAAACTCTTCGACCTGGAAAAAAGCGGATATTTCTACACCCGTTTGCAGAATCCGACAAACGATGCCGTAGCTGCCAAGATTGCCGCACTGGAAGGCGGTGTAGGTGCCATGCTGACTTCATCGGGGCAGGCTGCCAACTTTTACGCTGTATTCAATATCTGTGAGGCAGGTGATCACTTTGTCTGCTCATCGACAATTTACGGCGGTACCTTCAACCTCTTTGGCGTTACGATGAAAAAGCTGGGTATCGAGTGTACGTTTGTCGATGCCGACGCTCCTGAAGAAGAAATCGAAAAGGCTTTCCGCCCGAATACCAAATGTCTGTTCGGCGAAACCATCTCGAACCCGAGCATCAATGTACTCGACATCGAAAAGTTTGCACGCATCGCACACAAACACGGAGTGCCCTTGATTGTAGATAATACATTTGCTACTCCTATCAACTGCCGCCCGTTTGAATGGGGAGCCGACATCGTAACACATTCTACCACCAAATATATGGACGGACATGCAACTTGCGTAGGTGGTGCCATAGTGGACAGCGGCAACTTCGACTGGGAAGCACATGCCGACAAATTTCCGGGACTGACTCAGCCGGATGCTTCTTACCACGGACTGACTTATACCAAGGCTTTCGGCAAGATGGCTTATATGACCAAAGCAACCGCACAGCTGATGCGTGACCTCGGTTCCATACAGTCGCCCGAAAATGCCTTCCTGCTGAATCTGGGACTGGAAACATTGCACCTGCGTGTAGCACGTCACTGTGAGAACGCACAGAAGGTGGCCGAATGGCTGGAAGCAAACCCAAAGGTAAAATGGGTAAACTACTGTGGACTGAAGAGCAGCAAATATTATGAACTGGCTCAGAAATATATGCCGAACGGCTCTTGCGGTGTCATTGCCTTCGGACTGAAAGGTACCCGCGAAGATGCCATCAAGTTCATGGATCAGCTGAAGCTGGCTTGCATCGTTACGCACGTTGCCGACGCACGTACCTGCGTACTGCATCCGGCAAGTCATACACACCGCCAGCTGACCGATGAGCAGCTGATTGAAGCAGGTGTAGCTCCCGACTTGATCCGTCTGTCGGTAGGTATCGAAAATGTAGACGATATCATTGCCGATCTGAATCAGGCTATGCAGTACATCTGATCAAGCTCCTGTAGCCACTAACAGGCGATACAATAAAAGATCTCCCCGACAAGCTACAGAAACTAGAATATCTAAAAGGATCGTATCGAGGCTCTATTGTGAGAATTGATACGATTCTTTTTTGTTTTCCACCCATGGGCGGAAAGTGGAGGAAACGTCGGGACGTTTTTATGAAATTTGTACAAACTCTGAAATGTTTTGTACAAAAACAAAAGACAATCTCTTCTTTATCCTTTCCTTCCAGCACATCCTTAAAAACAACTTTCCAGGCAAAATCATCGCCAGGCTTTTCAGGATTTCCAGAACGAAAGGTTGCGAGATAAACTTCCTTTTACTACATTCGCCCGTAAATCATTTATTTTCATTGCTTATGACAACTCCCAAAGACTGGTATACTTTGCGGATAACCGAAACGACAAAGGAACTAACTCACATAAAAAAACGTATTCTGCACATCAGCTTGTTGCGTATTGCCTTTTTCCTGGCTGGAATAGCAGGCATTATTCTGTTCTTTCATGCTGGAACCTGGGCTCTGATCGGCACAGTATGTTGCACCTTTCTCCCTTTTCTTATCCTGATCAAACTACATAACCGGTTCTTCGCACGAAAGGAATGGCTGGAAACTCAGGCACAAATTAACCGTGAGGAGCTGAAGGGGCTGGATGGGGATTTCTCCGACTTCGATGAAGGCAAAGAATTTGCCAATCCGGAACATCCTTATTCATTCGACCTTGATTTGTTCGGCCGACGTTCGCTTTTTCAAGCCATGAACCGCACTTGTACGCACATCGGGAAACAAACGCTTGCACGATGGATGCAGGAGCATCTGACGAAAAAGGAAGGAATAGAACTCCGCCAGCAGGCAGTAAAGAATATGAGTGCAAGAAATGAATTTCGGGAACAGTTTCGGGTTACGGGACTGGTCAACCACGGAAAGACATCCGATGAAGAAGAAATACGCCGGTGGAGTGAAAGTTCCTCCGACTTGCTGCATGCTACATGGGTTAAGCTTTCGTTATGGGGAGTTCCGCTTGTCAATGTATTGTTACTCGTAGGCGGTCTGACCGGTATTTGTTCGCTGAACTGGTTCGGGCTGATGTTCATGCTGTTCATTATCACCAGCTTTGCCATCGTTAAAAGAGCGACCTTGGTACAACAGACGTATGGCGAAAAACTGAAAACCTTGAACAGTTATGCTAAGTTGATTGCGCTTACTCACCAACAAACATGGGAAGCTTCCGAATTGCAACAACTGATGAATCGGTTGAATATTGACGGTCATTCGCCCGCTGAAGCTTTGATGCAACTATCCAAAGAACTCGACCGTCTGGACCTGCGGAACAACCAGTTGCTTTATGTCGTGCTGGAAGGAAGTATCTTCTTCCAACTGCGACAGATAGTCCGTATCGAACGGTGGAAAGAACGTTACGGACATCATCTGATGAAATGGCTGGAAGCCGTGGGCGAACTGGATGCGCTTTGTTCACTGGGAACCTTTGCTTACAACCATCCGGATTACACTTATCCCTCCATCTCAGACCAGCCTTTTCAGTTCATTGCACGCGCTATGGGACATCCTCTGATGCCTGCCGAACAATGTGTCAAGAACGATGCAACAATCCCGTCACGACCCTTCTTTTTGATTATTACAGGGGCAAACATGGCGGGCAAAAGTACGTATCTGAGAACGATTGGGGTCAACTATCTGCTGGCTTGTATCGGCTGTCCGGTTTGCTGCGAACAACTCACACTGTATCCGGCGCAACTGATCACCAGTCTGCGCACCTCCGACTCCCTTACGGATAATGAATCGTATTTCTTTGCTGAGCTCAAGCGGCTGAAACGTATCATCGATTTACTGAATGAGGGAAAAGAGCTGTTCATCATTCTGGACGAGATATTGAAAGGTACCAACTCGTCCGACAAACAGAAAGGTTCGCTCGACCTGATCCGGCAGTTCATGCACCTAAAGACCAATGGAATTATTGCAACGCACGATTTGCTCTTAGGTACACTGGCTGATCAATTCCCCGGCCAAATCCGCAATTATTGTTTCGAAGCAGATATTAAAGATAATGAACTGAGCTTCTCTTACAAGCTACGGGAGGGAGTAGCACAAAACATGAATGCCTGCTTTCTGATGAAAAAAATGGGAATTACTATACAAGAGGAATGAAATCTGTTTGTGAAGGGCGTGAAGGGCAAAAACAGGTGATTTTTTTCTATACAAGGCTCGAGAACATACTCATGCACAGCTTCAGCAAAAAGGTTCATAAAAGTATACCGCAAATGACTACTTACTCCAACTGAAGATACCACAAAGTACAAGTATTCTGTAGCCGTATTATCTGACCGGTACAACCAGGCCAATGAATAGCTGCAACGTAAAACAATATACATTCATAAAAAAAGCCGGAGTCCTTTTGGGACCTCGGCTTTTAATATATATAGCGTTTACAGAATTATTCAGCTTTAGGGGCTTCCTCTGTAGTAGCTTCTGCAGTTGCTTCAGCAGCAGGTGCTTCAGTTGCAGCAGATTTTTTAGAACGACGAGTACGAGTAGCTTTCTTAGCAGCTGTCTTAGCCATGTTCTCATTGTAGTCAACCAATTCGATGAAACACATTTCTGCGTTATCACCCAAACGGTTACCAGTCTTGATAATACGAGTGTAACCACCCGGACGATCTGCAACCTTTACAGAGATTTCTTTGAACAGTTCAGTAACAACAAACTTGTCTTGCAAGTAGCTGAATACAACACGGCGTGAGTTCGTGGTATCATCCTTCGATTTTGTAATCAGCGGTTCAACGAACTTTTTCAAAGCTTTAGCCTTCGCAACAGTCGTAGTGATTCTTTTGTGCTTGATCAAAGAACATGCCATGTTTGACAGCATTGCATTTCTGTGAGAAGCAGTACGACCTAAATGGTTGAATTTCTTATTATGTCTCATTTTTTATTCTTTATCTAATTTATACTTAGAAATATCTGTTCCAAACGACAGATTCAGACTCTCGAGCAAATCATCAAGCTCAGTGAGCGATTTCTTACCGAAGTTACGGAACTTCAACAGGTCTGTCTTGTTGAACTGTACCAAGTCTCCCAATGTTTCAACATCGGCAGCTTTCAAGCAGTTCAATGCACGAACTGACAAGTCCATATCAACCAATTTGGTCTTCAACAGCTGACGCATGTGCAATACTTCTTCATCGAATTCTTCGTTGCCGTCTGAATCTGAAGTTTCAAGAGTGATCTTTTCATCAGAGAACAACATGAAGTGATAAATCAATATTTTAGCAGCCTCTTTCACCGCTTCCTTCGGGTGAATGGAACCATCCGTAGTAATCTCCAGAACCAACTTTTCGTAGTCGGTCTTCTGTTCTACACGATAGTTTTCTACCGCATATTTGACATTACGGATCGGAGTGTAAATAGAGTCGATAGGAATTACATTCACATCGGTGCAGAATTCACGGTTTTCGTCAGCCGGAACATAACCGCGACCTTTGTTGATTGTAAGATCTATCTGCATAGTTGCTTTTGAATCTAAATGGCAAATAACTAATTCAGGATTTAACACTTCAAATCCGGTCAAATACTTACCAATATCACCTGCCTTAAATTCAGTAGAATTCTCAACGGTAATGCTTACCTTTTCATTTTCGAATTCCTCAACTATTTGCTTGAATCTAACTTGCTTCAGATTCAAGATAATGTTAGTGACATCTTCCTTTACTCCCGGAACAGTTGCAAACTCGTGTTCAACACCTTCAATATGAATTGTGTTGATAGCATAACCTTCCAATGAAGAGAGAAGAATACGGCGTAAAGCATTACCTACGGTAATACCGAAACCGGGTTCAAGCGGACGGAATTCGAATTTCCCGAATTTGGAATCCGCTTCCAACATTAATACTTTATCAGGTTTTTGAAATGCTAATATCGCCATGAAATTAATTATTATTTAGAGTACAATTCAACGATCAAGTGTTCTTTAATGTTTTCAGGAATGTCTGCTCTTTCAGGAATATGCAACATTTTACCAGTCTTAGAGTTTTCATCCCATTCCAACCAAGGATATTTGCTGTGATTGAATCCAGCCAAAGAGTTAGCAATAACTTCCAAAGACTTAGATTTTTCACGAACACCTACAAGCTGTCCAGGTTTTACAGAGAATGAAGGAATATTAACTACCTTACCATCTACTGTAATGTGCTTGTGACCAACCAACTGACGAGCAGCTGCACGAGTAGGAGCAATACCCAAACGGAACACAACGTTATCAAGACGACATTCAAGGCTCTGCAACAAGATTTCACCGGTAATACCGTTCATACTTGCAGCCTTTTCAAACATGTTACGGAACTGTTTTTCCAAAACTCCGTAAGTATATTTTGCTTTCTGCTTTTCAGCCAGCATGACACCGTATTCTGATGTTTTTCTACGGCGAGTGTTACCATGCTGTCCAGGAGGATAGTTTTTCTTAGACAAAACTTTATCTGCTCCAAAGATTGCTTCACCGAATTTACGTGCAATTCTAGTTTTTGGTCCAGTATATCTAG
>ENA-ORSI01003188-ORSI01003188.1-human-gut-metagenome-genome-assembly--contig:-NODE-3188-length-10784-cov-2.407028_pt1 | contig 10784 bp, 9 predicted proteins | sample MGYA00242187_ERZ509154 | MGnify/ENA primary metagenome ERZ509154 (study PRJEB26280, sample SAMEA2338627) | human gut metagenome | biome: human gut; feature: human-associated habitat; material: faeces...
ATGAATCAGCTCCATTTCCTCCTTTACTTCTGCCAGACGGCTTTTTGCGGAAGCAGACTCTGCCCCGGAAAGACCGGCAAGTATTTTCTTACGGATCATTTCCTCCCGGATAAGATACTCTTTAAGGACCGGGTGACATTTTTTCAGAAGGAGAGGTCCAAACCAGGCCTCTTCCTCTGTGTAAACAGTCTTTTCTCCCGAATTGTTACGTACCGCTTTCATCATAGGATAAAATTTTCCGTCTTCTTTTATCATTTCTTCCCTTACGATCTCCCAGCCGATCTCAGAGAGAAAATGCCGGAAATGAGGAAGGTCCGACTGAGGCTGCAGGATCAGTTCCTGAAACCCCTCCCGGACCTTCGCTCCATCCTTTAATATCCTTTCCATCAGAGGACCACCCATTCCCGCGATCACCAGGGTATCACCTTCTCCCGGCTCAAGCTTCGCAAGCCCGTCGCTCAAACGGGTCTCTATGTAATCTTCAAGGCCATAACGGGTAATATTCTCCCTGGCTCTTGAAAGCGGTCCCGGACGTACATCCATGGCAATAGCTGACGGAACTATTCTTTCCTCAACAAGATAGATGGACAGATAGCCATGGTCACATCCTACGTCTGCCAGCCGGTTTCCTTTTGTTACCATACCGGCAATGGCACGAAGACGCATGGAAAGCTGTACGGATATATTTTTATCAGTCAAGATAATCCTTCAGCTTGCGGCTGCGGCTGGGATGACGCAGTTTACGCAATGCCTTGGCCTCGATCTGACGAATACGTTCACGGGTAACGTTAAATTCCTTACCTACTTCTTCCAACGTACGTGCGCGTCCGTCATCCAGTCCGAAACGAAGACTAGGCTTATTCTCGTCGACCACGGTGACGGTGGTCTCTACTTCAGGCGCATCGTCGGAGGCCACATGCTCAAGCACATCCTCTTGGCTGGCGTCGTCGTCGATGGTGTTGGCTTCGATGTCCGCGTCCGAACCTTCCTCATCCTCATTCGGATTATGGTCGTCATCGGACGAAAGCTGTTCGATCAGCTCCACGGAGCCCCGCTCGTCACGCGGCGCCTGGGCGATGATATCGATATGCATGTCGTCGAACGCCGGCTTCGACTGCACCCACAGATGCGACGGCTCCGGTGGATCGATTTCGGAATGCTCTCCGCAGCCATGATCGATGGACACGACCCTGCCGTCATCCGGGCTCCACTTGTTGGCGCACACGCCGAACAGCAGGTTCAACTCACCCTTCAGCGGAATGAAGAATCCGCATGTGGAGCAAGGATTGCCGTCGGCCGTCTTGGTGGATAGCGATTTTGGCCCATGTGGGCCTTCGTACCAACGTTTCGCGGTCTGCGACCGGCCAAGCGGAGTCAACACGTGCCTGCGGGACAGGTCGAATTCCTCGACCGCCTCTTCGACATCCTCTTCGGACGTCACAGGCTGTTCGGAATCCTCCGAAACGTCCGTCTTCTCAGACTCATCCGAAGCGTTTCCATCCATCGCCGGTTCCTGTACGGTTTCATCCGCGACTGACGGTTTGTCGTCCGTATCGTCCGATGTCTCGGCATCCTGCGTCTTGCGGAAGCCCTCTTCCATGCGGGGGTCATCGGGATCGGTGCCGATTGAATCAGTCACCGCCAAATCGCCCGGCTCGAGACGGTCCTTCCAAGGAATCCATTTTGGCGGACGCAGGGCCTTGTCGGTCGGGACCAGGGATGATTCGTTGACCGTCCAATGGTCCAGTTCGACATCATGGTATAACGTGACCGACCATTGCCAGCCTTCGTAGCCGCGTACTCGGGATTCGAAGCGGAAATCGGTGACGTTGTCTCCCAGGTCGATGGCTTCCACGAAGTCGCCGACCTGACCGTCCTCGTCGGACACTGTGACAGCGACCGCTTGGGCGATTGCCTTGGGATCCATTGTGGTATCGGACATGAAACTCTATTCCTGTACGTCGAAATTGTCGGCGACCGCGCGCAGAAGCGTGGCGAGCTTCTTGCTTTCAGCCGGTGAAGGATAGCGATGTCGACGAAGCTGATTGCCCGCGGAGTCAAGCAGCTTGATCAGATCCTCCACGATGGCGGCCATATCGTCCGGCTTCGGACGGGTGGCTTTAACCAGCGACGGGGCCGAGGCAACCAGCGTCACTCCCATCGCCTGCGGCCCACGACGACCATCAATGACGGAATACTCGACCTTGGCGCCCTTACGCAGCGTCTTCACGCCCTCGGGAAGGGCGGCAGCGGGCAGGAACACATCATCCGTGCCCTCACCCGTCTGAATGAAACCATAGCCTTTGTTCGCATCAAACCAACGAACACGTCCGCTCGGCATTGTCACCTCACATTTTGCTGATCAGATACCTTCACGCGAATAGGTAAAACCATTCGCCCATTTTCAAACCAAAGATACAGTTTAGCGCAAGAGGTGGGCCGCACCCATCCTTCCGCGCCGATAGCGTCTGCTTTCCCGACGGAAAAGAGCGTTATTTCTTTGATTTGCGATTCTTTTTTTCGTTTTTTCGATTCTCGCTCGCCGTAATCGGCTGCGGCTTGGGTTCGACCGGGGCAATCGGCAGCACCACCGTCAGAGTCAGTCCCGTTCCTTCGCTGCCGGATGCGCAGATGAATCCATGATGCGCCTTGACCACGGATTGCGCGATTGCCATGCCGAGTCCCGTACCGCCCTTCTGACGCGCACGCGACGGGTCGGCGGTGTAGAAACGTTCGAAGATCTTCGACCGTGCCTCCGGCGGCACGCCGGGACCGTGGTCGCTGAATCGCACAATCGCGTAGTTCATACCCACTTGCATGGACTGCCCCACTTCGATGGCTTCGACCAGATGGCGAAGCGACTGCTCATTGGACGGCATACGGGATAGGGATTCGGGACTGATCGACGCGGGGAGCACACCCATGGAGATCTCCACAGGCGAGTCCGCCGGCGTATACCGGTGGATATTGCCCACGATGTTGGTAACCACTTGACGCAGTCTCGAAGCATCACCCTTCAACTCAATCTGGGGCATCTGGCCATTTTGGAAGGCGAATTGGGCGGGATGGTCCATATCGGTACCTGGTTGGAGCACGACCTGTCCGCAGGAAATGCCGCGGTCGGGGTCAAGCGCATGCAGGTCATCGGCTGCGTCGCGCACCACGGAGGTCAGCTTCACCTGCTGCGTGATGTCGATGCCACGTCCTTCGTCCAAACGAGCCAAAGACAGCAGGTCCTCCACCAGAACCGTCATACGCGCGCTGGATGCCTCGATATGTTCGATGGATTCATCAGCCCTCTCCAAAGCCCCAGGCATGTCGCGCTGCATTTTGTACAGCTCGGCGTACCCGTGAATGGCGGCGAGCGGCGTACGCAATTCGTGACTGGCGTCCGAGACGAACCGCTTCATTTTTTCGGTGGTCTCTTCCTGCGCGTGGAAGCTCTCCTCGATGCGTGTCAGCATGGTGTTCAGCGACATGGACAGAGAGCCGACCTCCGTGCTTTCCGGCAGGTCTGGCACACGTTGGCTGAGATCTCCCGCGGCGATTTTCGCGGCGGTTTTTTCAATCCGCTTCAAGGGCGCGAGCGTGCTTTGCACCAGAATGGTGCCGAGTATCGCGCCGATCAGCACCACCGCGATGCCCACCATCGCGCAGAATCGCGTCAATGTGTTGGCCGTGTCGATCTGATCGCTCAGCGACAGGCCGATGAACACGACGCCACTGTCCTTGACTTGCCCGGTCCGTGTCTTCTCGTTCCAAGGCAACGCGACAACACGCCATGGCGACTGCGCAGCCTGCATGATGGAATGATCCGGGGTGCGGCTTGTGGTGATGTGCACCACCGCACGTGTCGTGAATGGCTGTCCAAGAGTGACGCCGTCGATGCTGCCGTCGGCCGGCAGGCTTGGTTCCGAAACCACTCCGTCACGGAGCATGGGCACCGATCCGGCACCCGTGCTTTTGTATTCGCTGTCGCGCACCTCCACGTAATACGTGTTCATGAGGCTGCGCCCGTCATCGCCGGTGTCGCTGCTGAGCGAGTCCATGCTGTTGAAAATCAGCTGGGCTTGGTTGATCAGCTGCGTATCGGTCTTCTGCAGCAGATAATTGCCCACCAACGTACGTATGGAAAAGGAGATGCCGATGGTGCCGATGGTCAGCAGCACGATGATGCAGGTGACCAGTTTCGTGCTCAGCGGAATCGCTTGAATCCTGCGGGTGAAACGGCTCCATACCTTGTTCTGCTTCGGCAGCGACCGGGGAGGCTGTATGGGGGCCGGAATGGCCGAAGGATTGGAGGCGTGGCCCGTGGACGGCGAATTGGGATTCTTGCTCATGGCTGAATCTAGTTCTTGGGAGCGCGAATCATATAGCCAATGCCGCGCTTGGTTTCGATCAGCGGCGTTACCTTGTGCTTGTCGCCGTTCTCATCCTCGATGACGATGCCATCGACCTTCTTGCGAAGATAGGAGATGTACGATTCGACGATGGCCGCGTCCCCGCCCCAATCGTATTGCCACACGTGATCGAGAATCTGCGCCTTGGACAGCACGCGGCCTTCATTGTCCATGAGGTAGCGAAGAAGCTTGTATTCGGTGGGGCTCAGGTCGATTGGCCGTCCGGCTCGGGACACGTCGTGCGAGTCCTCGTTGATTTCGAGATCGCCCACACGGATGATCGGATCGTCCTCCACCTGCTGCTGGGTGCGACGCAGGATGGCGCGGATTCGGGCCACGACCTCTTCGAGGCTGAACGGCTTGGTCACATAGTCGTCGCCTCCCACGGTAAGCCCCATGACCTTGTCTTGGGTGTCATCGCGAGCGGTCAGGTACAGCACCGGCGTGGTGATGCCTTCCTGCCTGATGCGTCGGGTCACCGTGAACCCATCGATGTCCGGAAGCATCACATCAAGCACGATCAGATCCGGCTGCAGCCTTTCGATGACCTCGATGGCTTCGGATCCCGAAGCGGCCGTGTTCACTTCGAAACCGGCGAAATGCAGGGATGCCACCAGCAGCTCTCGGATGGACGGCTCGTCATCGACAACGACAATGGATGCTTCAATAGGCTTGCTCATGGCTTAAGCATCGCTCCCTTCACTGGATGTTTCCTGAACGGATTCTGAATCTTGCGTTGAAGCGGTATCCGGATTGACATAATCCTCGTTTTCCGATTCGGCGCCCCACTCTTTGACCGGTTGAATACGTTCGGCGACCGCACCATGACGGCCGCTATGGCGGCCCTTACGCCGATGCCCGATCACGCCCTTCTTGCGCAGGATATGGAACACCACCAGAATCACCACCAGAAGCAGCAGCGCGCCGGCGAATCCTCCCACGCCAATCCATATGGTCCGCGACGAAGTCGAGGTCTTTTTCTGCACCGAAATCTGATTCATCATGTCGGTCGCGGACTTCGCCCAGTCCGGATCGCTTTCCATCAACGGTTTTTGCGCGGCATCGGACAGCGCGTCGACGGTCGACTTCTTCTTCAGCCATTCCTCCGAGTTCGAAGACACGGCCACCACCAGATTGCCGTCATTCGAGGCAACCGCCAACATCACGGTATTCGGTTTCGGGTTCAACGATTCCAGCAGCGCGCTCACCCATTTATCCGGCTTGCCCTTGGCGTTGAAACTGTCCAGATACACCAAACGGACGGTGACGCCGGTCTCCTTTTTCGTCTGGTTGATGGCGTCCGTGATCTCCGAGACATTCGAACCGAGCAGATTCTGCGTGTCGGTGATGTCGTCCGTGGCTGTAATGCCCAATCCGGCACTGTCATCCGCATGGACCGGCGGAGTTATCCACAGCATCAAACACAAACCCAGCACGCTCGCCAGCAACATGCAAATCGCGATATTCCAACCTTTTGCCGTTCTGCCGCCGTTTCGCGACACGCCGACGGAACCCAAATGCATATGTTCTCCGACCACAGCTCCGTTTTTTTCGTTGCACACGCTCACTGATGACATAGCATCCACTGTACCGTCCGGTTGCGCCAACCGCGATCGCATGGAGAAACACACCAATCATCATTGAAAGGACCGGCACATGCCACAGTATCAAGTCGACAGCGAGCAGATTCAGTCCTCGAGCGCCGCCGTCAACGCCTCCATCCAATCCATCCGACAGGCCGTGCAGGGCATGTACGGCAATCTCAACAATCTGCAGAGCGTTTGGCGCGGCGGGGCTGCGACGCAGTTCACAGCGGTCGCCGAACAGTGGCGCAGCAGCAGATGGAGCAGTCGCTTGAATCAATCCAGCGCGCATTGATGCAGGCCTCCACGTTGTATTCGGAGACCGAAATGCAGGCGTCGCGTTTGTTCGCGCAGTAGAAAGCGCGCGTAAGGCGCCTTCCAGATAAGCAAAGGCCCGCTCCCCATCGGGAAGCGGGCCTCATATCAGCTATTTGAGCCTATGGAAGCTTCCGGTCTTTCGATCAGTAGCCCATGTCGGCGCCAGCTGCCGGAGCGGCTGCCGGCGGTTCCGGCTTGTTGGCCACCACGGCTTCGGTGGTCAGGAACAGTCCAGCGATGGAAGCTGCGTTCTGCAGAGCGGAACGAGTCACCTTGACCGGGTCGGTGACGCCTGCGGCCAGCAGGTCCTCGTACTCGTTGGTGGCCGCGTTCAGGCCCTGGCCGTCAGGCAGGGAGCGGACCTTGTCGATCACCACGTCGCCGGACAGGCCAGCGTTTTCGGCGATCTGCTTGATCGGGGCTTCGACGGCACGGAACACGATCGCGGCACCGGTGGCCTCGTCGCCTTCGAGCTTGACGTCGTCCTTGGCCTTGGCGGCAGCCTGGATCAGGGCGACACCGCCGCCCGGCAGCAGACCTTCCTCGATAGCGGCCTTGGCGTTGCGCACGGCATCCTCGATGCGGTGCTTGCGTTCCTTGGCCTCAACCTCGGTGGCAGCGCCGACCTTGATGACGGCGACGCCGCCAGCCAACTTGGCCAGACGCTCCTGCAGCTTCTCACGGTCGTAATCGGAGTCGGTGTTCTCGATCTCAGCGCGGATCTGGGCCACGCGAGCGTCGATGTCTTCCTTGGAGCCAGCGCCCTGAACGATGGTGGTCTCGTCCTTGGAGACGATGACCTTCTTGGCGGTGCCAAGCACGGACATGTCGACGGAGTCGAGCTTCAGGCCCAGCTCATCGGACACCACCTGGGCACCGGTCAGGATGGCCATATCCTGCAGCATGGCCTTGCGACGGTCGCCAAAGCCCGGGGCCTTGACGGCGCAGGACTTGAAGGTGCCGCGGATGTTGTTCAGAATCAGGGTCGGCAGAGCCTCGCCGTCAACGTCCTCAGCGATGATCAGCAGCGGCTTGCCGGTCTTCATGACCAGCTCGGCCACGTGCACGATGTCCTGCTGGGATGAGACCTTGCCGGAGGTCAGCAGAATGTACGGATCTTCGAGCACTGCGGTCTGGTCGTCAGCGTTGGTGACGAAGTACGGGGCGATGTAGCCCTTGTCAAAACGCATGCCCTCGGTGAAGTCGAGGTCCAGGCCGAAGCGGTTGTTGTCTTCAACGGTCACAACGCCGTCCTGGCCGACCTTGTCCAGAGCTTCGGCGATCTTCTCGCCGACTTCCGGATCAGCGGCGGAGATCGTTGCGGTGGCAGCGATCTGATCCTTGGTCTCAACGTCCTTGGCCGCTGCGACGAGTTCCTTGACGATGGCGTCGGCGGCCTTCTCGATGCCACGACGCAGCGCGATCGGGTTGGAACCGGCGGTGACGTTCTTCAGACCCTCGTGCACCAGGGACTGGGCCAGCACGGTTGCGGTGGTGGTGCCGTCGCCTGCGACGTCATCGGTCTTCTTGGCGACTTCCTTGACCAGTTCGGCGCCGATACGCTCATACGGATCGTCCAGATCGATTTCCTTTGCGATGGAAACGCCATCGTTGGTGATGGTCGGAGCGCCGTAGGTCTTGTCAAGCACCACATTGCGGCCCTTCGGACCAAGGGTGACCTTGACGGTGTCAGCGAGCTTGTCGAGACCCGCGAGCATTCCCTGACGAGCTTCGTCGTCATATGCAATCATCTTTGCCATTGTTCCTCCACATATGGCTACACGGTATTATTTCCACCTTCGGAGCGACAATCAGAACCAGCCGTCAGCCGCCAGTTATCACTCTCACTCGTCGAGTGCTAATTCGCAGATTAGCACTCTCACGTCGAGAGTGCCAAACCCGATGACGTTCTTTGCGCTGTGAGCAAGATGTCAGTCGCATCGAATCAACTTGAAAAACGCCGGATTTCCAAGAAAATAAAAGAACCTCGCCTATGTTCGGGCGAGGTTCCAAACCGGTTCGGACGGCGTTTTTTCAGTTCAACAGCACCACAACGATCGGCGTGACCAATCCGCTGCTCTGCTGGACATTGGAGATTCCCAGCGTCTGCGCGACATTCTCCGCCGTCGCCTTGTCGGCCTCATTCTGATACCAGACAACCGTCTGGCTGGGAACGTTGCCGGTCGGATTGCTGGGCGTCACGCTGGTGTATCCGGCCTGGGTCAGGGCATCGGCCTTGCTCTTGGCGTAACCGGTGATGCTGGTGGCGTTCACCACGCGGATCTCGGTGGCCAGATTCACGCTCTGCTCAGAAGCCGCATCCTGGCCATCGTTCTGATCGTTATTCTGTTCCGCGTTCTGGTTGGCGTCCGAAGCGTCCTTCGACTGGCCATCCGAAGTACTGGTCTTCTTGCCGTCCTCGGACTTCTTGTTCTCCGTCTTGGCGTCTTTGGACGTGTCGTCCGTCTTCTTATCCGCCTTATCCGCCGTGGAGACGGACGATGAAGAGTCCTCCTTGGCCGACCAAGGCATTCTCAGGTTGCTGATCTCACCAGAATAGACTCCCCAGAACAGCAGGCCGGCGAGCAGAGCCACAATCACGACAATCACATACGGCAGAGCCCTGGACGCCATGGAACGTGCGCCACGGTGCACGCCCATCGGTCCCGCCGGAGGATTGTCGAACATATCCTTGGCGTAGGATTCGTAGGTCTCCTTGTCCTGCTTAGCCATTTTCTGCAACCTCATTTCTCACACTTACCGCCCCAGTGTACCGGCCCGTGCAGTCAGCCCACAATCAGCATCGTCGATTTTGCGCGTATTCGACACGTTTCCGCATGGAATCGGCATGGACATCCACAGGGCACGTCGTACAGTGGGAAAGTATGACTCATATCAAACCATTGAAGGATCTTGTGGAGCCCGGATGGGCCCAGGCCCTCGCCGATGTCGAACCCCAGATACATCTCATGGGAGACTTTCTGAGGTCGGAAATCGCGGCGGGACGTAAGTACCTTCCGGCCAGCAGGAACATTCTGCGCGCGTTTACCATTCCATTCGACGACATCAAAGTGCTTATCGTCGGCCAGGATCCCTACCCCACGCCGGGCCATCCGGTGGGACTGAGCTTCTGCGTGGCACCGGACGTCAAGCCCATTCCGCGCAGTCTGGCGAACATCTACACCGAGCTGAAGAAGTTCATGGAAGAATCCGTGACCGACTTCATCAAGAACGGCGTGAACGACGAAAGCTACAACACCTTCGTGGAAACCGCCAAGGCCATCGGCGTGGAACGCTACATCGAACTGTACCAGAACGCCTACGACGCTTATCTGGCGAAGTAAGCCTCTGAGGAAAGCCTGCCGGAGAGCCCTTGCGACTCTCCGGCTTTTCTCTTTCCGGCGTAAATTGCTTCCGAACTTCGTTTGCTATCTTCTGCAGTTTGTGATATAATCAGAAGTAACAAAAACATGCAAAGGGGCATGACGACATGCGAAAAAACGTGTTTTTCCTTCTGCTGCTTCTTCTTTTGCTGCTGACGCTCAGCGGTTGCGGTGATAGCATTGCGCCGGAGACAGAGAAAGTATCTCTGACCGCGCTGCAATACGAGTTGGAGAACCAGACGCTTGATTTTGACAACATGTGGTTTTTCCAGCAGATTGAGGAGCAGACGGGCGTGCATGTCGATTTCGACGTCGTCAAGCATTCAGACTGGACGAACCGCGTCAACCTGATGTTCGCCTCCGGGCGCTATCACGACCTGATTCTGCGCGGCAGCCTGGACGTGGAGGACTACGGCGTGACGCAGCATGTGATTCTGCCGCTGGATGACTATCTGGAAGAATACATGCCGACATATTTCAGCCGCCTGCCTATTGATAACGCTGGGCGCACCCTCCCCTCCTCCGACGGGAAGATGTACTACGTCGGCTTTCTGCTCTCGCAGGGTATCAACACCAACGGGCACTTCTTCATCAACAAAACGTGGCTGGACAGCTCCGACATTCCTGCCGGGCTTTCCGTCAACGGTCCGTTCTACGGATTGAGTCTGACGGTTACGGAGCAGGTTGCAAAGCTGATTTCCGATATCGCGGCAAAGCCGCAGACTCCCGGCACGCCGGAGGCAAAAATCAAGGCGTGGAGCCGCATGGAAACTACCATGCGCATGTCCCGCATCAAGGCACAGATGACCTCTCCGTCCCCCACCGGCGGCAAAAGCAGCTTGGGGCAACGGACCAGCTCCGCCACCGCCTGGGTAATCTCCCGGTCCTTATCCGGCTCCAGGAGGAAAAACACCGGCGTCATCCCGTAGGCCTTCCAGCCGTACTCTGCGGCAGCGGCAAAGGCCGCCAGGCGGCGCTTCGCCGTCCCCCAGGGGCGCAGGGCGAACAGGCAGTATGCTCCCCCCTCCTTCAGACCTGCAGCTTCGCGGTAACGGACATAATTCTGCTCTGCTCCCTCAGGCACCGTCTGCAGCAGGGCT
>ENA-ORSI01003192-ORSI01003192.1-human-gut-metagenome-genome-assembly--contig:-NODE-3192-length-10781-cov-2.267761_pt1 | contig 10781 bp, 9 predicted proteins | sample MGYA00242187_ERZ509154 | MGnify/ENA primary metagenome ERZ509154 (study PRJEB26280, sample SAMEA2338627) | human gut metagenome | biome: human gut; feature: human-associated habitat; material: faeces...
ACAATCGTTGACGGTGAAGGGATACGGTATTCCATTTATCTTGCCGGATGTTCCCATCACTGTCCCGGTTGTCATAACCCGGAAAGTTGGAATCCGAACGCAGGTGAAGAACTTACGGAAGAAAAGATACAATCGATTATCCGGGAAATCAAAGCGAATCCTTTACTGGATGGAGTCACTTTCTCCGGGGGGGATCCCTTGTTCTACCCGGAAGAATTTCTGGCGCTTGTCAAAAGAGTGAAAGAGGAAACAGGAATGAATATATGGTGTTACACAGGATATACGTATGAAGAAATCCGGGAACAACCCCGACTGAATGCGGTTCTTCCTTATATAAACGTATTGGTAGACGGACGTTTCGAACAGGATCTTTTCTCTCCTTATCTGGAATTTCGTGGAAGTAGTAATCAACGAATCCTAAAATTATCAGACCGTTTTCAACCATAAAAACAGACGGTTGCCGGCACTAAAGACAAAGTCTCCCCGGCATCCCGGACAGCACCACCGGCTGCACTAAAAAAACTTATTTTTTTAAGAAAACGAAAACACGTAAAGCGCTGTTTTGTTTACTTTTACAGAAAAAAGAAAATTCTACAAGAATAAGTTTTTATGATACAATCAGTAAATCCTGCTCCAACGGACGAAACCGACGGACTACCAATGCCCAGACGTATCTGGGCGGTAATCTCCGTCGGATTCGCTCTTTGTATGTCAGTATTGGACGTTAACATTATTAACATCGTACTCCCCACCCTTTCGCACGATTTCGGGACTTCCCCCGCCGTGACTACCTGGATTATCAACGGTTACCAGTTGGCAATCGTTGTTTCTCTATTGTCTTTTTCCGCTTTGGGGGAGATTATCGGTTATCGAAAAGTATATCTTTCGGGGATTGGGTTATTCTGTATCACTTCACTGATTTGCGCCCTGTCCGATTCATTCTGGACATTGACGATCGCCCGCATTTTTCAAGGATTCAGCGCTTCGGCTATTACAAGTGTGAACACGGCGCAGTTACGATATATTTATCCGAAAAGCCAGCTCGGACGCGGAATGGGAATTAATGCCATGGTAGTAGCGATCTCTGCCGCCGCAGGACCTTCCGTAGCCAGCGGGATTCTTTCCATTGCCAGTTGGCACTGGCTGTTCGCGATCAACGTACCCTTGGGAATTACGGCATTAGTGCTGGGTATGAAGCATTTACCGAGACAAGAAGAACGCACGAAACGAAAGTTCGATACGATCAGTGCCATAGCCAATGCTATTACTTTCGGATTACTGATTTACACGCTGGACGGATTCGCACATCACGAAAAAATGGATTTTCTTTTCATCCAATTAATTGTTCTCGTGGTGGTGGGTACTTATTACGTGCGCCGTCAACTCAGCCAAACCACTCCGTTACTACCCTTGGACCTATTACGTATCCCTATTTTCCGACTGTCTATCCTGACCTCCATTTGTTCGTTTATCGCGCAAATGTCGGCAATGGTTTCTTTACCCTTTTTCCTGCAAAACACCTTGGGACACAGTGAAGTTATGACAGGACTCCTGCTAACCCCGTGGCCGTTGGCGACCCTCGTCACTGCTCCTTTGGCGGGATACCTGGTGGAACGGATTCATCCGGGAATATTAGGAAGCGTCGGTATGGTGCTGTTTGCCGTGGGGCTTTTCTCCCTGTCCGGCCTGACTGCCGAGTCCTCCGATATCAGCTTAATCCTACGGCTGATGCTATGTGGTGCAGGTTTCGGGCTTTTTCAGACACCGAACAACAGTACAATTATTTCTTCTGCTCCGACGAAACGTTCGGGAGGAGCAAGCGGAATGCTGGGTATGGCACGCCTGTTGGGACAGACATCGGGAACTACGCTCGTCGCATTACTTTTCAGTTTCGTTATTCCAGGTAAAAGCACGGCGGTCTGCCTGATAGTAGGAAGCATATTTGCAGTGGTAGCGGCAATCGTTAGTAGTTTGAGACTTTCGCAACCTTCTACATTAAAAAACAATTCATAAATTGAGGCCGGCACGATAGGTGGGCTACTACTGACCTTCTACCGGCCTCGCAGTAAAAAAAATCAATATTCCGTTTCACGAATCACCTCTACCAACCGGCGGAAATCCTCCGGATATACGTCACCGATGTTTCCGATACGGAAAGTGTCGGCTTTTGAGATTTTGCCCGGATAGATGACGAACCCTTTGCTTTTCAGTGCCAGATAGAAAGCCTTAAAGTCAAAATCCTTATGCGGGTAAAGGAAAGAAGTGATAATCGGTGACTGAATAGCGTCGTCGAGCAAAGTTTGGAAACCGAGAGAACGCATCCCTTCTACTAATATACGATGATTTTCGCAATAACGCTGGTAACGTGCTTCTACCCCTCCTTCTTCGAGAAGTTCGGCCAACGCCTGTTTGAAAGCGCGGACTACATGAGTAGGAGAAGTGAAGCGCCATTTTCCATGCCCTTTTTCCATAGTTTCCCATTGGTCGTAGATGTCCAGAGAAAGAGAGCGGGCCACCCCCTTGCAACGCATCAATTCCGAACGGCGGGCAATGATAAACCCGAATCCGGGTACGCCTTGAATACATTTGTTGGAACTGCTGATAAGAAAGTCAATTCCTAATTCATTTACATCCAACGGAATTCCTCCGAAGCTGCTCATGCAGTCAACAATCAGTTTCTTGCCATGCATTTTGACAATGTGGGACAACTCTTTGATAGGGTTCAAAATTCCCGTAGTCGTTTCACAATGTACAAAAGCCACATGAGTGACATCGGAATTATTGCTCAAATAGTCGTCTACATATTCCACAGATACCTGCTCTGTTTCTTCAAAAGCAAGCATATCATAATCGAGGTGATAATATTCGGCAATATTACCCATGCGGTCTCCGTAAGCGCCGTTGCTGCAAATCAGAAGTTTGTCTTTCGGAGTGATAGTGGCGCCAAGTACAGCTTCCACGCAATAGGTCCCGCTTCCCTGCAAAAGTACAGAAGTATAATCTTTAATATTCTTTGTGGCAATGCTCACCAGATCTTTGCGCAATTCCTGAACAATGCCGAGGTTATAATCTTCGTCCCATGTACACCAGTCAGTCATCATGGTTTCTTTTACTGTTTCAGACGTGGTCAGAGGACCGGGAGTTAATAATAAATATGGTTTCATAATGATACATTTTTTTACCAGCACAGTGCTGGAATAAAGTTTCTTTGCGATATATTGTTATAAAAAGTACAGAAGCGGTTACCGTTCCGCTTATCATCTGTCAGCGTTCATTCTTTCGATCAATGCAGGCAGTTCCTCCATGGAAAGAATCACATAAGAGGCACCTGCAGCAAACATACGTTCCTTCACTTCAGCGATGCGAGCTTCAAGTTCGGCAGCCGGCATGGCCTTTGTTTCGGCCTCGGTGAGAGCCATTTCGTTACTTCCGAGAACAACTCCCACACTGCAAACCTTTGCGTTGACTCCCTCTTTGATGTCGGCAATCGTGTCCCCAACTTTTACTACGGCATCAAGACTGTCGACACCCAGCTTTATCAGGTTTTCAAAAATCATGTAAGGAGCCGGACGTCCGGCGGGAAGTAAGTTCGGAGTAGCACAGTAATCCACCCGATACCCTTTTGCCTGCGCAGCAGGAAGAACAACATTCATCATTTCGCGGGTATATCCGGTAGTAGAGCCGATTTTCAGACCTTCGGCACGCAGTTTCTCCAGTGTCGGAATCACGCCCGGAATAGGGTCTGTGTAATTTTCGAGCGAGGCAAACAGATGTTTTTCAAAAAGACGGTTTAATTCCACCACATCTTCCTCCGTCCAGGCACGCTGATAACGCGTAGCAAACTGTTCATTCACCTCGGGCATCGACAGCAACTCGCGAATATGCTGAATCTTTGGTAACCCCATTGGTTTGCGGGTCTGCACCACATCTATAATCAGTCCTTTTTCGGCAAATGCTTCGATAAAAGCTGCCACCGGGGCAAAACATCCGTAATCGACGGCTGTACCGGCCCAATCCATAATTACACATTTAATCTTTTTCATTCTTGTTTCCTATATATAATTAATTTATTTATGATTTATCTTTTCAATAAGAAGATGCAAGGGAAGAAACCGAACAAGAAGTTGCCTTTTCACGTATTTCCTTCCGCTTGCCTTTCCGGTAGCGCTGCATCAGGTAGAACAAGGAAACTGTAAACGCCGTACAGCAAACGATTCCCACCGTGCCCGCCATTGTATTGTAAAATTCGAGCCAGTCCAGATTCGGATTGAAACATTCTTTAAATACCAACACCAATACCGTTCCCGTATAGCCGATAGAATCAACCATTGCGATGAAGAAACCCACATTTCCCCTAATCCGGAACAGGCTATAAAACGGTCGAAGAAAATTGTCTGAAAACTAAGATAGGAAAAGTAGAGGCAAAGGCTCTGAATAAACAACCACACCAACGGAGAAAGTTGCAAGCTATCGTAATTGAAAGCGACGAAACTGAGAGTTACCGCACCTGCAATGACCAGCGTCAGCAAGGTCGAAAGAACTTTGATATGACTTTTCACTAATGCAAGAGTGGCAAAAACAGCCAGAATAATCAACGTCACAACACCGTCTACTTTGGCAAATACCCAAGAAGAAAGACCGGCGGCATTCACATCTATAATCTTCACAAGAAAGTCTTCCTTGACATCTTGCAGGACAGTGAGAAAGAGATTGGCAAAGAAAAGTAACGTCAGCACAGGGGCAAAGTTGCGGAAAAGTTCCCAACGTTGTTGTCTGTCCAACGTGACACGCTCCACACGCAGCGCTTTATCTTCGGCAGTCGGCTTGGGTAGGTGGTCGAGAATGTATCCCAGCCCCGCCAACAGAGGCAGCGCTACCGCACCAATCAACGCAGGCATCCAAAACTCGCTGACATTCAAGATATCGACTACGAAAAGCCCGATCGACTTTGCCGTACCACTACTCACCGCAATACTCAGCCCGAAAAGAGAAGCGAGTAAGTCCGTCACCCGCCGGCCTTCGAGGAAGCTGAAGATAACGCCCCACATACAACCCAACGACAGCCCGTTGAAGAACAACGCCAGCACATTGAACGGACGAGGCAGACATCCGAAAAGAACTAAAGAGAGCTCGGCAACCCCAATGGAGACAAGAATGAATTTCAGGCGGCCCTCTCTCTTCAGTTCAGAAATAAGTTTGATTCCGATAAACTTGGATACCATGTACCCGAATATCTGAATGATGCTTGTTGCCACTTTATAATCCATGCCGAACAGTTCCATGCCGTCGAATGTAGCAGCGGTGAATGGCTTGCGAAGCGCATACACCAGTGAGTAAGACAACAGCGCCGCACCTCCCGCATAGAAGATAAAAAGTAAATCAGAAAGTTTTTTTTGAGCCGAAGGCGACAGTTTTTCTTTGAAATTCATATAGCGTCATTTTTTTGTTTCCGGTGCAAATGTAGGACACCGGGACGAGTGAAAAAATGAATTTCAATGAATCATATCGTATATTTTTCTTTTCGGACAGAGTGAAATATTAATGTAATATTCATGCAACAAAATCATAATACATTAGTCATTCCTTTGCAACGAAATTCAATTTGCAACCTCAAGAATCATGGATGAACTGACCGATATTTACAAAAGAATAGAATACCTGCGCAACAATGGCGTAAAGATGAAAGAAATTGCCGACCGTGTAGATATGGCACCAAGCGTATTGTCCGCCTTATACTCCAGCGTACTGCCTGCCTACATCGACCTGCTGAAAACCCGCACACCGGACGAGGCATTGGACGACGCGCTGGCACTAGTGAACAATGTGTCGAAAAAACGCTTATTAAATAATGTAAGCTCGATGAGAATACTACTGCAGGAAATGGAACCGGAATAACAGAATGAAGCGGACAGCGGTAACTCATTCATCAAGCTGCTGGAAAAGGAAATGAAAGAATCCGTACAAGATGTTTTCAATTACAGCGGCACTTATCTCAGTTACAGTCTCTCCTCCTCTACGGACAGCCTGAAAATCGAACCTTACATGATTTGCGCTTCCGAAAACAGTGAATATGTGAAAATGGGCATGATAAACGCTTATAAATCTGTTCATTGGGGAAGTGGAATTATCAGTAATCACCAAAACTCATACCTGATGTTCAACGAACGGGATCTGCCCCAGTTTGCTTTGGTCACCATTTACCTGCAACTGCCGCATTACGAATTTCCCACTATGCTGAAAGGGCTGTACCTTTGTCTGGACTATAACCACAACCCCATTGCCCGACGCATCGTATTAGTGAAACAATCGGACAGCACGGACATCCGGACTTTCTTGGAAATGGAGAGCAAACTGGTCCCGAAAGCGGAACTGACACCGGAACTGGAGGCATATTATAATTATACCTGCCGGGAAGGAGATTACATCAAAACGTGTACTGTCCCCTCCCCAAAACTGGACGAAACTGACTTGGAGCGGGAAAAGAAAATGTTAACGATTTAACAGTCATGACTGATTACAAACGGAAGAAAAAGAGGAAACGCCGTTTCTTGTATGCAGACCAGGGCATTTCTGCATGCAAGAACGGCGTTTTAACACAGTGTTAAAACGCCGTTCTTGCATCACAGGAATCACGTATTCCATTTCATTGAATATCAACACAATGCAGCATACTCATGCGCTAACATCCACACCAAACACCGATCATCCCGTTTTAATGAGATTGCCAATCTGACAACTACCGTGTCAGAGTAGAGTTTAGAAGAAAAACCTCAAAATATCATTAAAGTTTGCCCAAATAAGCAGACCGAAAAGTAAAATCATACCGGTCATCTGGGCATACTCCATAAACTTGTCACTCGGTTTGCGGCGGGCTATCATCTCGTAAATAAGGAAAAGAACATGGCCACCGTCCAACGCAGGGATAGGCAGAATATTCATGAAAGCAAGGATGATAGACAGGAAAGCTGTCATGTACCAGAACTGGTGCCAGTCCCACGTAGCTGGGAAGATACTGCCGATCGTTCCGAAACCGCCCAACTGCTTCGCTCCTTCTTTAGAGAACAGGTATTTCATATTGCCCACATAGCCTTTCAGCGTTTTCACACCAAGAGAGACGCCTGCAGGGAAAGACTCCAGGAAGGCATATTGCTTTTTCACCATTGGAAGAAGGCGGTCGGTGACAAGGCAGGCGGTTACTCCCATTAGATAGGCAGAATCGACACGCATACTCAATGTATCCGTCACGCCGCCACGCACATAAGCCAAGGTGATGAAGCGGGGGTCTATGCTGTCTTTAAGGAGAGTCGCAGCATTCTTTTTGCGCTCCGCCATGGCTTGTTTGAAATCGGAGAAAGAAATCGGAGTTCCATTCAAGGCGATAATACTATCCCCCGGCTGGATACCGGCTTGCGCGGCAGGCGAGTTCACCATTACACTGTCTACGACATACGGGAAACGGAAAGAAGCGAAGCGGATACTGTCCGCCAACAGACGTTGCATCATATCATCGGGAATATAAACGGAAGCCTTTGCACCGTCACGCAACACACTGACTTCGCGTGCATCGGCAATCTGGCTCAACATATCACCGTCATAACGTTCGAAAGGAACACCGTCGGCAGAGAGCAACACGTCTCCGTCTTTGAAACCTACGGACTTGGCTGTTTCATTAAAATCCATACCGAGGGGAGCTTCCTGTACTTTTATATATTGGTCGCCCCACGCGAAAAGAATCATTGAGTAGATGAACAACGCCAACAGGAAATTGAACAACACACCGCCCACCATGATCAGCAGACGTTGCCAGGCCGGCTTGGAACGGAACTCCCACGGCTGTTCGGGTTGTTTCATCTGTTCGGTATCCATTGATTCGTCAATCATACCGGCTATCTTGACATAGCCACCCAACGGCAACCACCCGACAGCATATTCTGTTTCGCTTTTCTTTGGTTTGAACTTGAATAAAGTAAACCAAGGGTCGAAGAATAAGCAGAATTTTTCCACCCGCACTTTGAACAAACGGGCAAATAAGAAATGCCCGCCTTCATGAATAATGACGAGCAACGAAAGGCTCATTATCAATTGCAGGGCACGAATCAAAAATGTTTCCATGTTTATTATTTACAAATTACTAATTACAAATTATTTCTGAGGATTTTGCCGGCGCACAAGCTCGGAAGCGATTCTTCTTGCTTCTTCGTCGGTCGCTACATAGTCCTCATAACTCGGATTCGCCACGAAAGCGGCTTGCTCCATTGTTTTCTCTATCACATCACTCATGCCGAGAAAGCTGATGCCGTCTTTCAGGAAAGAGGCGACCACCACCTCGTTGGCGGCATTGACAATACAAGGCATATTTCCGCCCCGATACATCGCTTCGTAAGCCAGAGAGAGGTTGCGGAAACGCTTCGTGTCGGGTTGTTCGAAAGTCAGGTTGGTACATTTTGCAAAGTCGAGCCGTTCAAAAGAAGCGCTGATACGGTCGGGATAAGAGAACGCGTACTGAATGGGCAAACGCATATCCGGCATACCGAGCTGCGCCTTCACGGCACCGTCCTCAAACTGGACCATTGAATGAATGACCGACTGCGGATGTACGACCACTTCTATCTGGCCGGGCTGAACGCCAAACAACCACTTGGCTTCAATTACTTCAAAGCCTTTGTTCATCATGGAAGCAGAATCAATCGTTATCTTTGCGCCCATTTCCCAATTAGGATGTTTCAGGGCTTGTGTCTTGGTCACGGTTTTCAGTTGTTCCAACGTATACGTGCGAAAAGGACCGCCCGAAGCTGTCAGAATCACTTTTTCAATCGGATTGCCTACTTCTCCCGCTAAACACTGAAAGACGGCCGAGTGTTCAGAATCTACCGGCAAAATCGGGGTGCGGTATTGCTGTGCCAACTGGTTTATCAACTCACCCGCCACGACCAGCGTCTCTTTATTGGCGAGAGCAATAGCCTTGCGGGCACGGATAGCGTTCATGGTCGGTTTCAACCCGGCATATCCGACCATGGCAGTAAGCACCATGTCAATCGGTCCGGCTTCCACAATCTGGCAAATAGCATCAGTACCTGCATACACTTTAATAGGCAGGTCGCTCAATGCTTCCTTCAGTTCGGCATACTTTGCTTCGTTGGCAATCACAACGACTTCCGGCTGGAATTTTCTTGCCTGCGCAATCAACAGTTCCACCCGGTTGTTGGCTGTCAGGGCATAAGGCTCGTACAGGTCCGGGTGTTCTTTAATCACCTGCAATGCCTGTGTGCCGATAGAACCGGTAGAGCCCAGAATAGCTATTTGTTTCTTCTTTTTATTATTCTCTATACTCATCATTAAAATACAATGTATTTCTCCGGATTAATGGGATGTCCCTTATACCAAAGTTCGAAATGCAGGTGCGGACCGGTGCTAAGTGTGCCGCTATTGCCCACCAAAGCAATGGCTTCGCCGCCTTTCACACGTTCGCCCTCTTTCTTCAGCAGGGAACCACAATGTTTGTAAATCGAAATCAAATCCTGATTATGCTGTACACCTATCAGATAACCTGTTTCAGCGGTATAAGTGCTTAGAATGACCGTTCCGTCCATAGTAGCCAACACACTTTCATTGGGATTGGCGGCTATATCGGTTCCGAAATGTTTCTTTTCCGCATTGAAATGGTCGGAAACCATTCCGCGTGTGGGACGATATAAAATCAGTCCGTTCACATCCGGTTGGGAAGTGACCGTGGTAAGGTTATATTTTTCATTCTCTTCGTACTGACGGCGGAATTCTTCTTCGCGTTTCGTGCGTTCCATTAGTGTGTCTTCACGGGCGGCGGTCAGCGAGTCGAGCGTCTGCACGCTGTCTATCGCCACTTTTCCACTGAAAATATCCTGAATATTCATAATGTAGAGGTTCTGCTTGTTGAGTATCTGTTGCAGGGAGTCTACCCGTAAGGCATTGTCCACAATCTGCGTGCGGACCTCACTGTTCATATATCCCGGAAGATAATTCCGCAAAGGGGTGAAAGCAATGATGCAGGCCGCAATCAGGAAAAGCACCGCCAGCACACTAAGCAGCACCGAAAGGCCATTCAGTTTTGACACACGAAGCCCTACAATTTCTTCAAGTGTATTCTCATTAACAACCGTTAGTTTATACTTGAACTTGAAATTTTTCCAGAAAGCTCTGCTTCGTCTTTTCTTCGGCATTTCGTTTATTCTAAATTATAAGCGATTACGCTTTAGTACTTTAACTTTATTCTGATTACTTATTCTTCCTCCTCCAGTTCGTCCAAATTCAACAAACCTTCGGGAAGTTCCACTGTGATGAGTTTCTGTTGCTGGTCTATCCCCCGGATAAATTCTTCCTGCGCGGGAACAAGCAATTCTTCCCCTTCTCTTTCAACGATAAAAAGCGTGTTAACCGTGGCGGTATCCACATCTACCACTTCTCCCAACATCCCGTGGTGCACGTCTTCCATACGGAAACCGACAAAAAATTCCCACGACAATTCTCCTTCACCGGCTTCTTCCGCATGCTTCACCGGAAAATAAACCTCAATGTTGGTGAACATGCGTGCACGTTCGGCTGTATCTACTCCTTCAAGTTTGACGAGAGCCGTAGTGTCCGACCGAAAACGATATTCTTCTATAAAGAACGGTACAAATATCCCGTCCAACAAGCAAATGAGATATTCAGCTTCCACGCGGTCGAAAATGTCATCCGTAAAGGTGAATGACAATTCTCCATGAATACCATGAGGCTTGTTGAATATACCTATCTTATATACTTCT
>ENA-ORSI01003196-ORSI01003196.1-human-gut-metagenome-genome-assembly--contig:-NODE-3196-length-10771-cov-1.985536_pt1 | contig 10771 bp, 11 predicted proteins | sample MGYA00242187_ERZ509154 | MGnify/ENA primary metagenome ERZ509154 (study PRJEB26280, sample SAMEA2338627) | human gut metagenome | biome: human gut; feature: human-associated habitat; material: faeces...
ATCACGGCGTTGCGCAGGACAAGGATGTGCTGATCGCGACGCTGGACACGCAGGGAATCCTGCTCGTGCAGGAAAAGGGCGGCGAAGGGCGGCTGCTGACGTTTAACGCGATTGAGCCGGGGCAGGTGAGGTGGTAACATGCGCAAGAAGATCATCACCATGGCGGCGACGCTGCTGCTGCTCGGCCTGCTCAGTGCGGTGGAGCAGATGGCCGTAAAGCGGCTGACGGACGACGCGATGGCGCGCACGCAGGAAATCCTGTCGCTGCTTGCGCAAAACCAGACGGCGCGCGGGCTTGAGCAGGCACACGAGATGGACGCTTGGTGGGATGAGGAAGCGCCGAGGGTTGAGACGCTCATCAACCACGAGGCGACGGACGACGTGCGCTTCACGCTGTCGCGGCTGGTGGCGGCGCTGGAGATGGGGGATCGGGACGGCGCGTTTGTCTATGCCCGAGAGCTGGAGGGCGGCATCGAGCATGTTTTGGAGCGGCAGACGCTGTCGTGGCAGAATTTGCTGTAAACGGACGTGTTTACAAAAAACTGCACCTGCGGATATAGAGGAGGCAGGTCTGCGTATCATACACCATCAGGTCGTGAAACTTTTCGTCCCAATGCCAGTAGCCCTCGGAACAGGCCAGCATATCGTCGATGTGCGTATCAAAGCGCTCGGCGAGCAGCGGCTGAGCCAGCATATCGGGCGTGAGCGGCAGAGGATTCCAGTCGGCGCTGGTTTCAAGAAAGCGGAGAAAGCCCTCTCCATCCGCGTCGGCGGAAACGGCATACACGGAGATGACGTTATAATCCTTTCCTTCGTCGATTTCATCATGCCGGTAGACACGCGACGGCGACTGAACGAAGGCGTAGGGAATGAACCTCTCCACATAGCCTTCGGGCCTATCCAAAAGGGAAACAAGGAAGAGAATCAGGAGCGATAGGGCGAAGGCTTTGAAAACAGCGCGTTTTCGACGAGCTGAAAGGCTTGTTTCAGATAGCGATTTTCGAGGACTCATGCAGGCTCCTTTCTGGTGCGCAGACACAAGGCTGGCGCATTTCATAGCTGGGGCTTAAAATGAATTTTGTATAAAGCGCGGATGCGCGTTCCTACATAGAATTAATATTATGTGCCGATTCGCTTTTTTCCTGTGTCTATGTCTTATAACAAAAATAAAAATCCGACAGCGGAGCTGTCGGAAAGCGGGAAGTAAAGAAACCTCAGGTTTCTGGTGGGTTTTAGGGCAAAGCCCTAACGTATCTTTACAGCGCCGCGACGGCTGCGGCAATCGCCGCCTCGTCGGGCTTCATGGCTTCGAGCGTGCGGGAAAGGAGATCGTCAAGCGTCCAGCCGAGCATCTCCGCGCCCTGCGCGAGGAGGAAACGGAGGACGGCGCGCTCTCGCTTGAGGAATGGCTCGCGCGGCAGGAGGGGGCGAGCGCGCTGTGAATCCGTGCGTTGCGAGAGAATACATCGAATCGTGCCTCAAAATACGCACGAAGAGCGGCGCGGTCGTGCCGTTTCGCCTGAACGCCGCGCAGCAAAAGCTTTACGCCGTGGCCAAGCGCCAGCAGGACGAGGGCAAGCCCGTGCGCATCATCATTTTAAAGGCGCGTCAGCTCGGCTTTTCCACGCTCACGGAGGCGCTGCTCTTCCACGCGTGCGCCACGCGCGCAAACGTGAACGCGCTCGTCGTGGCGCACCGCGAGGACGCCACGGCCAATCTTTTTCGCATGAGCAAGCTCTTTTATGACGAGCTGCCCGCGCCGGTCAAGCCGATGCTGCGCACCTCAAACGCGCAGGAGCTGGTGTTTGAAAACCCGTCGCGCGCATCGCGCGGCGCGCTGCCGGGGCTTCGGTCGCGCTTCCGCTGCGCCACGGCGGGCGGGCGCGGCATCGGGCGGAGCGACACGCTCCAGTGCGTGCATCTTTCGGAATACGCCTTCTGGCCGGAGGGCGGCGAGAGCAAGGCCGCGACGCTCGCGGGCATATTGCAGGCCGTGCCGAGCCGACCGGGGACGATGGTCATCATCGAGAGCACCGCCAACGGCTGCGAGGATTTCAAGGACCGGTGGGACGCCGCCGTGGCCGGAGAGAACGATTTTGAGCCGGTGTTCTTCGCCTGGTTTGAAAACCCGGATTATGCAATGCCGGTCGAAGCGGGCATCGAATGGACGGCGGAGGAGCGCGAGACGCGCGAGCGGTATTCCCTCTCGTGGGAGCAGCTGCGCTGGCGGCGCTGGTGCATTGCGAACAACTGCGGCGGCAGCCGGGATATGTTCCGCCAGGAATACCCCGCGAATCCGGACGAGGCGTTTCTCCACAGCGGCTCGGGCGTTTTTGATAACGCCCTCGTCATCCGCCGCCGCGAGGAGGCCGCGCCGCCCGTGCGCCGCGGGCGGTTACAACTCCAAGGAGAGCATTTATGTCTGACGAAGAAAAGATCCGGCCCGAAGAGGAAAACCACATCGGGCGACACATGGCGCCCACGCCGCCTCCGGCGGAGGAGCCGGTAAAGGCTGCCGGTGTCCCGGCCACGCCGGAAGCGCCGGAGACCGCCGCGCCGAAAGCACCGGAGACGCCGAAGTCCCCGGCGGCGAAGAGCGCGAAGCCGGCGAAGAAAAAGCCGATGCGTTCCGTCCGGACGAGTCGGCCCGAAAAGAAGCCGGAGCCGGAACCGAAAAAGAAAAAAGCCGCGCCGCAGCCGGTCGAGGCCGAGCTGGACCCGCGCGAGGCGGAGCGTGCGTATATGCCCATCCGCTCCCGGCGCGACGGGCGCATCGGATGCATGGGCGGCATTATGTACGCTGCGTTCATCCTCTGCGCAAGCGTGCTTCTCGCGGTGTTCGGCTGGATGGCGGCCTCGGACGTGCTCGCGCTCAACAAGAGCGCGGAGAGCGTGGAGATCACGCTGCCGGAGAGCGCCTTTACGCAGAAGACCGTGGACGTGACGGACGACGACGGCAACGTCACCGGAACGAAAACCGTCCGCGTGGCGGACATGAACACCGTCTCCGGCATTTTGAAGGACTACGGCCTCATCAACTACAAGTGGCTCTTCCAGCTTTATTCGCGCTTCTCGAACGCGGAGGTGCAGCTCAGCCCCGGGACGTACGCGCTCACAACGAATCTGGACTACCGCGCTCTTGTGAAAAAGATGCAGACCGGCGCGGATTCGCAGCGCCAGACGCTCGTCATGTTCCCCGAGGGCTACAACCTTGACCAGGTGTTCGCCAGGCTTGAGGAAAACGGCGTGTGCAGCAGGGAGGATCTCTACGCTGCCGCGGCGAACGCCGAGTTCTCGTATACGTTCCTTGAAGGCGTGGAGACGGGCGATCCCTACCGGCTCGAGGGCTTCCTCTTCCCGGATACGTATTACTTCTATCAGGGGATGCAGGCCTCGAGCGCGATCAACAAATTCCTCTCGAACCTCCATTACCGCATCACGGACGAGATGTGGCAGAAAGCGCAGGCCATGAATCTGACGTTCAAGCAGGTGATCACGGTTGCCTCGCTCATCGAGCGAGAGGCCGCGAACGACGCCGAGCGCGCGACGATCGCCTCGGTCATCTATAACCGCCTGAACATCGGTATGCCGCTGCAGCTCGACTCCACGGTCGTGTACGCCATCCGCGAGACCGGCGAGACGACGATGTCCACCGAGCTCATCCAGGCCACCGACAGCCCGTATAACACCTATCTCTATCAGGGTCTGCCGCCCGGACCGATCTGCAACCCCGGCATGAAGTCTATCGAAGCCGCGCTCAACCCCGAGCAGACCGGGTATTACTACTTTGCGCTCGACATGGAAACGAAGAGCATGCGCTTCTTCGCCACGCTCGCCGAGCACGAGGCGTTTGTTGCCACACAGGATTACGGCTAAACGCTTCAAACAAACCTTGTTTGACTCCTGCGGAGGCAAACCCAGGCAAGACATTTTAAAAGCACAAAAGACCGTGGAAAACATTCTGCGGTCTTTTTGCATTGTAAACGCAAAACCGGCGTGATATAATCGCAGCTATGGAAACGAACGATCTTATTCGGCGCGCGGAGGATCTTGCCGCGCGCTGTGAGCGCACCTCGTCGGTGACGACGACCGCCTTTCTCACTCCGGCGGAGCGCATGGAGCTGCAAAATACCCCCTCGCTGCGCGGCACGGCCGTCGTCTATTCCGGCGGCGGGACGGAGTGCGAGCGCACCTGCGCGTTCTTCCTCCCGTTCTATCTCACGGCGGAGGAGCTTGCCCCGTCGGAGTATATCAGCGCGGTGCATTTCCGCAGCTTCTTCGGCGAGCCGGGCCACCGGGATTATCTCGGCGCGCTGCTCGCTCTCGGCGTGCGCCGCGAGTGGGTGGGGGATATCCGCATCCGGGGCGCGGAGGCGTGGGTGTTCTGCCTGCCGAGCGTCGTAAAAACGCTCGCGGAGCTCGACCGTGCCGGGCGCTATACCGTCCGCGGCGAGGAGATCGCTCTCGCGGACGTCCCGGAGGAAGAGGTGAAGACCGAAACCGTGAGCTTCACGGTGCAGAGCCTCCGGCTCGACGCCGTGACCGCGGGGCTTTTCCATGTCTCCCGCACGACCGCCGCAGAGCTCATCCGTCTCGGCAGCGTGTCGCTCAACTATGTGCCGTGCCTGCACACGGACGCCGCCATCCGCGACGGCGACGTTATTTCCGTGCGCGGCAAGGGTAAGGGAACGGTCACCGACACCGGCGGCCGCTCGCGCAAAGACCGTATCTTCGTCACCGCCGAACGGCGGGTCTGAAAACATAAAGGAGGAACAACCATGATCTCTGAAAGACTCTCCCGGCTGCGCCGGGAAATGGAACAGCGCCGTATTGACGTGTATGTCGTCCCCACGGCGGACTTCCACGAATCCGAATACGTCGGCGCGCACTTCAAAGCGCGCTCTTACATCACCGGCTTCACCGGCAGCGCCGGCACGGCCATTATAACAATGACCGAGGCCGGTCTCTGGACGGACGCGCGCTATTTCCTTCAGGCGAAGCACCAGCTGGAGAATACCGGCGTGACGCTCTACCGCATGGGCGAGGAGGGCGTGCCGACGATCATGGAATACCTGCGCTCCGCGCTGCCGGAGGGCGGTACGCTCGGCTTTGACGGCCGCGTCATCAACGCGCGCCTCGGCGCGGCTTTCCTTGCGCTTGCCGGGGAAAAGAATGCCAAGCTTGCCGTCGGTGAGGATCTTGTCGGCATCATCTGGGACGACCGCCCCGAGCTGCCGCACGCGCCGGTGCGCATCCTTACGGCGGAATACTCCGGCCGTTCCACTGCGGACAAGCTCGCGGACGTGCGCGCCGAGATGGAAAAGCAGGGCGCGAGCGTCCATCTGCTCACGTCGCTTTATGATATCGCGTGGCTGCTGAACGTCCGCGGCGGCGATATCGACTATGTCCCCGTTGTGCTCTCCTATCTTGCGCTCACGGAGGAGCAGTGCTTCTGGTTCGTGCAGGACGCCGTTCTCACGGACGAGCTTCGCGCCTATCTTGCCGAGAACCGCATCGAAACGCGCCCGTATGAGAGCTTCTACGACTATGCCGCCGCCATCCCCGCCGGGGAGACGGTGCTGCTCGACAAGGGCGTGTGCAACTACCGCCTTGTTTCCGAGCTTCGCGAGGGCGTTAAGACGGTGGACGAGACGAACCCCTCCGTGCTCATGAAGTCCATCAAAAACGAAACCGAGCAGAAGAACACGGTCAACGCCCACATCAAGGACGGCGTCGCCGTGACGAAATTCATCTACTGGCTCAAGAAGAACATCGGCAAGACGCCGATGACCGAGCTTTCCGCCTCTGACTATCTCGCCGCGCGCCGCGCCGAGCAGGAGGGCTTTCTCGATCTCAGCTTTGACACCATCTGCGCCTATGGCGCGCACGCCGCCATCATCCATTACGCCCCCACGCTGGAGACGGATATCCCGCTCGAGGCGCACGGCCTGCTGCTCGTGGACTCCGGCGGACACTATCTCGAGGGTACGACCGACATCACCCGCACCATCGCCCTCGGCCCCGTGACGGACGCCGAGCGCGCCGACTTCACGCGCGTCCTCCGCTCGCATCTGCATCTGGCGAACGCCCGCTTCCTCCACGGCTGCACGGGGCTGAATCTGGATATTCTCGCCCGCGAGCCGCTGTGGGAGGCTGATCTGGACTACAAGCACGGCACCGGCCACGGCGTCGGCCACATCTTGAACGTCCACGAAGGGCCGAACGGCTTCCGCTGGCGGCAGTCGCCGGAGCGCAGCGAGGGAAGCGTGCTCGAAGAGGGCATGATCACGACCGACGAGCCGGGCCTTTACATCGAGGACGCCTACGGCATCCGCATCGAGAGCGAGCTTCTCTGCCGAAAGGGTGTCAAAAACGAGTTCGGGCAGTTCATGTACTTCCAAAATCTCACCTGCGCGCCGATCGACCTCGACGCGATCGACGTTAACGCCCTTACCGTGACCGAGCGCCGCTGGCTCAACGAGTACCACGCCGCCGTGTACGAGACCGTCGCGCCGCACCTCACCGAGGATGAACGCGTCTGGCTGCGCGACGCCACCCGCGCCATCTGATTTTGCACGTTATCTGCTTCGGGAAGGAGAACACCTATGCTTGATGAAGCCATTCAGAAAGAGATCATTCAAAAGGGACGCGACTTTCTCAAAAGCCCGCTGGAGCGGGATCCCTACGAGGAAGTGTTCGAGTCCGATCAGGACCGGAAGCTGCCGCAGCCGCCGCTCGTGAAAGCGCCCATGGCGGAGGAGGGCGAGCGCATCGCTCTCACGAGAGATTTTTCCGGCCTTGCGCTGAAAAACGATCTTGTGAGCCTCATCCGCGACCGGCGGAGCGCCCGGATCTATACGAACGAAACCATGACGCCGGACGAGCTCTCGTTCCTTTTGTGGGCGACGCAGGGCATCAAGAAGATCCGCGGCAAGGCGTATGCGACCATCCGCACCGTGCCGTGCGGCGGTGCGCGCCACGAGTTTGAAACGTATCTGATCGTCCGGAACGTGGTGGGTCTGCGGCCCGGCGCGTACCACTATCTGCCAATGCTCCATGCGCTCGAGTTTCTGCACCCGATCGAGGACATTCCGGAAACTATAACCCAGACGCTGTGCGGCCAGAAATGGGCGGCCAAGGCCAACGCGGTGTTTTACTGGTCGGTCGTGCCCTACCGCGCCGAATGGCGCTACGGCATTTACGCCCACCGCATCGCGCTCATCGACGCCGGACATGTGGGGCAGGCGCTCTATACGGCCTGCACCGGACTGGGTCTCGGGACATGCGGTCTCGGCGCTTTCCAGCACGAGAAATGCTGCGATCTCTTCGGGCTTGACGGCGAGGAGGAGTATATCATCTACACCGCCCCCGTCGGCACGATCCGCGACGAGGACCTGACCGAAGAAAACGCCTTCTACCAGTTCGTGGAAGACGAGGGACTCTGAATTTTATAACGCAAAAGCTCACGGACCCGATCCGTGAGCTTTTCTATATGCAGGTCATCGCAGCATCCGCAGATTGTCGAGCCAGATGGTGTCTCCCGTCCTTTTTGCCTCATTGATGCAGGCCTGCCAAGTGGACTTGAACGCCGCATCCGGCTTGTGAAAGGCCTTCAGACGCTCGAGAATATCCCAGGCGCCCGGCCAGTTCATATCCTGCAGCCAGCGAAAAATATAGAACAGATGTGGCCGCAGCTCGTCATCGGAGCGCTCGGCAAGGATGCGCGCGCAGTTGTCCCAGACGTTTTTGTTGTGCTTTCCCATTTGCGGTTGGAGAAACATATTAATGGAGCGCACATTGCGCGCCAGCATTCGCCCCTGCGCCTGTGTGGCTTCCGGAGCGTTCCAGTCGAGCATGGAGAAAATGGTGTCGATATTGACCGTGTTGGCGATCTCCTCCGCGCTGACCTCTTCTTCGGAAGCGAAAAACTCGTCAGCCAGAACGTAGAATTTATCAAATGCCTCGTCTTCCGTTGCGCCGTCCAGCAGCATCTCTGTCCAATGCAGGCTGCTGTGCAGCCTGCCGAGTTTCTTTCCGACAAACTGCTGGAAGCGGCCATTGAACTCCGGAAAAAAGCCCATGGCATCGAAGAGCGCGCATTCGTATCCGCTCAAAAATATGCCCAGCCGCCGCACGTCCTTTCGGCCGATGTAAAGAGCGTATTTCTGCCGGATCTGGCAGAGAAGATCATAGATCATCCCCATGGAGTTCACAGCACTGCCTCCGTTTCGTGAAATGTTTCTTTACAAATATTCCCAGAAAAACGTCATCGGGTAACAGCCCATGGTCTCGATGACGATATAGGAGTTCATTCTCGGCCAAAGGCGCTTTTGCGGGAGATAGAGTACGCCGCGCCAGTGCATGCGGTCGGGGGAATACATCTCGGCGAAGAGCTCGATAAAACCGTGACGGGCGAAAAAGCGCCGGTCCAGCGCTTCGAGTGGTATCTCCTTCCCACGCAGCTGCAAGCCGTAGCGGGACGGATGCCCAGTGACGCGCCAGACGAAAAAGTCCGACGGCTGGCAGTCGGAAAACGTCACGAAGCCGCGCACTGCGCGTGTGAGCTGCCCGTTTTCAACGAGAGAAAAGCCGTCGGCAAAGCAGAAAGTGACGGCGTTTTTCTCACACCGCACTTCCGTGATGCGGCTGTCGTGAAGAAAGACCGGCGGCGGCGGTGTTCCCGCCGGGTCAGCCCATTCCAAGGAACGCATACGGTCTCCTTTCGGCGTGCGCCTCAGTACCGATCCAGCCGCCGCTGGATCTCGTCGATATCGCTCTGGTCAAAGTCTTCCGTGCGCAGACCTTCCTGCCGGCACAGCTCTTCAAATTCCTCATTTCCGATATGGCAGGTGCCGCGGCGCACGATGGCATCGACGATCTTGCGGATACGCTCCTCGCGCGCGTCGTCGTCCAGCATCTGCGTCAGCATCGCTACTTCCAGAACATCGTCCCAGGAGTCGATTTTCCCGTCGCCGTTCCAGTCTGTGCTGGTATGTGAATCCAGAAAATCCAGAAGAAAACCCATAAACGCGCCTCCTTACACGGCTTACCATGATAAAAAAGACACGATACCGCGCCGGCGGAAAGAAGAGAAAGCATTCCGACAGGGGGGATCGTGTTTATATTCATTATACAGTTTTTCCGCGGAAAAAACAAGGCCGCACGCCGTCAGAGCGCGAATTTTTTGCCGTATTCCTCCGCGTACTGCATGTATTTCTGCGTTTTCATCTCGCGGAGGCTTTTGAGATACTCGTGGGTATCAAAGCTGTCGGATTCCAGCTCGATCATCGCCACGGCGATGTTGGAGCAGTGGTCGGCGATACGCTCGTAGTTTGTGAGAAGGTCGTTAAAAACAAAGCCCATGGCGAGCGTGCAGGAGCCGTCCTGCAGACGGATGATGTGGTGGAGCTTCATCTCGTCGCACAATCCGTCGATCGTATCCTCCAGCGGCTCGACGCGCAGCGCCATTTCCAGATCGTTCCCGATGAAAGCGCCGACAACGAGCGAGACGATCTCGCTCACGGCGGTGCGGAGCACGTCCAGCTCGCGCTGAGCGGCGTCGGTGAAGCGGATGTCCTTTTCGTAAATTTCGCGCGCGACCTCGGCGAGATTCATCGCGTGGTCGCTGATGCGCTCAAAATCGCCGATGGTGTGCAGGAACTTGGATACCTCCTCGTTCTGCGCGGTGGAAAGCTCGCGGCCGGTGAATTTGACGAGATACGTGCCGAGATGGTCCTCGTACTGGTCCACGGCGTCCTCCATGTCCACGACCTGCTGAAAGCCTTTCTGGGAGAAATTCTTTATCAGCTCGAGCGCGACGACAAGGTTATCCTGGGAGCGCATCGCCATGGCGTTGATCGTCAGGCGGCACTGCTCAATGGCAAGCGCGGGGTGGACAAGAAAGCGCTCTTCCAGCCGCTCGATGCCCGCGGTGAGCTCGTTGTATTTTTCCGAGGTCTTCTCGGGGATGAGCTTTCCGGTGAGCGCCTCCAGCTGGCGCAGGAACGGGAAAAGGATCAGGATCGAGCCGATGCGGAAAAGGGAGTTCACCATCGCGATGCCGACCGGGCCGAGCGCGGTCTCCATGAACGGGAACGGGGAAAAGGCGTTGACGCCGTAGAAGAACGCAGAGAAGATGACGGTGCCGAAAATGCCGGTGAAAAGATAAATGAGCGCGGTGCGCCGCCCGTCGCGATTCGCGCCGATGGCGGAGACGAGCACCGGCACCGCCGCGCCGATGCCCATGCCCATGATCATCGGGAAGGCTGTGGCAAACGAGATCGTTCCGGTCACGGAGAGCGCCTGCAAAATACCGACGGAGGCGGAGTTGGACTGCAAAACGGCGGTAATGAGCGTGCCGATGAGAACGCCGAGGATCGGGTTTTCAAACATCGTCATCAGACGGAGAAAGCCCTCGCTCTCGCGCAGCGGGGACACCGCGCCGCTCATCGCGTTCATGCCGTACATCAAAACGGCAAAGCCGAGCAGGATATCGCCGGTGTGCCGCTTCTGCGACGTTTTCCCGAGCATGCGCAGCAGTATGCCGGCAATGGCGGCGATGGCGGTGATCGTTGCGGAGCTCAGAAGGGAGAGCGCGTCGCTGCTGCTGATATACGAAAGGCAGAGGATCCAGCCCGTTACGGATGTACCGATGTTCGCGCCGAGCACGATGCCGATCGCCTGCGAGAGCTTCATCATGCCGGAGTTCACAAAGCCGACGACCATCGCGGACGTGGCCGAGGAGGACTGGATCACGGCGGTGACGCCGGTA
>ENA-ORSI01003197-ORSI01003197.1-human-gut-metagenome-genome-assembly--contig:-NODE-3197-length-10766-cov-2.114182_pt1 | contig 10766 bp, 8 predicted proteins | sample MGYA00242187_ERZ509154 | MGnify/ENA primary metagenome ERZ509154 (study PRJEB26280, sample SAMEA2338627) | human gut metagenome | biome: human gut; feature: human-associated habitat; material: faeces...
AGATCAAATATTATTCAGATAATCCGGCAGTTGCGCGAATTAACAAACGTGGAAAGATTTATGCAAATCGCGTAGGTCAGGCTACGGTTTATGGTGAAACGTCCAATGGACAGGTAGGATATGCCGATGTTCTCGTCGTTACGTTGAATCGAAGAAGTCTGCCACTTCGACTGTATGATACGGAGACACTTCGGGTAAATGAGATATCGACAGGAGTAACCTGGCATTCTCAGAATCCATTGATTGCTTCGGTAGATTCTACCGGAAAAGTAGTCGGAAGGCGAAGAGGTGTTACGAGAATTTATGCGACGGTAAGAGGCTTGAAGTTGTCGTGTAAAGTAACGGTATCGGATATCAATGGATAGGACAGGAGGAGTTGTGTGCTGGTAAATTTACACGTGAAGAATTTTGCAATCATTGATGAAGTAGATGTAGATTTTGGAGAACATTTGAATATACTGACGGGAGAGACCGGAGCCGGAAAATCCATCCTTGTGGGATCCATCGGAATCGCACTGGGAGCTCGAGTTTCTCCTGAGATTATTGGAAAACGTGCAGATTATGCGATGGTAGAACTGGTATTTCAGATTGAGAAGCCGGAGACCATTGAGGCTTTACGTGAGATGGATATCGAACCGGAAGACGGTCAGATCGTCATTTCGCGCAAGATTACGGCTAATCGAAGTATCAATAAAATTAACGGCGAAAGTGTACCGGTAGGCGTGATTCGGAAAGTATCGGCCCTTTGCATTGATATCCATGGTCAGCATGAACATCAGTCGCTGCTTCACAAAGAGTATCACCGTAGTGTGGTAGACCGTTTTGCCGGGGAAGAGGCACAGGGGTTAAAGCAGAAGATTGCAGGAAAGTACGAAGAATACCGAAAAATATTACAAAAAATGGAAGAAAATGGAGGGTCGGAAAAAGAGCGTGCCAGAGAGCTTTCTTTCTTGGAATATGAACGAAAAGAGATTGAAGAGGCAAAACTTAAAGAAGGCGAAGAAGAGAAGCTGGAGGATGAAGTAAAGAAAATGTCCAATGCTTCGGATATCGTGGAATCAATGGGCAAAGTTTATGAATGTACCGGTGATTCGTACCAGGGATGCGCCAGTCAGATTTCGCAGGCACTTCGTCATCTCGGGGATGTTGCCGACTTAGATGAAGGACTTCTTTCTTTACAGGAAGAACTGCAGGATATCGAAAATCTGTTATCGGATTTTAATCGCAGTGTATCGAATTATATGGATGATTTTGTTTTCGACGAAGCGGAATTGCGTCAAAAAGAAGAACGACTTGACTGTATCCGGAGTATTCAGGCGAAATATGGAAATACTTACGAAGAAGCCATGAAGCATTATGTGGAAGTGATAGAAAAAATTGACCGTTATAAGGATTTTGAAAACTATCATCTGCAGCTGGAGACGGAAAAACAACAGTGTGAAAAATCACTGGAAGAATTGTGCGGGAAATTGACGGTGCTTCGAAAGAAAGCAGCGGTGAAACTTGAGAAAAATATTACCGAGACATTGCAGGAACTGAATTTTGAGCATGCCCGATTTGCGGTAAAAGTGGAAGAATTGTCTGAGTTTACGGCAAAAGGAAAAGAGGATGTCGAATTTCTTATCGCAACGAACCCGGGGGCAGATCTGAATCCGCTGAGTAAAGTGGCTTCCGGAGGAGAATTATCGCGAATCATGCTGGCAATAAAAACCGTATTTGCAGATGTGGATCAGATTGAATCCCTGATCTTTGATGAAATTGATGTGGGAATCAGCGGAAGAACTGCGCAGATGGTTTCAGAAAAGATGTCAATTCTTGGGAAAAACCATCAGATTATCTGCATTACCCATTTGCCACAGATTGCGGCGATGGCAGATACACATTTTGTCATTGAGAAGATTTCTTCTGCAAAAGAGACGGAGACCAGGATACGCCGGCTGTCTGATGAACAGTCCACTGAGGAACTGGCTCGTATGTTAGGCGGAGTCGAGATTACACAGGCTGTGCTTGCGAATGCAAAAGAAATGAAACAATTGGCAAAAAATCAAAAACAATATTCATAAATTATGAAATTATGGCAATACTTTCCTTATAGGAGTTTTTTTGTGAGGAGAGGATTGCCATGTTTGTTTCAAAAAGGAAAAAAATTTATCGCTACGGATTACTTGCTTTTTTAGTTCTGGATCTTGTGGTTCTTGGAATTCTTGCGTGGAGCCGGCTGCAAAGGGAAATCCCGAATAAAATATGGACCTATGTCGGAAGAGAGGAACTGCTGACAAACAGTAGTTTGATAAAATATTCAAAAAAGGAAGAAAAGGCGGTCGAAGCACTTCACATCAACCAGACATCGGATAAAACGACAGTTGTATTGGAAGGGGTGGGGATGTATGAGGTAAAAGCCAGATTATTTGGTGTCCTTCCGGTAAAGGATATACAGGTTCAGGCGATAGAGCCGATTGAAGTGGCACCGTCCGGAGAACCGGTCGGAATTTATGTCGAGACAAAGGGGCTGCTTGTGCTGTCTACAACCAGTGTCGAGGGACAGGATGGTTTGATTCATGAACCGGCGACGAACATTGTTATGACCGGAGATTATATATTAAAGGTAGAGGGCATTTCGGTAAAAACCATACAGGAATTTAACCAGGCGGTGCAGAAAAGAAAGGGCGAAAAGATTGCGCTTCACATACGACGTGGTAAGCAGAATCTGGATGTGGCTGTGCATTCGGTGTTGGCAAAAGATGGAAGCAACAAACTGGGAATCTGGGTTCGGGAAGATACACAGGGAATCGGAACGATGACGTATATTACAAAAAATGGAAAATTTGGTGCACTCGGCCACGGAATAACGGATGCGGATACCGGGACATTGATGGATCTGCGCGGCGGAGAGTTGTATGAGACAAAAATACTGGATATTATTTGGTTTGGGAAGATGAGGGAATTACACATACAATAATTGGAAGAATTAGTATTAGAGAACTTATGTTAGTGGCTCAAAAAATTTACTGAGGTCAATTGCAAAACGAAAGGTCATGCGAAATTTGTGAGAAAGCACAGTTTTTGCATGACTTTTTTGTTTGAAACAACAAACTTGAAAAAATCCAAGAATTTCTGTAACAAAAAAGGCATCGACAACGTTGTCTAGATAGAAGTTCTAAAAGGGACTTCACATAGAAATGGAGGTTTGATATCTGATGGCAAGAAAACGGTTGCTAACATTGATGCTTTCGGCAATTTTTCTGTTATGCTTTGTTGGCTCGGCTTTAGCAGCTGGACCGGCAAGGAGATATGTCGGAAGTAGTACTGCGAAGGGGGCGATTTATCAAAGTTCGTATAGGGTTGATGCACAGTCTCTAACAGGAGTAAAAAGCATCAATATTTCTGCGACGCTGTATGAAAAAGGACGTATTGGAACATGGCAGGTAGTTAGTCGATGCTCAAATTCAAGCCAAATGCAGACTTGTGTTGCGAGTGCTAATTATAACATGAAGCCCGGAAAAAGTTATCGGTTGGATTTTTCAGCAACATTCCAGTATTCAAATGGAAAAAGTGAAACTATAACGGGAAGTACGAGTCACTAATAATAAAGTTTTGAAGGGAGATTATAGTATGAACTGTGTCAACTATGTAAAAAAGACTGTTTGTATGGTTCTTATGCTTGCATTTGTTTTAATCAGTTGCTTAGGAGCCTTTGCAACTTCAGAAAATCCGAAGAAACTTGGAATTTTAGCAAGCTCAATAAAAATAACTGATACAAAGGTTGAGTACATCGAGTATAAAGACGATGGAGCGTATTTTGTTGAAGAAACAATTTCCGGAAATATCATTACGTCCGATTTTTATAAAATAAGTAATGGAGAGAAGATTCACTCTTCTCAAATAATCAGCTCTGTAAGCGGAAAAAACGTTATCAGTCGAGAAACTGATGCAAATGGACAGGTTACGACATATTCCGTTAAAGGTATAGTATCTAGAGATACAAATGAGAAATCAATTGTTCCATATGCTATTCGAACGGATAACTACTCGATTTCACTGGTTGGAAAAAAGGTGACAATTGCATCAGCTGCGATGGCAATAACGCTGGTTTCAAATTATATTCCGACTACTGGAGCCGAAGATATTATAAAAAAGGCAATTGTTGTGGTAGCTGGAGCTGTAGGTGCGGGAGTGGCTTGCCTTCCGGATTATCTTTACGTGACGAGTGTCCTTTCAATGCATAAGAGCGTAGGAAAGATTTACTATGTTTATGACAACGATTATTACTTGGATTCTAATAAATCTCAACTTATTGGACATTGGACATTTAGACACCGTTCAGGACATTAAAGAAGGAAGTTATGAAAAATCACGGTTTTAAGTCGGTTTTTGAGGTTTGTGCAGCACTGCTTGCTCAATATATAGCATTCTATATGATTTCGTCTCGGTTGGGAAAGGAAGCGGAAATTGAAAATTTTTTGACCAATAAGTTTGTTATGATATTTTGGGTAATTTATTTAACAAATAAATTCATACGATCGTCGAAAACAAAGAAGTAAACAGGCTAAAAACGCTAAAGCAACAGCCATCAATTTTGCATTGATTGCAAGTGGATGGCTGTTGCTTTACTTAAAATGCAGTATTCTTTTTTCTGTTTCTGCTCCTATTCCTATTTTGTATATATACCGACAAAAGACCTTCACAGCAAGAATACCATGATAATTAGTGCTTGATGAAAATCTAGTCATGGATTTCCGCTATACATACAAAAAAGCGCCGAGGACATCTTCCCAAAATGGGAAGAGTCCTCGGCGGTATTCGTTTATCGGGTCTGCGCTTTTTCGATGGTGTCCTTTTCTCCCGCAAAAAATCGTTCCACGTTTTTCTGTGCCCGAACCAGTTCTTGCATCTCGTTCCGTGCCTTACGATAGTCCGGGTATGCTTCTTTCTTCTTTTTCAGAAGTTCAGCGTATTCGATGCTCAAGTCCTTAGTCTTTGGCAGCTTTTTCAATCCAGCTTCATCAAAAGCAGCTTTTGCAGCCTTATGCAGCGTGATTTCTTCCCGGTGGGCTTCCAGAAATCTCTTACTGTACCCGGATTTGCGGTAGGCATCATAAACCGGACGTGTCCGGGCGTAATTAACGATGTGCGTCCGCAGAACGGCAATCTCGGTCATGCGCGCTTCTGCAGCTTTAATGGAATCGCCCAACTCGTGATAGCGAGCAGTTGCTGCATCCACACGTTCCTGCATTTCTTTAATGCTGCCGATTTTATGCTCCTGTAAGAAAATCAGCGTCTTGGACATTTCTTTCAGATTATATCGCTTTGCCCAGCGAGCATACCCCATGCTCTTTCCCTCGGCCAGCTTTGCCTGAATGTCCACCAGCATCTGAAACTTTTGTTCCGGTACGATGCGCTTCTGCTTCTGCCGGGGATGGTGTTCGGCTTCCCCAGAGATAACAGCTTTCAGTTCTTCTTCACTATATCCTGCGCCCAAAGTGCGGAACCGGATGAATCGTTTCTGCCGTGCGCCTTTGACGGAGGTGTATTTTCCACGCTTGACCTCATAACCCTGCTGCTCCAGTCCTTGCAGAAAATCTTCGTAGTCTTTGGGCTTTTCCGCCAGAACAGTGTCAATCACGCCACATAGACGGTCACGATTGCTTTCTTTGGGCGGGTAGAGTGTGCGCTTCTGCCGCTCCCGATAGGGTTTTATCTCAATGACGGAAAGCTGATGCTCTAAGCAGATCAGATCGCTCAACCGTTGCACAGCCAGCCCGGACAATAAAAAATCCCGGAATTTCCGGATGCTGTCCAACGCAGTGGAGTTGTAGATAATGTGATTATGTATGTGTTCCCGGTCCGTGTGGGTTGCAACGATAAACGCATACTTGCCTTTGGTGAAACGCATTGCCAGCTCATAACCCACCTTGTTGGCTTCCTCGGCAGTGATCTCTCCGGGCTTGAACGATTGCCGAATCTGATAGGCGATCACATCGCTTTTCTGCCTGCGACCGGTGGCAAGTTCGTATTGGCGTTTGGAGAGCATAAATTCTTCATCCACAGTCAGGGGACTGCATTCGTAACTGCTGACCAGTTCGCCCTGCTCAGTCTTGTCGGGATTCTGTACATAGTCTGTACGGCTTTTCAGACAGGCCGCAACCGACTTCTGCACTTATAAGCGTAGTACACTACGTTTGTGCCTTCATCGACTGTCAGAATGTTCCCATTGGCTTTGCCATGCTCCCATCCTGTAACCCGGCTTTTATCAAAGTTCCCGGGCAGAGTGCTCAGGTCAAACGTACGGTCAGGGTTCAGGGTAACGGTGTAAACATTATCACCGCTGTAAATATCCGTAAGAGAGAAATCGAGCTTCGGGTTGTTGTCCAGATTCAGGCTGGTGAGATGGTTATCCCCAAGCCACAATGTAGTCAATTTTGGACTATCGCTGACATCCAGCACGGTCAGCTGGTTGTTGAAACAGTTCAGATCCTTTAAGGAAATCATATTGTTCAAATTCAGCTGGGTCAACTGGTTATGGGCACAATTCAGTTTCTTCAGCAGTTTATTTTGGCCCAGAATCAGCGATGTCAGCTGGTTGTTTTGGCATTCTACCCTTTCCAGATTGGGTTTATGAGTCACATCTACGTCCAGCTCTATCAACTGATTTGCAGAACAGTTGAGTGCTACCAGAGATTTACTATTTTTGACATCCAGTTGCTCCAGATCGTTGTGCGAGCAATCGAGCGTCACCAAATCTTTCAGATGCGATACATCCAGTTGTTCCAACTGGTTCCAAGAGCAATTCAGAAAGTAGATATTCGGATTCTTGCTCAGGTCTAGCTGGGTCAGTTGATTCTTATTGCATATCAATTTTTCCAACTCTGGATTCTGTCTCAGGTCTAATTTCTGGATAGAATTGTTTTCGCAATTCAACTCTTTCAGGTTGGGGAACGCCTCAATGCCTTTTAAGTTGCTGATGTTCCATCCTTTGACTTCGATACTTTCGACTTTTCTTTGTTCTTCCACCGTGAGGACATCTCTGCCACCTGCTTTGTAGGTTTTGATGTACTTTCTAAAGTTAGGGTCAGGGAAATTTTTCTCATTGATGGGCAGACTGGTTTCAAAGATGAATGTAGGTTTTACTCCCTTGCCGCAATCGTATTGGTAGCTCACTTCCTCTACGCCCGCATTCACGCTTAGAGTTGTGTCGGAAACAGAGCCGCCGGTCCAGTTGGTGGCTTTGCTCACGTCAAAACCGGGCAGTGTGGCCAAGTCAAACTTTCCATCTGTACGAACTGCAATGGGACGCCTGTTGCCATCAGCATTTATAGTGCTTCCGACCATATGGGAAAAGTCCACACAAGCAAGCCGGTTTTCCGCACAGCTCAGATGGCTCAAGCTGTTATTCTTGCTCAAGTCCAGCGTTGTCAGCTGATTTCCATCACACGTCAGCGATGCCAGATTCTGATTCCGGCTTACGTTCAGTTCTATCAATTCATTATGGTGACAATCCAGCAGTGTCAGGTTAGTCTGGTTTTTGACATCCAGCTCTACCAGTTGATTTACCGAGCAATTCAACTGTTTTAGCTGGTAGCAACGGCTAACATCCAGCGCCGTCAGTTCGTTGTTGGAACAATCAAATTTGATCAGTTCCTCTTCGCTCCGCATTACGATTCGCCATATTTTGTTATAGGAGCAATCTACCTCCTCAAGTTTCAACCCAGAGAGAATGCCCAGATCCATGGAGGTCAGGTTATTATGGGAGCAATTCAATATTTTCAGTCCACTTGAAAGAATATAAAGATAATCTTTCAGTTGATTATAGGAACAATCCAGCTCCCTCAGTTTGAAATTTTTGCCAACATTAAGTGTTGTCAAGCCGATACCGTGGCAATCCAGCTTTTCGAGATCTTCAAAGAAACGAATTCCCTCAAGATTTTTGATTTTGTAATCGTCAGTGATCGTCATCTCTGTGATGCTGAGTTCCTGCGCATCGAGCTTGCCATTGTGGTTTGTGTCACATCTTTCTTTGAGAAAGCGCTGAAATTCCGCATCCGGGAAATTAAGCTTAAAATCCGGCGAATTAAAATCAATTTCTGTGTTCGCCGCAAAGGCACTGAAGGGCAAAAAGGTAAACACCATTGCCAGCGTCAACAAGGCGCTGACAAGACGCGTTCGGGTTGAGAATCGCTGTTTCATGGGGTGCTCCTTTCGTTTTATGCGTTGTTTTTACTGTGCGGCAAAGGGGTTCAGCCGGTCTGCCCGGTAGAAGGCAGAATGGTCATTCGTCCGTCCACCACCGCATCCAGCATCTCGTGCTCCCGGAAATACTCCATCAGGATATCCTGACAGGAGGTTGCCACGCTACGGGGCTTCTGGAGCTTGCAGAGGGTGTCGTAGGAGATATTGAAAAAGCTTTCGATGTTTTTAAAGTGGTAGTTCTGCATGCCCACGGTGAACAGGGCGTCATCGCCGATCTCCTTGCCCACCTCCCTGCCGCAGTAGGTAAAGTAATCAAAATCGCCCTTGCGGCGGTCGTAGCGCAGCCGCAGGGTGGAGGGCAGCTGGTAGAACTCCGTATGGCCGGTGTAGGCTTCCTCCCGCAGCATGTAATGGAGCATCTGGCGCAGCTGCTGGCCGGTCACCTTGAACATGAATACGCCGTCATCGTAGGGGAAGCCCTCGATAAGGTCGCCGTAGGTAACGATGGGGCCCAGCTTTTCGGCCCGGATGCTGCCGGAGCCGATGAGCATGACATCCACCCCAAGGCTGCGGGTAAAGATATCGGCAAACAGGTTGCCCAGCTCGGTCTCCTGCGTGCGCTGGGGGTGGGTAAGCTCCCGGCGGAAGCGCCCTACGATGTGGCTGTACTTTTCGTCCACCTGACTGGTGAAGCGGTGCAGCACCTGCTCCATGGCGGGGTTGCGGGGGCAGGTCTCGGCGCAGATGGGCACGGTGCGCCATGTGTAGGAATCGATGCAGTTGTTGTCCGTGTCCACGATGATGTCAAAGCGCCCGATCTGGTCGGTGCCGGTGCCCGCCTGCGCAATGACCACGCCGTTTTCCTCCACCGCGTGCTCCAGCAGGGTGTGGCTGTGCCCGCCGATGATCAGATCCACTCCCCACGCCGGGTCCAGCTGGCGCGCCAGATGGCGGTCCTCCTCAAAGCCGATGTGGGTCAGCAGCACGGTAAAGTCAATATCGATGCTGTTGTGGGCGTTGCAGATCTTGCCCACCTCGGCGGCTGCTGCGGCGGTGTCCACAAAGGAGCCTACCAAAGATTCGGATTTGGTCTGGTTGATGACGTCCTGCGTGATGATACCGATGAACAGGATGTTCATGCCGTCCATCCGCAGGATCTTGTAGGGGGTGAACAGCCGTGTGGGGGTGTTTTTGATGTAGAGGTTTGCGTTGATGATGGGAAAGCGCGCGCATTTCTCGATGAACAGCAGATGCGCGATGCCGTAGTCCACCTCGTGGTTGCCTATGGTAACCACGTCCGGGGCAAGGGCGTTCATGATCTCGATGGTGGAAAGTCCCTTGTATTCGGAATCAATGACCGAGCCCCGGAACATATCGCCTGCAATGACGTAGATGGTGTTGGGCTGTTCTGCCCGCACCTTTTCGATGTAGCCGGACAGCATGGAAACGCCGCCCACCAGTTTTTCGTCCACCTGCTCTGCCAGAAAGTCTCCGTGCAGATCATTGGAGTGGAGGATGGTGATCGTTTTGGTGTGTTTCATGGTGCATTCCTCCCGGTGTTGGTGTACGCGCCGGTCAGCCCATGGCCTCCTGCCGTGCAAAGTAGACCGTGTTGACAAGGCTCAGGTAGCTCTCCTGACCGTCCAGATAGACCTTCAGGGCAAGGGTGTCCTCGTCCTCCAGCGTGACGGCGTAGCGGGAGCCGTCCTCCCCGGTAAAGGTAGCGTACCACTCCTGATTGGTCTGGAAGGGTACCTCCGGGGTGCCCTCCTGATAGAACAGGTCGGCTTCCTCCACGTTCAGCTCCGGGTAGGGGGTGATGTAGCTGGCGGTCAGGGGCAGCTGGCTGCCCTCGGTGTCGGCGTCGGTGGGCAAAAAGCACATCCGGTCGGCGTCTGCGGGGTCGGTGTCAAAATAGCCCTCGTCGGTGTCACGGCCGGTCTCCAGCCAGTTGCCTTCCAGCGACCACGGGCTGGTAGTGGTCTCCCAGTCGTCCCCCTCCGGGTAGATGGTAAAATCGCACACGCCCTCGGCTTCCACCACATGGCCGTTCTCGCCGGAAAGGAAGGGGCTGAATACCAGCTCTTCGCCGGTGCTGGGGTACAGTTCCACCTCGGTGTTGGGGGCGATATCGCTGATGTTGCACAGCAGCAGGATGGGCTGACCGTCCTCACTGTAATAGAGCTGTTTACCGCGCTGGAGCGGGTTTTCGGCATCGTCTGTCAGGCTCGTCTCGTAGACGAACAGGGTGGCCTGCGCCTCCTGCGGGAAGATGCAGTACAGGTCGCACCCGCCATCCGGTGCCACGACCCAGTGATCCTGCGGGATGTCATAGACGAAGCCCCACAGCTGGCGTAAGTCCGGCTGGCTGTCCAGCACCTTCTGCACATCGGTAGTGATCTCATAGGAGCCGCCCAGATACAGCACACAGGCGCGGTATTCGTCCTCCCCTGCCAGAAGGCGCATGTAGGTCACGTCCTCCGGCTCTTCGTATTCCTGCTCTTGGGTGCTGGATGCGGTCATGCCGTCACCGTCCAGCTTATTTTTGGATGTAGAACTGGCCGGGCTGCCGCCCTTGG
>ENA-ORSI01003202-ORSI01003202.1-human-gut-metagenome-genome-assembly--contig:-NODE-3202-length-10751-cov-2.847233_pt1 | contig 10751 bp, 8 predicted proteins | sample MGYA00242187_ERZ509154 | MGnify/ENA primary metagenome ERZ509154 (study PRJEB26280, sample SAMEA2338627) | human gut metagenome | biome: human gut; feature: human-associated habitat; material: faeces...
TTTGACGTATTAAGCCCCCTCGTCAGAGGGGGCTTAATTTTTGTCTCACACACTCACTTCAGTCAAGGTCGGCTGCTCGGTGGAGCCCTTGATCTGCTTGAAGCCAATCAGCGCAATCACCAGCGAGACCAGTGCCAAAGTGGTCACCACCATGAAGCCGCCATGCGAGCCCATGCGGTCGATGAACTGGCCGGCAATCGCCGAACCGGCGGGGGAGCCGATAGAATTCATCGCACCCATCCACGCCATGCCTTCGGTCAGGCGGGAAGGCGGCACCAAGTGCAGCATGAGCTGGTTGCCGTTAATCCACGTCGGAGCCTGGCACACGCCGATGATCAGGTAGATGATCATAATCACCCACAGATGCTTGGCGAACAGGAACGTGCTGATGCCGATGTTCACCACGGCCAGGCAGAAGTAGAAGCGCTTCCACAGGGCAATCGACCAGTTCTTCGCGCCGTACACCAAGGCGCCCATCAACGAGCTGATGGAGAAGCAGGCGAATACAAAGCCCGTGTACTGCTTCATATTCGACTCGGTGGCGAATGCGATGATCGAGATGCCTGTAGCCGACTGAACGCGCCCAAGCCGAACCAGGTGACGCATACCGCAATCAGACCCGGTCCCCAGATGGACGCCTTCTTGCCGGAACGCGCATCGGCGACCGCCTGCTCAATGGCGGCGTTAATCGTGGCCTCATCGGTCACGCCTTCGCGCTCAAGACGGCGGCGAGTCTCCTCGGCTGCGGTCTCCACCTTCAACGCTTCGGCTCGAGCCGCCTCGCGCTCACGGTATTCCTTGCGGGAAATGCCCTCAGCGCGGGCCAGCTGAGTCTGTGACGGTGGCTCAGTGGTCAGCTCGGTCAAGAACATCAGCGCGCCTACCACCACGCACATGCCGGTGAACGAGAACGCCAGCAGTCCGGAGATCACGGCCAATGTGGACGCCAGCGGATTGCCGATAACCCACATGCACTCGTCGAATACGCCGGACAGCGACAGCGCACGGTTCGTCTTCTCCGCATCGCCCTTGAGCAGCGTCGTCCAACGTTGACGGCTCATCGCGCCCCACGGCGGAATCGCGGCCATGAACGGCACTATGCAGAACAGGATCCACGACGGCACGCGTGCGGTGATGCAGGAGACCAGCGCGATCGCCGCCACCATCCACACGATGATTGTGGGAATCGACACCTGCCGTTGACCGAATTTGTCGACCAGCTTGCCGAGCACCGGGCTCGCCACGGCCAGCGCGATCGCCTGCACGGCCGTCAGCGCGCCCGCCAGCGAATAGTTGCCGTAGTAATGCTGCACGGAAATCGTGATCGTCATGCCGACCATCGGGAACGGCATGCAGGCGATCACCGAGCCGACGGAGAATCGCGCGGTGTGCGGTATGCGAAGCAGCTCCGCATACCCTCCGAAAAGACGTTGGCCGATGTTTTTGACGCCGACGAGGACATTGTTGGTCATGCTTGCCGCTCCTTTCCGCTCACGGTTTCGCTCGTGACGTCCGCAGCTTTGCGTCGCGTGCGGACTGATGGTGGTGGTTCCCCTGAATTATTGGTTAACCGCTTCCGATACCAGCTCGCTGCCCCAGCCGTCCGAACACGTCAATCGATTGACATGTTTGACATGCCGCACACGGGGAGAAAGGTGGGATGGTGCGTGTTGTTTGTGTGTCTTTGTTGACCAAGGCAACTTTATGCGCAGGTACCGTCGTGACACGCGGTACATTAGGGCAGGAACCAATATTCGAATCGACGAATTTTTTCACAGGGCCGGCGACCGGCGAAACGTGCTGAGCCAGCACGTGGCCGGCAGGTCCGAAACGCAAGAAAGGCGGCCAATATGCCGGCGACAACCATCCATTTCGTGCGCCACGGCAAAGTGGAGAACCCCGGGCACCTGCTGTACGAGCGGTTGCCCGGTTTCCACCTGTCCGACGTGGGCGTGCGCATGGCGCAGGCCACCGCGCATTACATCGCGGTCAGCCCGCAGCTGAACACCGTATCCGCCGTCTACTCGTCGCCGCTGGAACGCACGCGCGAAACGGCGGGGGAGATCCTCGAATCGCTGAATTCGGTACGTGGACTGCACGGCGAGGAACCGCTGGAGCTGCAGACGGACGAACGCCTCATCGAAGCGCGCAACGAATTTCGCGGCAAGCGCATCGGCTTCGGCGAAGGCGCGCTGTGGAAGAACGGCAACTGGAAGCTGGTACGCAACCTGTGGAAGCCGAGCTGGGGCGAAAGCTACCAGTCGATCGCGCATCGCATGCAGGACTTCGCCCTGGAGAAAGTGGCGGAATACCCCGGCAAACAGATCGTGGTGGTCAGCCACGAATCGCCGATTTGGAGCTACCGGCACATGCTGGAAACGGGGCACCCCGAACACAACATGCTGTTGCGCCACACCGCGCTCGCTTCTATCACCTCCATCACTTACGATTGCAATACCGGGAAAATAATGTCCATTACGTACGCCGATCCGGCGGCGGACGTCGAATAATGTGAACCAAAACATGCGGTGGCTCAATCGCGGTCGGGGATGACTGCGGTTCGGGCCGGCCGCACGATATACAAGGAGAAAGTATGTCTTTTGTATACGACCAGAAGGTCGTCGACTCGATGTACGGCTCGCACGTGGTCTCCATGGCAGTTGACTACGGTGTCGATCTGGTCAAGATGTGGCCGTTGCAAACGAACCAGGAACTGGAAAACGATGTCAAATATGCGGAGAACCTGCAGGTGATGTTCTCCGGCATGATGACGCAGGTGCTGCTGAAACGCTCCGAAGAAGTCGACCAGTCGGTTGCGGAAGCCGTATACGAAGGCATGGATGTGCTTCCCGGCGTCGATCCGGAAATCATCCGCACGCTGATGGATGCCAACCGCGCCTATGACGTGATGGCCTCCTACCACGGGGTCGACGGCATCGAACTGTTCATGGAAACCGCCAGAATACTCGGCATCGACGTGGAGACCCGAATCGAAAAGGAAATCCAAGACCTCATGGAGAATCTCTCACGTACTATGCGCAGCGCCTCCGGATTCGAAGTCGACGATGACGTGGCGGAAAACGTCGGCATCTGCCAGTCGGCCACGGTGGACCGCAACGAATTCGCAAGACGCTACCTCGCCTCGATGACGGTTCTCGACGCGCTGATAAACCTCATGTGCTATGGCACCGACGATTCGCAGGAGCAGGCCATCCGCGTGCTGCCGGTGCTGCTGTTCGTCAACGCCATGCGCAACCAGCTGTCGATTCCGCCCACTTTCATCAACGCCGAACAGCTCATCAACCTGTTTGGTCTGCGTGACACCGCCCGCCAGTTCGGACGGCCCCAGTCGGTGTTCGACAGCTCGTTCAACCCGCTGACGTTCTCCACCACCGTCAAGTACCTCGCTTTCTTCGCGGGGCAGGAATGGCTGCGGCATATGAGGTTCCTGGAGTGGGACCCGAAGCAGGCCGAACAGGACGCCAAAGACGAGGACGAGCGCAAAAGCAGGGAAGCGCTCGCAAAGAAATACAATTTGACGAGCGATGGCGATAACGCGGCTTCCGACGCGGATTTGGATTCGTCTGCAGACTCGAATTTGTCTGAGGATTCGGACTCGTCGGAAGAGGCCGGTTCGGAGCCGACCGAGGAATAAGTGTTGCGGGCGGTCGTGTGACGTCTGACGGTGAAGGCTTTGCGTGTACTTGCGTTGCGTGCGCTTGTGCTTGCGCTCGAATTGCGCGTGGCCGTCGCCTATCCCACGCGTTACATCCGCAACGACGTCACTACCCGTAACGAATGATCTGAAACGAATAATCCCGGTATCCTGCGATTGCACAGGATACCGGGATTATTCGTTATTCGTTATGGTGTGCCACGTTTTGTGTGGCGATAAGGCGGGGATCAGAGCGGAATCAGAGCTGCTGATCGGTGCCGTTCGCCGGATCATTCGGTACTGCCGGAGCGTCCGAATCCGCCGGAGCGTCGGTATTCGGCTGCTCGTGCGGATGCTGGAACTGGGCCGGCACTTCCGGCATCGGTGGAATGGACGGTGTCGGAGGCATGGTCGGAACAGCCGGCATCGGAGGCATAGACGGTACGGACGGAGCCTCCGCCAGCGGATTCTGCTGAGGTGCGGCGTATTGCGGCGCGGCGTGCTGCTGCGCCGCGTCATACTGCGGTGCCGGAGCTGTGTACGAATCGGCCGGAGTCGCTGGTGCCGTGTACGGCGTGGCCGGTGCCGCAGCCGCCGGATTGGTCGGCAGCGGGACGTTGCCGTACGAGGTGGCCTGCGCCGCATACGGGTCTGCCGGAGCCTCGCCCGTGGCGGGAGCCCATGCGTTGGAAGCCGTAGGAGCGTCGAAACGCGCGCCTTCCGGATTGGAATCGCGGGCCATCAGCACAAAGTAGAACACACCGCTGGCAATGAAGGCCAGCACGCCGAGGATCAGCAGGACAACGCCGCCGATGCTGACGCTGTTGCCCGCCTCCAACGACCTGAACGAAAGACTGCTGCCGATGATGAGGATCAGACCGATGGCGAAGAAGATTCCGGTGGCCGCCTGTACCGCGTAGATGATGGCCAGCACGGTGCCACGCATGTTGATGTCATGCAGACGACGTACGCCAAGAGCGATGGTCGGCACAAGCACGACGAGTCCCCAAATGGAGGAGAACGAGTCTCCGACGGTGGCGATCACGCCGGAATCGGTGAGGTTCCTCAACGTGCGGAACACGAGTCTCAACACGAAAGTGACGACGGTATAGGTGAGGAACCACCACCAGAACTCGCTACGCGAGGCGCGGCCCTTGAACACCGCGTACTTCTTGAAGAAACGGACGATCGCCTCGCCCAGGTTGCAGCCATATGCGGGCATGTCAAGCGGCGCGGTCAATGCGAAGAAGCTATTGCCCGACTGCGGTTGCGGTGCCGGCTGCCCGTAATTCGCGGCTGGAGCCTGGCCGTACTGAGGGGCCTGTCCATATTGAGGGGCCTGAGCGTACTGCGGAGCCTGGTTGTATTGCGGTTGCGGTGCTTGGCCGTACTGCGGAGCCTGACCATACTGAGGTGCCTGGTTGTAGTTCGGGGCGGCGTACTGGGGCGCCTGCGCCTGCCCGTAATCCGGCGTGCCGTACTGCGGTGCCGGCTGCGGCACCTGCGGATTGTATTGGTTGGGGTCCGTCATTAGAGTGCCCTTTCACAAAACGGTGACTAAAGAATAAAGAAAGTCGCTTCATACATTACTCCTTTGCCGATGTGAAGATAGGGAAAAATATTGCAGTATGGAACGCTGCGGAAGAAAAACGGCGATTGGGTCGTGGCACGTCCGGTTTGCGCGGCACAATGGAGCCTATGACTGAAGTTGAAAATACCAAACCGGAACTTCCTGAAAACGTTCGTGTGCGTTTCTGCCCGTCCCCGACCGGCATTCCGCACGTCGGCATGGTCCGCACCGCACTGTTCAACTGGGCTGAGGCCCGCCACACCAAGGGCACGTTCGTGTTCCGTATCGAGGATACGGACGCCCAGCGCGACTCCGAGGAAAGCTACAATCAGATCATCGAGGCTCTGAATTGGCTGGGCATCGACTGGGATGAAGGCATCAACGTGGGTGGCCCGGACGGCCCGTACCGCCAGTCCGAGCGTGGCGACATCTATAAGGACGTCGCAGCCAAGCTGCTCGAAGCCGGCTACGCCTACGAATCCTTCTCCACTCCTGAGGAGATCGAGGCCCGCAACGTGGCCGCCGGCCGTCCGAAGGCTTTCGGCTATGACGGCTACGATCGCAACCTCACCGAAGAGCAGAAGGCCGCGTTCCGCGCGGAAGGCCGCAAGCCGGCCCTGCGTATCCGCATGCCCGACGAGGACGTCGCTTTCGACGACCTTATCCGCGGTCGCATCGAATTCAAGGCCGGTTCCGTGCCGGATTACGTGATCGTGCGTCCGAACGGCGACCCGCTGTACACGCTGACCAACCCGGTCGACGACGCCATGATGCGCATCAACGTGGTGCTGCGCGGCGAGGATCTGCTGAGCTCCACCCCGCGTCAGATCGTGCTGTACCGTTACCTGATCGAGCTGGGCGTGGCCAAGGAAATGCCGCTGTTCGGCCACATGCCGTACGTCATGGGCCAGGGCAACAAGAAGCTGTCCAAGCGCGATCCGGAATCCAACCTGTTCCTGCACCGTGACAACGGCTTCATCCGTGAGGGCCTGCTGAACTACCTGGCGCTGCTGGGCTGGTCCATCGCCCCCGACCGCGACGTGTTCTCCATGGACGAGATGATCGAGAAGTTCGACGTGCGTGACGTCAAGGCCAACCCGGCCCGCTTCGACATCGACAAGGCCATCTCCATCAACGCCGAGCACATCCGCATGCTCGAACCGCAGGACTTCCTGAACCGTTCCGTGCCGTACCTCAAGCGTGACGGCGTGGTGTCCGCCGATTCCTGGGACGCGCTGACCGACCGTGAGCGCGAGGTCCTCACCGCCGCTGCTCCGCTCGTGCAGCCGCGCGTGCGCCTGCTGGGCGAAGTGGCCGGCATGGTCGGCTCCCTGCTGTCCACCGAAGGCTACATCGAGCCGGACGCCGACGCCAAGAAGCAGCTGAAGGATTCTGCCGGCGAGGTGCTGGACAAGGCCATCGCCGCACTCGAGGCTGTGGATGAGGCTGACTGGAAGACCGACAACCTGCATGAGACCCTGAACAAGGCTCTGGTTGAGGAGGGCGGCTACAAGCCGCGCCTCGCTTTCGGTCCGGTGCGTGTGGCCATGAGCGGCCGCCGCGTGTCCCCGCCGCTGTTCGAATCCATGGAAATCGTCGGCAAGGACGTTGCCATGGCTCGACTCAAGGGCCTGCGCGAGCACCTGTGAGCTAAGGTTCCTTCCGTGCTCGGCTGAGCTGTAAGGACACTCAAGGTGGGCGTCTGCATGTGCAGATGCCCACCTTTTCTTGTACTCAGTTTTAGAGGTGGGCAAGGTCAGCGAGGTAATGGAATCGGTGCGTTTGCCGGATTGACGTCGACGCAATTCGAGATAGACTGCGGTTTCCAATCGTTTGCCTGCATCCTGTTGATTGGCACGTAAAACGGCGTAGACCAGTCCCGGATCTTCCGCATAGACTTTTTGGTACGGCAGTGGTGTCAGGTTTCAATGAAGTGGTGTATTCGTTGAGTTCGTAACATAGGAATGCCTGTTCGCTGGAAAGTTTGGAAGAGGAGACAGTGACAACCAAGGTAACGCGTTCGTGCTCGGCAAGGCGTTGGCAAAATCCTTGCCAATGTTCTGCCTCTTGTACTTCATCGAGAAATAGATAGGCGCCTTGTGTACGACTGGAGGGGTTTGCCTCCAGAATTCCGTAATGACTTGGTCGAGCACGTCTTCGGGTATAGGCCATTCGGGTGCTGGCGAGAGCTGTGGCGTGAAATCGTTGAAATTCCGCGCGACACGCCGTAAGTTGCGCGACTGTGCTGTTTCGCGTATATTTATCACTCGTTGCGGTTCACAGCCTAGCTGAGAATCACAGCGATAACTCAAGCCCCCGTCGTCTAGCGGTCTAGGACTACGCCCTCTCACGGCGCCAACACCGGTTCAAATCCGGTCGGGGGTACGACGGACAACTTTTCGAAGTTGCCACGCCTGCCAAATTGGGATGTGGTGTAATTGGCAACACAGCTGATTCTGGTTCAGCCATTCTTGGTTCGAGTCCAGGCATCCCAGCCAATGAGCCCTCGCAGATGCGAGGGTTTTTTGTTTTTCGCACCTGTCTGTTCACGTCGCTTTGGGCGGTGGGTTGATGGATTTTGCCGGATGCGATGTGGCAGCGCAATCTGCTGACGCCCTGCGTGAATCGCACATGTAATCGCCCAATGTTGCATTACCCTAGAAGTATGACCGAATTGCAGCATGCCGCCAAAGCCACGCGCCCGCGCATCCAACCAGCGGAAGAGGGGGACCGTCGACCGCTTTCCGTATCCGCACGGCTTGGCCGCCTGCAATTCCACCAGTCCGGCAAATTCCGCGTATTGCAATTCGCCGACATCCAAGACGGGCCGAAAGTCAGCAAAGACACCATCAGCCTCATCGAGGCCTCGCTTGACGCCACACGCCCCGATCTTGTTATTTTCAACGGCAACCAGATCGCCGGATATGATTCCGCATACGCGCTGACCTCCCGCAAGCGTCGCTGGGACGCGCGTCCGGCATCCGCATCGTCCGAAGCGTCCGGGGAACGCTATGCGGCCGCATTGGAACACACCCGCGAATTGGTGCGAGCCACCATCGAACAACTGGTCCACCCGCTTGCCGACCGCGGCGTGCCGTGGGCTGTGACGTTCGGCAACCATGACTTCCAGTGCGGGCTCGACAATGCCGAGATCGAAAGCATCTGCCGCGAATTCCCAGGGTGTATCAATCCGGAACGCGCTGCCGACGGCACGACGGGCATCGCCGTGAAACATGGTGTGAAACATGATGTTGGCGATATGGAACAGGACTTCGGATTGCCGGAACAGCCCGTGATCGCGTGCGCGCCCGGCACATTCGCGTTGTCGGTGACGGACGTCGATCGCACGTATGACGTGTTGGGCTTGGTCTTGCTGGATTCGGGCGATTACGCGCGTTCCGGCGGCTACGGGAGCCCGTCGGAAGCCGCGCTGCGCTTCCTGGCGGATGCGCCGGGGCTGATGGCGACGCAATCGCAGCAGCTGCAACAAGACCGGCAAGATGAACAGGACTCGCCGCGCGAACCGCGCAAGACGCCGTCCACGCTGCCATGCATGGTGTTCCAGCATTTCCCGATCGAACAGTATTATCGCCTGCTCAAGCCGGTCGCGGCCACCGCTGCGCGCGCGATTGAAGGATACCGCAACTTCGCGGGGCGGCATTTCGTGCTCAACGAAGACAAAACGCAACCCGGAAGCTATCTGGGGGAGGGCGTCAGCTGCCCGGATGCCGACAGCGGCGAATTCGCAATCCTTGACAAGGCGGGATATTTTGCGATTTCCGCCGGGCACGACCACCGCAACGCCTTCGTCGGTTCCGTGCCGGTCGGAACCGACGGTGACCGGCAGATGATGATGGTCGCCTCGCCGACCAGCGGTTTTGGCTCATACGGCCCGGTGCCGGCCAAGCGTGCCGCTCGACTGTTCGAATTCGACATCCGCCACCCGTACGAGCCGCGCACGCAGCTGTTGGAATACGACGAGCTGGTGGGCAAACCCAGCGCGGGCAAGGCCTACGCCTACGGCATGACCAGCGAATCGAAGCCCGATTCGGAAGGCATGGACCTGCTCCACAGGCCGACGTGGTGGAGCAAGACGTGGAACAAGCTGGTCTCGCTGTTTCGCCGGTAGCTGTTTGTTGACTAGTCGTTCCGCCGGTAGCCTTTCCGGCGGTGACTATTCCTTTTCCCGACTTTTAGCTTTGAAATGAATACAAAAAAGCTGACGATGGGAACTTTCCATCGTCAGCTTTTACGTTACGTATGCGACTGGTCGCGGACCTGTCAGCGGCCGGAAGACGCCTTGATCAGCGCGTCGGTCAGATACTTGCCGGCGGCCATGACCAGCGGCGCGTAACGGCGGCCGGGGTTGGCACCCATACGGCCATTCGGGCCGGAAATCGAGATGGCGGCGATGACCTGGCCGGAGGCGTTGCGGATCGGGGCGGAAATCGAGCACACGCCCTCTTCGCGTTCGTTCACGGACTCGGACCAGCCGCGCTTGCGTACGGCGGCCAGCTTGGTGGCGGTGAACTTGGCGTGGCGCAATCCCTGGTGCAGACGGTCGGAATCCTCCCAAGCCAGAAGAATCTGGGCGGCGGAACCGGCTTCCATCGACAGCATGGCACCCACCGGAATGGAATCACGTAGGCCGGAGGTTCGTTCCACAGCGGCGATGCACACGCGCTGATCGCCTTGGCGGCGGTAAATCTGCGCAGACTCGCCAGTGCGATCGAGCAGGGTCTGCAGGATCGGGCCGGCGGCGGTCAGCAGACGATCCTCGCCTGCTGCGGCGGCAAGTTCGGCGAAACGGGAGCCGAGTACGAATCGGCCATGCTGGTCGCGCAGTACGAAACGGTGGCGTTCCAGTGCAATAGCCAAACGATGTGCGGTCGGTCGAGCGAGACCGGTGGCGGCCACAAGCTGTCCCAGCGTGGACGGGCCGGACTCCAGTGCGTCAAGAATCTTTACGGTTTTATCAAGGACGCCAACGCCGGAATGGATTTCCCCATCGTCCTTGGCGGTGGTGTCTTCGACCGGCTCGGACTCGGTCAAGCTGTTGTTCAATGGCTCTTCTTGGGAATCAGTCATAATAAGGGCGATTATGCCATCTCACATAGTGAAATAGCAAATTGGGGAAGTGTCTCACAGGGTGGCCGTGAAGTTGAAGCGGCGTTCCTGGACGCCGAAGAGACATGTCTGGAGTGGGACCGAGTCATGACTAGGTCATGTTCGAGTCGTATCCGAGTCATATTGAGGCCGTCATTTGACCGTATCTCAATATCCGGCATGCTTATGGCCGGGCCCATCGCAAGCACATAGGCTAATACCACGAACAAGGCGCGAACACAATACCTCGCGCGGAATATTTTGGAGGAATCACTATGGGAACGACACTGGCCGAGAAGGTCTGGGCCGATCATCTGGTGCGCAAGGGCGGCGACGGAGCCCCTGATTTGCTGTACATCGATCTGATGCTCATGCATGAGGTCACCAGCCCGCAGGCGTTTGAGGGCCTGCGCTTGGCCG
>ENA-ORSI01003206-ORSI01003206.1-human-gut-metagenome-genome-assembly--contig:-NODE-3206-length-10745-cov-2.169598_pt1 | contig 10745 bp, 10 predicted proteins | sample MGYA00242187_ERZ509154 | MGnify/ENA primary metagenome ERZ509154 (study PRJEB26280, sample SAMEA2338627) | human gut metagenome | biome: human gut; feature: human-associated habitat; material: faeces...
GTGGGAAGCCCTGAGTGTTGAAGAGCGTGTTGCTTTTCTTGAAGGCTGGCAGAGCGGGATCCAGGCGTTTTGTGCCGGCGGCTGGGACGGACTGGACAATCTGCTGCGCAGGAGCACGCTTCCCTTTGGGACGCTCGCGGATAAGGTGACCAAAGTATATCAGGAGGAAAAATACGCAAACATTCCCACCAGTATCGTGCTCCCTGTTGTCATCATGGATTTCCATGGAAAACTTGGGAGCAGAGAGGCTGCTCTCCTGCTTGATGATTCCGTCCTGACGTTCAACAGGCGGGCTGCTGATCAGATCAGAGCCGGCGCGCCAGGAGCAGATGAGACCTGGGCGCAGATCTGGATGAAGATGAGCGTGAGGGAGCGCATCAGCACTGCAGCCGGCTGGGTGTACGGCCACGTGGATTCCAATGAGTTCCGCCCGGAGAATCTGTGCGGGCTCTCAAAGGAGAGCCGCGTTCCGTCTATAAAAATTGAGGATGTTGTATCCGGGATTTACAGGAAGTCGGCCTACAGGATGGTACACGAAAGTTTTGTGATCTGGGAATCACTCCGGTTCCTGAACAACAAAATCAGCAGCACTCAGCTTTACCAGCAGCTCGATACCGCGGCGAAGTCCGGGGATAAAAGCGCCGTCCGCGAAGAAAGGCCTGTGGATTTTGGCGGCAGTCCGGAGCCTGAGATTCCGGATGTCCGGGATGAGCCTGTAAAGAAACCGGAAAAGCGCAGGGAGTATGAGGACCTGCAGCGGATCCTGAAAGAAGCCGGCAGACTCTGACGATCCATCAGTGACGGTTCAGCCGGAAAACGCGCTGACCGCTCCCGGAAAAAACGGGTCTCAGTTTTTGACAATACCACTCTGACTGGCAGTATTATGTATCTGTCAGATTGGCGTCTTCACCTTTTTCTCTTTTCCGGAGGCTGTTTTTTATGTTCCGCATCGCTGGCGTTGTTGTCCTGCTGCTGTCCTTCTGTCTGCCATGCCGTGCCGACACGTTTGCCGACATGTGGAATAGCAGCGGCCAGTCTGAACATTGTTTTTATCTGGCAGGCTGGCTGGATGGAACCAGAGGTATCTGCGGCTCCAGATCGGATGATTTGTGCGGACTCGTGAAAGGAAACTTCGAGCTTCAGTCCTTGGAACGCATTGTTTCCATCGTTTATGAGATCCCCCTGTACTGGGACGTTCCCTATACCACGATTTTTGGGCTTTCCCTGCGGTACCTTGAGGGCAGAATCGGTACCGAAGACTTTGCCCGCAGGCTCAACGCGGCGGCGGAAGGGAGGGAGAGGTACACCGCTCCCGCCGAAAAGCATGCCAGAAAGGAACGAAGGCCTTCCGCGTCCGCGCCGAAGCCCAGGTCTCCGGCCCCTGAGGCTGGCAACAGCGGCACCGCCGGACAGAATACCGGCAGTCTGGAAAAGCTTCTGAAGGAGGCCGGGAACCTTTGATTCCGGCAGACCGTGAACAGGGGAATGAAGGAACTTGCGCTGTGATAGGGTTCTCCAGCCTGTTCACGTTGTTCTCCCCGTGTTCACGGTAGGAAGGACCAGTCTGACGCGAAGCAGCTGACGATGGAGGATAATAAACCCCGAAGAGAGGCTCTTTTACCTGCAAAACACCTCTTTTAGATTTTTCCAGCGGAAAATCTTCAGGTGCTGGCAGGCTTTTCAGCAGAGGATTGCCAGTAGTTGAGGCGGAGAAGAACAGTCGTATGACAATGTTAGTAAGATAAATGGGGGAGGGGATTATCTGTAAAAAAGAATAGTTTTCGAGGATATAAATTTCCCACGCTGTTTTTAATAAATTATATTTTTAAAAATAAAATTTAATTTATTTAATTAGAACCGTAAAATAATTTGAATAACTTTTCTGGTTCGAGTAATATAATTCTACGTCCTTCAACACGGATGAAACCATCTTTTGTAAGTTTTTTTAATATTTCACTCACTGTTTGCTGGCATGATCCCGTCATAGTGGCAAAATCATATTGAGAAAGAGAAAATGGTACATTGACTGGTTTCTGTGATTTATATATTGCTTCAACACTAAGACAAAGGAGAATTTTTATTAATCTTACCGGAACGCTATCGACCATGAGACTTTCAAGTTTTTCGCCGAGATATCGAACACGACTCCCAAGTGTATCGATTATTCTGCGTGATAAACACGGATTGTGCTCTAGAAGTTCTTCAAAATCATCTCTTGCGATAGAATATATTTGACATGGAGAAAGAGCTTGAGCGTTGCTTTTACGTGTTTTATTGTTTATTATTTCTGCTAAACCGAATAAAGCACCGTCATTATGTATGAATAAAACGGCTTCTTTTCCATTTTTGCTTACTCTGAAAATGCGAACTATTCCTTTCTTAAGGTAAAAACAAGAGAACACTGGTTCATTTTCTTTAAAAAGATACTCTTTTTTCCGTAAAATTCGAAGACTTGCTTTATCGAAAAAAGCTTTTTTAACTTCCGCAGGAAGACCTTCGAACAAATCCGGGGTGCGTAAATGCCAAAAGAAATCTTCCAAAATGTACTCCGTAGTTGATGTGAATGCAGATTAGCAGAGTAACTTCTATATTGAAAAATGGAAATGAAAACTTATGGAGTTTGCATTTATAAAGTCAGAGCAGTGTCTCTCGCAGACACTGCTCTGACTTTAACTGTAATCTGATTTTTACAAAATGTTTGTACTTATATTATATTTTTTTACGTGTTTCAAATGAAAAAAAGCTTTCTTTGCCGTGAATATCTACACACTTCCAGGATATTTTGTTTTTGCCCATGATAGGACGCAGACTGGCTTTGTAATACCCGAGCTGATAGGGAATGCGCGTTTCAATGGCACCACGAGGACATGCCTTGACACAGGACATGCAATCCCAGCAGTCCCTCAGGGATCTGCAGCAGGAATGGCCTGTCTTTGGATCAACGTACATTAAATCACCTGGGCAGACTTCTTCACAGAAGGATTCAGAACGGCCCTTGCAACCGTTGCATTTTGCAATATCTATTCTAGGCGGCATGAGAATAACTCCTTTCTACTCGTGATACCTGTCACCGGGGACGCACTGTTCATAGGGACGGGTGAACATTTTGATTTTTCCCGTTTGGGGATCCCTCATGGATTCTATGAAACAATCAAAGTGCTCATCATCACGTTCGGGATAGTCAGACCGTGTCTGCCAGCCTTCCCAGCGGGTCTCTTTACGTTCTTTAAGATGATAGCAGACGGCTTCGGCTACATCGACGCGATCCATTGTTTCGAGACACTGCAGCAGCTCATGCAGATTTGAGGCATATAAATACTGAAACTGGGATTGAAGCATTTTGATGTTGGCGATGGCATAATCCAACCGTTCTTCGTTGGTACGGTAGAACTGGCTGACACCTCCGGCATATTCATCCATGAGACGCTGGAGGCGTTCACGCATAGCCACGGCACTGACACCATCAAAATTGCCGCCTCTGAGAAGCGGAGCAAAAACCCGTTCTTTTTCCTTCTGCAGTTGTTCTTCGGAGAGATGCGGCAATTCGATGTTATTTTCTTTGATATATTTTATGGCGCCGCGTGCGGCTATCTTTCCCTCTACGGCACATCCACCAACGAATTTATTGGGGTTGCCTCCGGCAGTTTCTCCGGCTGCAAAAAATCCTGGCAATGTTGTCATTCTGTCCGGGTTGACCCAGAAACCGCCCATGGTGTGACCCCCAAGAATGTAAGGATCAGAACCGTAGATTTCAATGGGCTGCTTTGTTATGTCCTGTCCTCTGGAAGCGAGGAATAAAACGAAGGACGGCCGCTCGTTCAGATAATCCGTCAGCAGATCCCGGGCCTGCTCCGGCGTTAAATCCCGAGTGTCACAATACGTGGGGCCGCGGCCTTCCAGCCATTCTTTCATAGGAGCATTTGCCCGGATGTATCTTGGAGCGGCATCTCCGCCTAACTCGGCGTAATGCGTCTGCATTATGCGCTCATCCTTGCAGTTGATGATGGGAGACTTATAGCCAACGGATATGGTGTCTATCGGACCACAGAAGTCTTTGGAGCGTGTTGCTACCCATCGTTGCTCGAGACTGGTCAGCTCCGCGCCCTGGCGAAATCCAATTGCGTAGCCTGTGCCCACACAGTAGGGACACATCCACACCTGATGCCCGCAGTCGGTCGAATCAGCAGTGTACGATTTATAAAGAGTTCCTGCACCGCCGGTGCAGCAGATGGTGGCCTTCGCGCGGAAAATATAAAATTTTCCGTCACGCACGCCGAACCCATAGGCTCCACAGCAGCGTCCATTTTCCATGATAAGCCCGGTTGCGGCGATTCTGTTGTAGACGATACCGTTTTCAATGGCTTTTTCTGCCATTATCGGTTTGAGTTGTTCTCCATGGATGGAGATGTCCCATTTTCCGCGATACATCACTTTACCTTTGTCATCGCGGAGTATGGGCAACCCCCAGCGTTCGAGATCCTCCACAGCCTCGTTCAGCTCTCGGGCGTTCGACAGGGCAAGGTCTTCCCGCAGCGGCCCGCCGCCTACCTGAGCGCGTGACCAGCGGACAAGATCTTCCGGCGTTTTTCCTTCAGGGATATACGTATTGATGGCGTCCATTCCCGCTGAGCAGGCGCCCGAGCGGTGAATTTCTGCTTTTTCCATGTAGGTAACGGTGAGTGAGGGATCTATCTTTTTTACTTCAACAGCAACGAAACAACCAGCATTTCCGGCACCTATGACGAGAATGTCTGTGTCGATTACCTCCTGCTTAATATCTGCAAAGGAGGGCGGTATGGCTGTTTTTGCGTGGCATGCATGTATATTAGGCATTTATTTCTCCTATGAATAGATAATATATTGTATATGTAATATTTTATTTTTTATTTTTGCGTAAAGATGATTTTATAATTATAAAAAATGTTATTGCCATCAGAATCATTGCAACAGGACGAGTAAAGAACATGTAGTGATTTTGTTCAGAAGCAATGATTACCTGCTGTAAAGATGTCTCCCAGGTTGGTTCGAGAATGAAACCGATAATTAGGCATATTATTGAAAAATCAAATTTCTTCATTAAATATGCAAGAAACGAAAACAGAAGCATTAGTGTAACGTCAAAATCGCTATACTGTGATAAGTATGATCCGATAATGCATGTAAAAATGATTATGGGATAGAGTATAACCTGCGGAATTTTGACAACTGAGCAGAAAGCCCGGATTCCAAGCCTCCCTACGAAAAAGAGAAACAAGGTTGCGACGATCAGACTGGCATAAATGGAATAAATAAACTGCGCATTCTCCTGAAACATGAGAGGGCCGGGTATCATGCCATGGATAACAAAAGCGCCGACTAAGAGCGCCGCTGCGACATTGCCAGGAATCCCCAAAGTGAAAAGAGGAATGAGGCTGGCGGCTGCAACAGCACTGTTGGCCGATTCTGAAGCCGCTATCCCCTCGAGACGTCCCTTACCGAATTCTTCAGGATGTTTGGAATGCTTGACAGCCTGATCATAGGCGAAAAAAGACGCTACCGGAGCGCCTAGTCCCGGCAATGCGCCAACGATAACGCCGGCGATTGAGGAGCGGATAAGAGTTTTGATGCAGCTGAACCATTCCTTAAGGCTAATAAAACGATCCTTGGGATCAGAGGAAAATGTCAGCGATATATTTTCTCCGGGGTTGCTGAAGCGTTGCTCCAACTGAAGCAGAATCTCTGAAAATGCCAGCATGCCAATACCAATGGGGATTAGGCTAATGCCCCGCTCAAGAGAGACAATCCCAAACGTCAGGCGGGGCATGGCAGACACCGGTTCTATGCCAATAGTGGCAATGAGCATGCCGAATGCTGCGGCAATGAGACCGCGAAGAATAGAACTGCTTCCAAGACCGGCAATGATTGTCATGGCGACGCAGATGAGAGAGAAAATTTCCGGCGGTCCCATGTACAGGGCTACGACGGCGAGCGGAGCTGCGACCAGGACCAAGACCAGAGTCGAAAAGGCGTCACCTGTGACCGAGGCGTATAAGGCCATGCGCAAGGCTTTTTCACCTTTTCCTTTCTTTGTGAGAGGATAGCCATCCCAGGTTGTTGCCGCGGATTCGGGAGTTCCGGGGGTGTTGAGCAGAACTCCGGATATGGAGCCTCCGAAGAAAGCTCCTTTATTCAGTCCGACCAGAAAACCTATGGCGGCGATCGGTGACATATAATATGATAAGGGGATACAGAGAGCGATCGCCATCGGCCCATTAATTCCGGGGATCGCGCCGGCTATGATACCGATGGTTACACCAAGAAACACAAATAATATATTGATGAATTGTAGGCCATCAGCAAATCCAGCCAGGATTGTACTTAGCATGGCAACCTCACTTCATACTATGGCATAGGTACGTTGAGTCCGAAACGGGCTACTGCATAAATAGCCAGAACGGGGATCAGCGAGACGAGAATCATTGGTACTGCCTTACGCTGACCACAAAAGAACTGTATGATGAGCAGGAAAATAATACCCGCCGGTATGAATCCCACTACATGTGCGGCTGGCAGAATGAGCAATCCCGGCACAATGAACCGTATGAGATGAAGCCACTGACAACCGGCAATCTGTTTTTGTGGTTTTTTATTGTTTGTTTTATCACGCAACAGAGTCCATACTTCCTTACTCAGCCCTAGTGCGGCTAGCAGAAGCATCAGGGCGCATGACGCATCAGGCACAAGAGTTGCCGGAACTCCATATCCGGGGTATTCCGGAGACCAGGTTGGGATCACCCAGGCAAGCATAACAATGCTGACAACAATGACTACGCTGTAAGCAAGTATATTTCGTTGCCGTTCGACCATTTTTATTTTTCCTTACATTGCTATAGGGGAGAATGCGGACTGCATCTCCCCCTTGTACTGAATATATTTGTGCCAATCAGAAGTGTTACTTCTGTGTTGCAAAACGAGAAGACGCTTCTTTCATATATTTATCAACGAATACAGGACCAAATTCCGTAGGACGCATCATTAGTTTCTTCGTGATAAAATCTTTAAAAGACTGATCCTTCTGCAATCCAGAAATAGCGGTTTCAAGGCGCTTGCGGACATCATCAGACAGTCCTTTGGGTGCGGCCAGTACAAGATACATTTCCACGGATTCATCCCAGCCCTGCTCACGCAGAGTTGGAATGTCAGGGAGTTCCGTGAGCCTTTCAGGAGTAGTAGCGGCCAACACCTTTATTTTTCCGCTTGCCTGGTACCCAAACATGATGGAACCGACATGTCCGAGATCAGCGTGCCCGCCCATGATGGCAGAAATGATGGAAGGGCCGCCCGTGCTGGGCATCAGAGCGATCTGAACGCCCTCTTTGGCCGCTATGCGTTTCATAACGTCACGGTCATCGGATCCCTGAAACATATATGTCAGGCCGCGGCCTTCCTTTTTCGCCCAGGCAAATGCGTCTTTCAGCGTTTTCCAAGGACGATCAGGAGCGCAAATGATCCCGCTCTGATTCAGACCCAGAAGTGTCAGATAATCAAAGTCTTCCAGCTTGTAGCTGGTTTTAATGAAATGAGGAGAGTAGGTGAATGCGGCGGTCGCCGAAAAGCCAAGTGTATACCCGTCGTGAGGAGCGGTGGCCAGTTTCGCTGCCATGACGCTGCCATGAGATCCGCCAGGAACGTTGATAACAAGTACAGGCTGACCAAGGTCTTTTTTCAGCGCCTCGGCGACAGCACGGGTAAGGAGGTCGATCTGAGCACCAGGTTTTGTCATCGTCATCAGTTGAATAGGGTGATCCGGATAATTGCCGGCAAAAGCCAGTCCCGTTGAGCCCAGACAACAAAGGATGATGGCGCAATAGCAGAAAAATTTTTTCAACATATGCAACTCCTCTCTGTGAACGTAAGTGAAAAAAGAAGCCCCTTGTGCCAATATGCACAAGACTACACGCGCTCCCTGCAGACACTATCGCCTAGGCGATAAAAGAGGATTTTTCCCGTTTTTTTTCTGCTGAAGATCAACCTGAATGGGGAGGTCCATCGGAAAATCATAATCATGAGATGGTGTTTTCTTATTCGTGAACATCCCCAACATTCAATTCTGTGCAGACAGCCTTAAGGTGTTTCATTCCTCGGAGCAGGCGTCAGAAGACATAAATTTACCACCTTGAAGGACCCCAAACTGCCTCTCCAAGCCGAAATCAATGCAGCGCCGCCTCTTTTTCTCTGGAGCGACAATGTTTGGAGATGGTTGTTCTGACAAGCAGGTCGGCCGTTGTTTTGAGCATTCGTGGCCGCTGGGCTCCACACAAGATGCAGAGGCCGATCAAGAGGGAGACCCGAAAACGCGGCAGAGACAAAGCAGGACAGTACGAAAGAGCACTCGGCTATTAAAAGTTTAAGGGAGCAGTCTCATTTTGCTATTTCAGCTTCCTCTGGGCCCGTCGTTATAAAAGCATGAGGGGGGTGACATGGTATCGGATGGCACTAAACGTAAGTGAGCCGTCGATCCCTAGTACGATAGTTGCGAAGACTGCCCTCCCTTTGCCCCCGGTACACAGTGGTGAAGAAGTCCGTCTGGCTCAACTATTGCCGCGGCGGAATCTCTGAAGTTTTTTCCCTCTGGCCAGAGCGGAAACGGCCTCAGTGACAGTGGCTGAGAAGGAAGAGCAGGGCGGCGATGATCCCGGACCACTTCAGAAAGGTCCCGTACCCTGAGCTGGGGGACGGATCGGACTGCCGGGAACGGTACGGGGAAGAGATGCCGGACGACGGAGTGTGGTCATGCCCGGAAGAATACGTTCCCCCGGGATGCCGTGCGGTCTGGACGCTCTACTGCCGCGCGGAGCTGGACCGGCCGCCATCAGAATAAAATTTCCTGCCGTGCGCGTACTGGCAGGTGTTCCAGTAGCTGCACAGACTGGGACTGCACATCCAGGTACCCAGGGCGTAGGGCACGAACCGTCCTGCCCGGATTTGGCTGAGCATACTGTTGAACTGGGCAGCGAGAGACCTGATGTCGTCCCGTGTTCTGCTGGTCTCAATGACCTGAACCTGGGGCTTCACATATTTGAGCATCACATCGAAGTACATGTGTTCCGGATAGCTGCCACAGGCGAGCCGCACGCTTTCCGGTCATCTGAGGAGACTCAGCTGCCTTTTCAGGTGTCCACCTGCGGGAAGACGTTTTGAGGTCGTGCCGTTCGCCGTTGGCGGTGTATACGTCCAGGATAGTCCGCACTGGGATGTCCAGTTTTGGAAGGAGCAGGTTCTTTTTGTATTCCACAAGAACCGGCTGTATGCGCCCGGCGATTTCCCTGCGGTAGAGGTCCGCCAGCCTGGCTGTCATGTCCAGGCTCTGAGCCAGAAACTGCTGCACATTCTGGCGCTGCTTCGGTGTGAAATAGATGCCCTCGTCTCTGACGGACCGTATGAATTCCTGTACTGCGGCGTCCTGCAGGACTTCCTGCGCAATCTCCTGCAGACAGATGGGACCTCCAAGAACCACATCTTCCGTTGCCTGCACCTCCTGGGCGACCAGACCCGCTTTGATATCTTCTGCTATCTGCTGGAGCACCCGGCCTATGGACAGGAGCTGTCAGATCACTTCGGCTTAGCCCGGAACACGATTCACCATCACATGAACAAGCTGTTTGATGCTGGGTTGGTGACCTACATGGTGAAGGGCACGCGGGTTTATTACTCCATCGACAAGGACCACTTTAGCAATCTGCTGGACCAGCAGCGCCAACTGCTGCTCCACGGCTACCGGACTCCGGGTAAATAAGGGAATGTGGACCAGGGCGGCAGCATTTCCTTTTTCTGGGTCCAAGCTACGCGCCCATCCCTGGGAGTGCCCTGCTTGCCGGTAAAAATGTCCTTGACAGGCCTGGGAAAAGTGATTATAATGTGTCGTGTAATTCTTTTGGGCCTGTAGCGCAGTTGGGAGCGCATCACATTCGCATTGTGGGGGTCGAGAGTTCGAATCTCTTCAGGTCCACCAAAACAATATAATCCGAACCTTTTGCTGATTGGTCATGGGTTCGGATTTATTGTTTCTATCGAAGAAATTGAAGACTGGTAATGAAAAACCCGGGAGGACTGTCGATTGCGGCAGTCCTCCCGGTCGCTTTATGTAGAACATTTGGCCGACGATTGCTTTTTTGCCTTCCACTTGGCAAATGCCTTTTTGCCATCTTCACTCTCATAGTATTTTTGAATGACCGGAAGCAGGCTCCGCGCAAGAGATTCGAAGACGTATTCCGGAATTTCGGCCGCATCGACACTGGTCTGAATATTGGCTTTTTCTGCGTTCACTTGGTTCCTCCTTTATCACTTCTGTAGACGCATAGACGCGCTTTTCTGAGTTACTATGGGAAAAGATATTCCCCTGTGATTTCTCGCTGCTTGTAGAGCAAAAAATTCTTTGTTTTCGACCTTTATCCGGACGGTTTTGCACTATCCTCCTTCGGCTGAATCAGCTTTGCATCAGAGGGATAATTGAGCGTGATCAACGCCGGTTTTCCAAGACCTTGTTTTCGGCGGCAGATCAGACCACTGTATTCCAACTGCTGAAATATTTGCGTGACGCTTTGCCGACTGCGGTGCAGCTTCTTTTGCGCCTGCTCTACGGTGAAATACAGCCGGATAGTGCCGTCCGCTTCGGTGTAACCGTTGACCTTGGAAATACTGGCTCTGTCCAGCATAAGCGCGTACAGGACCTTTGCATCGTTGGTAAGCTCGGCAAAGCAATCCTC
>ENA-ORSI01003209-ORSI01003209.1-human-gut-metagenome-genome-assembly--contig:-NODE-3209-length-10730-cov-3.481780_pt1 | contig 10730 bp, 11 predicted proteins | sample MGYA00242187_ERZ509154 | MGnify/ENA primary metagenome ERZ509154 (study PRJEB26280, sample SAMEA2338627) | human gut metagenome | biome: human gut; feature: human-associated habitat; material: faeces...
GTGCAACTGCCCCTCCCATTATTAGAAGTGCACTCGCTGTTCCTACCGCCGCATGTGTTTTTCCTAACATCTTATTACCTCTTTCTGTTTTATTAATTTATACAGAAAGTGGTTGTTTAATTTGGTTTTGTCATTTTGAAATAAGAGTGGAAAAGTGTTAGTTCTTGACTAAAGTGGAAAAGGCTTGACCGTCAACTTGGCTGATGCTATACTATAATCTCCAGTAAGGTTGTATTTCTAGCTATCTAATATGCATTTATCGTGCTAGTTATACATCCAAATATCTTAATAGCAAAGGTGGTTGCGGGACTGTCTTTGCTATTTTTTATTATTGTGAATTTGTTAAATTTGTGTTATAATAATTGGTGTCACCAAATACTATCCCCAAAGTATGACACAATTCAACTTAAATGCAGATGTAGTGATTAAATCACTATTCAACATCATCATCTTAAAAGAGACCTGTATTTCCCCACAGGTCTCTCTTTCCTTATTTTAATTCTTTATTGATTGGTCACTTAATGTTCTTCACTTCATGCTAAGTACTGGGCTAAGGCTGTTTAGTTGCCATCTTCTCTAAATATTTCTTTACATCTTTCTTCTCTTTGTTTAGCATTAGCAGGAACAAAAGGATGTTTATCTATATATCTATCAAAACTATTTAATTTATTTTCTTTATCCAATAAATAAGTGGCAATAAATGTTTTCATTTCCAAATTACTGTTTTTTAATTTTGTTGATAATTCTTTTTCATTACAAATGATTATAGTTTTTATATTATCATGTTCAACAAAGTTATTAATATATCCTAAAATGTCAATAACGTCTACATTGGCTCTTTCCAAGTCATCAAAGCAAAGTACTTTATCATCTGTTGAAAAGAACTGTGCATAATCTACTCTATCTCCATTTTGTGTAACACCAAAAAAATTTGCCATGTCTAGCCCTGTTTTAGCATATTCAGGTATACTTCCTGACCTATTAGAATTCATAAATTTTTTCAAATTTTTATTCATCAATTGAGTAGTTTCAATAAATATTTTCTTACTTATTTCTTCCAAATTTGATATTCCATACAAAGACATATATATAGGTGTAAGTCTTTTTCCATTTACTTGCATTGCCTCAATTTTAGGCTTTATTTTATGATTCCAAAAGTATGTTTTTCCGCTTCCCCATTCACCATTAATCATAATTGCATAGTCTGTATATTCTGCTCTAATATAGTCCAAAATGCTTTCTACTAAGTCTTCCATCTATTTCAATCCTTTCTTAATCTATTTTTTGTGTTTTATTATAGTCTTTAGCAATAGTCATAACGCCAATTTTATTGGTATTAGCCTTTTTTAATGTTTTTGCGCATTCATTACAAGTTGCTCCTGTAGTATACACATCATCAAAAATCAAAACATTCTTTCCTTTTATTATTTTATTATTTCTTAGTTTATATACATCCTTAACATTTTCAACTCTTTGCTGTTTTGTCAATTTACTTTGTGTATTATTTTCTTTATATTTTATTAATATATCTTCTTTTAGTGCCAATGATTCAATGTTTTCAGTTATTAACCTTGCTATCAATTGTGTTTGGTTATATCCTCTTTCTTTTATTTTTTTATATGTCATAGGAACTGGAATTATTATATCATATTTTTTTAAAAATCCACATATTTTTTTATTTTTCACAAAAAATTCAAAAAACATCTTGCTCAAGTATGCTTTATTATTAAATTTATATTGAATTATTTTATCTCTTATTATTGAATCATACTTAAAAACAAAAGCATGTTCATCAAAATATTTTGTTCTATCTTTTTCGTAATCTATAATTTGATTAACAAATAATTCCGACGTTTTCAATTTTCTTTCACACTTTTCACATAAAAAATTGTTTTCAATTTTCTTACATATTCCACAAGACTTTGGATAAATAAAAAAGAGCAAATCATCTAAAAAGTTCATATAAACCTCCTAAAATATTGCCCCCAATATATAATTATTAATTAATTTGTTTTATGTCCCATGTTAAATCTAAATAGTTTGTTATTTTGCTTGTTTGTCCAAATAAAATATCCATCATTTGTGAAGTATCATTCATTTCATCTACAATGTGTTTTTCAATTCTATCTGTTTTTACATCTAGCTTATCTGCTTTTTCTTCTAGTCCATCGAATTTTGTTTCTAGTTTATCTACTTTTTCTTCTAGTCCGTCAAATTTTGTTTCTAGTTTATCTACTTTTCCTTCTAGTCCATCGAATTTTGTTTCTAGTTTATCTACTTTTTCTTCTAGTCTATCAAATTTTGTTTCTAGTTTATCTACTTTTCCTTCTAGTCTATCGAATTTTGTTTCTAGTTTATCTACTTTTTCTTCTAGTCCATTTATTGCTGTTCTTGTTTCTTCTTTAAATTCTTTTAAATCGTTTTTTAGTTCTTTTATTGCTTTTTTATTTTCTGTTTCTGATCTTTTAACTACATTAAGTATTTCTAATAACAACTCTTCTTGCATAGGGGCTCACCTCCTTCTTACGGTATTTTTGTACCCCCCTATGGTAATAGTTTATATTATATTAATATATAAGTCAATATAGAACTATAGATTTCTTAATTTAAATTCTAAGCCTGTATTTCTTTTTCTACTATCTGCATTTTGCGTCATAAATTCTATAATATTAGGATTTCCAATTAAAATAAGTAATTTTTTTGCTCTTGTCATTGCAGTGTATAGTAATGTACGAGTAAGTAGCATTGGTGCAGCTTGTACAATTGGCATAATAACTACATCAAACTCGCTTCCGTTGAGCCTTATGCACAGTAATGCAGTATGAATGTTCTATTTGCTCAAGTTCATCAAAGTTATACCATACTAATTTATCGTCATCAAACTTAATTTTTACCTTTTTCTCTACTTCATCTATATTTAGTATTGTTCCATATTCTCCATTAAATACTCCTTTCCCCATTTCAAGTGTAGGTTCTCTTTTCTCCCAATAAATATCATAATTATTTTTTATTTGCATTATTCTGTCACCTTCACGGAACACGGAATCTATATACTTTCTTTCGTTTTTTTCTTCTGATTCTGGGTTTATAGCTTGTTGCAAACTTTTATTTAATTCTTTAGTTCCAAGCTCTCCTTTTTTAGTTGGACTAATTACTTGTATGTTTTGGGCAAAAGTATAGTTTCCATACCTTTCCAATCTTCCCGTGCATAGTGAAATTACATTCTCTAACACCTTTAATTTATTAGTTTCATTTATAAAGAAAAAATCTTCTATTAATTCTTCATTTTCATTTTGTTCATCTTTACTAAAAATACTAATGCCTTCATTTACCTTATGACTATTTAAAATAATTTTGCTTTTAGCTGCTTGTCTAAAAATTTTGTTCAATGTAATTGTAGTAAGTCTTTCAGATTGTATAATATCTTTTAATACATTTCCTGGTCCAACTGATGGTAATTGATTACTATCTCCAACTAATACAAGCTTAGTTCCTTTATAAATTGCTTGTAATAAATAATTCATTAAAAATATATCAACCATTGATACTTCATCAACAATAATCACATCTGCGTCTAATGGTGCAACTTCTACATTTGGATCTATATTTTGTAACTCATCTGAGCTTGTTTTTCCAATCTCTAATAATCTATGCAAAGTTTTAGCTTCTTCTCCAGTAGCTTCACTCATTCTTTTAGCAGCTCTTCCAGTAGGTGCACAAAGTACAACCTTTTTTTCCTCTTGTTTATACATTTCAATTATTGTTTTTATTATAGTAGTTTTTCCTGTACCCGGTCCACCAGTAATTACACAAACATTATGCTCTTGAACTGCAATTACCGCTTCTCTTTGTTTTTCAGATAATTCTAAATCAGAATGTTTCTCAATTTTCTTTAATTTCTTTTCAAAATTACTAATTTCCTTTACATTTAAATAATTATCTAAAGTTATCAAACTTTCAGCAACATTTTTCTCAGCCATGTAATAATTATATAAATATACCCACTCCTGGTTTTCTCTATCTTCTAATACAATTTCATTTTTTGTTTTCAAAAATATAATATTGTTTTCTATCATCGATTCTGAAACATTTAGTAAATCCTTTACAAACTGAATCAAATTTTCATATAATACTGCACAATGTCCATTATTAGTAGATAATTTAAGTGCATATTTTATACCGCTTCTAATACGTTTATCATTTTCTAAATCCATTCCCATTTTTATAGCAATCTGGTCTATTTGTGCAAAGTTAACCCTAACTGTCAAATCTATTAAAATATATGGATTTTCTTCTATTGTTGTTATTGTATTTGGCCCTAGTTTTTTATATATTTCTTCTGCGCTTTGTGGACCAATTCCGAATTTCTCTAGATAACTAACAATTTGCCATACTTCCCAATTTTCATTAAAGCTTTGCGAAATTTCAATTGCTTTTTCCTCAGTAATTCCTTTTATACAAGATAATTTTTCAGGTTCAAATTTAATAATATTTATTACATCTTTGCCAAAAGTATTAACCATTCTTTTAGCCGTTGCAGGGCCTATCCCTTTGAATTTTCCATTTGCTAAATAATTTTCTATTGAATCTAAATCTTCTGGCATTAACTTTTCAAAAGTCTCAATTTTTAATTGTCTACCATATTCAGGGTGTTCAACAAAATTACCAGTTATTTTTAAACTATCGCCTTTCTCAATAAAAGGAAGATAACCCACAACAGTAGTTTCCTCTTCATCTGTTTCAAATGTTGCAATTGTATAGCTATTTATTTCATTACGATAAATAATATCTCTAATTCTTCCTTTAATCTCCAAAGTTAATACCTCACTATTTTACTGTTTCATATTTATGAAATCATTTTACTCTATCTATTTTATCCTTATTTAAACAGTTTAGCAAGTATTATCTTAAAAAATTGTTACTAGGAATAATTTTAAGTAATTTGGTAAGATAATTTCTTATCTTTTTTATATTGTTCTTTTAACTCCATTTTTTCTCTATCATATTCGTATATTATATATGCGTACTTAATTTTATCTAATTTCTCAATATATTTATTTATTGACATTACTGGTATTCCAACTTTACAAACATTATTTTTAAAGCAAGTACACTTTAAGTCTAATTTTGTATGTAGTAATAGCGCATCTCGTCCTGTAGCTATATAAAATGTTTCTAATCTTATTAATACAATTCTGTCTTTGTTTTTCTCTTGTAATATTTCTAGCATATTGCTAAAGCTCATAATTTTCTCCTTCCTTGCGCCATTACTTATGTTCTCAAGTTGTACCTTTCTAAAACACAATAATAGCGCCATATCAACGGTAGTTGATTGGCGCCATATAAACGGTAGTTGATGAAAAATTTTTTGTCTTCTTTCAGTATCCAAAAAATTTTTCTAGAGTCATAGCGTGTAAACACGCTATGAATAGTTTCCATTTTTATTTTCAAGTTTGACGTTTGGTCATTTTTTTGTTTTTCATTCTAATTTCTCGTTGCTGTAGAACAATTACAAAGTTATATGAGAATCTTTAAACGAAATTATGGGGATTTTTGGATTTTAAAATGTGATATAAGTAAATTTTTTTATAATATTGATAAGAATATACTATTTGATATTCTATCCAAATATATTGCTGATAAGAAGTTACTAGATTTTACACATTTACTTATATTTGATAGTACATATAATATGAATAAAAAAGGAATACCTATAGGAAATTATACATCACAATTTTTCGCTAATATCTATATGAATGAATTAGATCAGTATGTAAAACATATTTTAAAATGTAAATATTATGTTCGTTACATGGATGACTTTATAATTTTGCTAAAAACAAAACAAGAATGTATTGAAGTAAAGAAACTCATACAAACATTTATAGATTCTCATTTAGAATTAAAGTTAAATGATAAGTCTAGGTATTATCCTTATTCAATGGGAGTTAACTTTTGTGGCTATCGAACTTTTACTACTCATAGATTACTTCGAGTTTCTAGTAAGACTAAAATTAAAAACAATGTTAAAAAATGGAATAAATTGTGGCACTTAAATAAGCTAGATACTAAACAGGCTATAATGAGCATAAATTCTTGGCTACGGTCATTCAAGTCATTGTAATTCTTATAAACTACAAAATAAAATTTTAAATTCTTGTGATTTTTTATATACAGAAAATGCTAGAAATAAAATTTATGAAGATTTATTAAAAGATAATTATAATATATAAAGACAGTATTTTTTTTATTTAATACTGTCTTTCATAATCTCGAATATTCGCCATTTTACTACTAATTCAAGAATTACTGTTTATGTGTTTATGATATAGAAACAAGTCTATACCAAAAGAATTAAACTTCTTTGATACTAAATCACTCGGTGTTCTCCTTGAAGATACACCCCTCTGGACTTTTAGGCGATATATATCCCTAAATAAATGAGCATCAAAGTGGGAACTAAGCACTACTGGACGAAAACTGTTGTTAGTATTAGCATCACCTGTATTGTTGTTGAATGCAAACACACCTGCATTGCTAACATTGTTAGCATGTCCTCCACGTTTGAGCACTGGGTTGCTAGAATTAGGAAAGTTAGAGTTACTAGAGTCCCAACTACCAGTATTGCTATTGCCAGAACTAGAAGTAAAAGGATTTGCAGTTTAATCCTTATATATATATATTCTACAAACATTATTATAGAGAGATATTCAAAATAATATTTAATCTACACACATATGCATCGATTTTTTGTTCGTTTGCACGGGCATTCTAAATACAAGTTTGTTTTAGTCTAGTTTGCCCATGCGTCAAATGTATTCCTATTTTCTTACCAAGTATTAAGTAACAAAGTTACGGTTGGGAACTAAGCACTACTGGACGAAAACTGTAGATAGTAAAAGCATTACCTGCATTGTCGTCGAATGCAAACACACCTGCAGTGTTAGCATAGCTAGCACGTCCTCCACGTGCGAGCACTGGGTTGCTAGAACTAGGAAAGAAAGAGTAACTAGAGTCCCAACTACCAGTATAGCCATGGCCAGACCTAGAAGTTTCATATACTGCATCTCCATATTTATCTGTGTTTCCATAATAAGTTGATTGTGAGTCTGTAGTATTTGTATATTTGTCAACATATTTTGAATTGTTAGAATCCCATAATTTACTTCTATTATCATTAGATGCTCCATCTGTGTATATTCCTGCTACATATTCCAATGCTCCTCCTGCCATATCATATATTCCATATACATTTCCTGTTGTAGAAGCATTTCCTCCACCTATTTCATTATATTTTACAGTATTACTCATATTTGTTGTGGCATTATCTTTACCATTTGTTTCATTTCCACATAATCCTGTTATTGGCGAATAATTTGTTGTATTATTATAATATGGGTTATTCCATACTTCTCCATTTTTTCCATATACACTTCTACTTAAATATACACAAGCTCCCCATTCTATATTTTTCATCATATGTGAATTTAAATTAGTTGTGTTTTCTAATGAATTTCCTGTTAATGTTAAATTTTGACATACTGTAAATATATTATTTACTGTTATTCCTCTCCAACTTGTTACATTTGGAATTACTCTTACCTGTAAAGAATTTGTATTTTCTCCACCTGTTGTTGCTAAATCGGTTTCCACTGTTGCTACACTTACATTACTACTACTTGCTTCAAATTTTGCTACCCATATTCCTGTTAGTTGTTCTCCTTCATCTTCTACTCCATTATTATTTTTATCCCACCAAAACGCTGGATGCACATTCCAATTTCCAGAACCTGAACTATTACTTATTGTTATACTGCTTCCATCTATAGGTGTATTAGTTGTTTCTTTCAAGAATTTTATATCTATTGTTCCTGCTTTGTTACTATGATAACCTTCTGTTATACAATATGCATATCTTGGTATCCATACCCAATAGCAATCGTTTTTTCCTCCTGTTGTTTTTACATTTGCCCAATGATTTACTCCTTGAGTATAATCATACCAATTACCTGGTGCTACTCCTTTTAAGTTATTATCCTCATTTATTTGATATGGACTACTTGTTAAATCCCACGATACATAATAGGTATTGTCTTTATTAAATCCACTTATATCTGGTGCATTTGCTACTGTTGTAAATGTTGGTTCTTTAGGGCTATCTTTTACAGTTGTTCCATTAAATATATCTGATACTTTTATTTCATAGCTTCCTTTTGTTGTAGTTAATGTTTTATCTGTTAATTTTTCTTCTTCTGATAATGTTCCATACTTTTCTAATATTTCCTTTAAGCTATCATCTGATATGTTTCCATTGTTTTCTGCTTGTTTTCCTAGTATATCAGTTTGTATTTCTTCTTTTATACCTGCTATCTCTGTTTTTATTTTAGCATCTTTTATTTTATTTATTAAGCCATTATCCCCCATTAGGGTTGCAACTGTCACTCCTGCTAATATTAAAAGAATTATAATTGTTACCACGAGTGATATTAAAGTTATACCTTTTGTACTTTTAATCTTAGTCATCTTTTGAACTCCTCCATCTCTATTATTAATATTTTTATCATATCATAACATAATATGCTTTTCAATGATTTTTAAAATAAAATATTTTTTAATTTTTTGTATAAAAACTATTGCACTTTGGTATAATGTGTACTATAATAACTTCAGTTTTAAAAATATTCTCCATTAGCTCAGTTGGTAGAGCGCTCGGCTGTTAACCGATAGGTCGTTGGTTCGAGTCCAACATGGAGAGCCAATAAAAGGAGCAGATATTAAAATCTGTTTCTTTTTTATTTTATGCCAACGACCTATCGGTGTTATAGCGAAGCTATTAACTGATGAATAAACGAGCGCTGCCTGTGGCAGATGAAGCGAGTTTATGAATATGCATAAACTATTGTTTTAGACTTTGCATAGTCAAAGGCTGAAACAATTAGTTTGATGCCTGAGGAGTTGGTTCGAGTCCAACATGGAGAGCCAATAAAAATGAGTAGTCTTTAGACTACTCGTTTTTATTGGTTTTTGGATTCAAGTAATTACTTATTGTTAACAGCTGAGCGCGGGAGAGCGCGAGGCTTTAACTGCGACGAAATCGAGCGCGTCCAGTGGACGAAACAGCGAGATTGAGGAAATGCAGAAACTATCGTTTCAGCGATTGCGTTTAGTCAAGCGCTGAAATGATAAGTTTCAAATCGTATGGTCGTTGGTCTCACTTCTTTTCATTCCTTTTAATTCAGCAAAATACTTCAATTGATTATATATTTTAACTTTTGGATATACTCCTCTTTCTTCTGGAAGATAGCCAAAGTTTACAGATTTTCTATCAACCTTTTTACCATTCCAGGTAATTTCTCCACTATCTTTTTTTATTATTCCTAATAACATTCTAGTTTTTCCAGCACCATTATGACCTATAAAAGCAAATATTTCTCCGTTATTTACTGTAAACGAAATATTATCTACAGCATTTTTCTCTCCATTATAGATTTTGGTTACATTTTTAACCTCCATCACTTTTAAATTGTTTATATAATTCAAAAAAAAGATTAGCATAAAAGCTAATCTTTTCGTTATATTATAACTTTACTATTCATTTGATTCTCTAGATATTTCTTCAATTGATTTTTCATTTGCTTGTAACAATGCTCCGCTTGTCCAAGTTGATGTAAGACCAAAATCAATATAAATTAATTGTCCTGACATATATGAACAAATATCACTACCTACTACTACCATTGGGTATCCCATATCTTTTGGCTCTGCTGGATATCCGTTCCAACTTTTTAAGAAAATATTAGATATTATTTCTTCTCCTTCTTTAGCATTTCCTGTTGGGCTTGAAGATTTATTAAAATCTTCTGTTAAACCAGTTGTAGTGTCTCCTGGATTTATTGCATTTATACGAATTCTTTTATTTATAAATTCTGGTGACATACATTTATATGTTACATAAGACTCTAAGCATTGTTTTGCAAAAACATAAGCGCTCTTAATTAATTCAGGATTTTTATCATACCATTCCATTGCATCTTCCCATGTTGGCAAATTAATTAATTCAACTGCTTTATTATATACTTGTTGCCATCCAAATCCTCCTACAGAAGAAATGTAAGTAACAGATCCATGTTCATTTATTCTATCTAATAATTTTTCAGTCATATATTTTTGACTATAGAAATTTACTTTTTGAACTAACAATTCTCTACCTGGAAATTGCGCTATTCCATGGCATAAAAATAGAGAATCAATTTTTTCAGGTAATTGACTAATAACCTCATCAATTTCTTCTTTTTTGCTTAAATCAGCCTTAAATGCTTTTTCAACAGGCAAGTCAATAGGTTTTATATCAATTGCATATACCTTTGCACCTAATTCCAACAATAATTCTGTTGCTGATTTACTCATTCCTGATGCTGATCCTGTAATTACTACAGTCTTTCCTTCATAACCAAATAATTTTTTTAAATCCATAAAAAAACCTCCATTCATATTTATTATTACATAAAAAATATTTTTTATAACTTTATATGTAATATTCAATATGAAGAATAACACTCTTTTCTTATTTTTTCAATCTTTATTATTAAATATAAATTTAACATATTATAATATTTAGAAAAAACTAGAGAATATCTAAAATAGATATTCTCTACAGACTGTTGACAAAGTATAAAAAAATATTTTGTTCAACAGTCTTTTCTTTTTTTTAAAAATGAGTTAAAATATAT
>ENA-ORSI01003213-ORSI01003213.1-human-gut-metagenome-genome-assembly--contig:-NODE-3213-length-10719-cov-4.938578_pt1 | contig 10719 bp, 11 predicted proteins | sample MGYA00242187_ERZ509154 | MGnify/ENA primary metagenome ERZ509154 (study PRJEB26280, sample SAMEA2338627) | human gut metagenome | biome: human gut; feature: human-associated habitat; material: faeces...
TAAAGCATTTGTGATCCGCAAGAATACGGGCGTGAAAATTCTGAATTTCTGGATCGCTGGGAATAAGATGTATATTCGTGTAAAAAATGGTTCCAAAACAGGCTGGATCAAAGCAGTAACATTTAAGGAATCACAGGGCCATGCAGGGTCACCGCAGTTTTCCAGGGTTATGTATACAGGCTGATGAAAATAAAAAGATCCGTTGTCGGAAGACTTCGGATCTTTTTTTGAAGTTACTGATTATAATGTTGTGATTATAGAAGATTTAGATAGATTTAATAACACAGATATTTTTCTTAAGTTAAGAGAAGTAAATCAACTCTTAAATCAGTCAAACTCTGTGGGGCGTAAAGTTACGTTTATTTACGCAGTGAAAGATGATATGTTTTTTGATGAAGAACGTTTTTTGATTATATCACAACTGTAATCCCAATAATCAACTCCTCAAACTCGGCAGACAAACTGAAAGAGGAACTAGAGATAAAAGGCTTTTCAGATCTTAATGTCGAGGTAATGGACAGTTTGGCTTTTTTTATTGATGATATGAGATTACTGAAGAATATTGTAAATGAATATGCCCAATATAGAGAAAAGCTTGACGAGAAACTTGATCAAAACAAGCTTCTTACTATGATTGTATATAAAAATTATTACCCAAAGGATTTTGCTGATCTGCATAAAGGGAAGGGTGTTTTGTATGATTGTTTGCATAAGAAAAGTGAGTTGTTAATTGAACGTAATAGGCAAATTGATGAACGCATTGGCGTAATCACTAAAAAACTTCAATCTTTAGAAGCGACGCATGCCATGCAAGAAAAAGAATTAAGGTTGATTTATATTGAAGGGTATCGTAAAAAATTATCAAAACAATATAAAAGCAATGTCTTTTCGTTTTTTGTTGAGAACAATTTTATACCTCTTGAAGATATCGCTGAAAATGAAACTTTATTTAATTCATTGATATCGCAACCTTCAATTAGATACCAATATTTTAAGGGATGTCAAATTAACACATATTATGGTCATATTAGATCTTGTTATGATACATCTGAAGATAGTTGCAATGTTCAATTCAGTCAGATAGAGGAAATAGTTAATTCGGACTTTACTTACCATGAGCGATTAGAAGCCTTGCGAGAGGGCGAAAAAAAATATCGTGAACAAATCAAGATACTAGAGTTGTCTCGTAACAATCATTATGCTACTCCAATACATGAATTGTTGCTGGATATTGATATGCAGACGCATAAGATTTTTAGTGAACTCAAAGTCTCTAAAATGCTTGAAGCGTTCTTGAAAGAAGGACTTATAAATGAAGATTACTTTGATTATATCTCTTTCTTTTTTGGTAAGTCAATTAATAAGCATGACCATGATTTTATTCTGGAATTAAAACTTCGGCATAGCTTGCCATATGATTATCATATAGATAAAATAGAACTGTGCGTAAAAAACATTCCTGACAAATGTTACAATGATGTAAGTATATTGAACATTCAGGTGGTTGATTATATTTGTCAACATCTTGAAGAAGAGGCCAATAACTCAAAACTTCATTCGATAGCACAAGTTGTTAAGAATAATAAAAAGTGGGACTTTTTGATTGATTTCTATAAGTCAGTTGAAGATTCGAGCCCGCTTTTCAACCATTTGGGTAGTATCGTTGATGGATTATGGAAGATCTTCGTGAAACAGAATTCCGATGAATTATTCGAGGCTTGGTTGCGATTCCTAGAATTAAACCATTCCACAAAAGAAAGTCGTAACTGGTTGAATAAACACTTCGCATTTATATCTCATAGAGTAGATCTTATAGGTTTTGATACAGTCAAACAAATAATATCGAATGGAAAACTGATTTTTACAGATATAGATGCAGAATCAGGGTGTTTGCTGGAATATGTTGTAGAAAACGAAGCATATATGCTGACACCGGAAAATGTTGTATGCGCATTTGTTCATTATCGAAATGAAAGGGTGGAAACATTGGATAATTATCCTTTAAATGTTACAATACTGAGAAGTTGTAAATCAGCTAAAACAGTATCAGATTATATAGATGAACGTTTTGATGATGCACTAAATAATGTATTTATCACAGATGCAGCAAAACAAGAGAGCATAGAAATTATTCTTGAAATTGTTAATTCTGAAGATATATCAGAGGGAACAAAACGCAAATACCTTTCGGAGCAACAGAATAAAGTTTCTCTTTCTGATGTTAACAATACACAGTGGGAGTCCGCTATTGAAGTTGATATAGTTACACCAGCATGGCCTGAGATATATGCATTCTATGAGAGTCAGAATAATGTAATGATTTCTAGTTTGCGAATATTCATTACGAAGCATATTGATGAATTAACAGATATATCTGAATTGGATGATACTCAGAAAGAACTACTGGCAAACAGTGCTTTGTTGACATCAGGTTTTGAAATGTCGGTATACGATAAACTTATCAAAATCTTTGATGGAGTTACATTTAAGGATGCAGATATTAACAGTGTAGATAACGCTCATTTTAAATCGTTACTTTGTGCCGATATGCTTCCATATAGTACATATTATACGACTACAATTAGAGACAATCATAGTGATGTACTTACTTATTATGTAGATAAGTATTTGGATGAGTGCATTATAGGAATAGAGGAGTTGCCTACAGATATGAGGTTATACAAGCATCTTATGAGAAATCCAAGAGTAATCGGTGAAAAAGCTCTAAGTGTAGTTCAATATTTTCTTCCTCATATTGTGTGGGATAATGAATTGGCAAATATCACTCTTCCTGTGGTGAAAAACAATATTGAAAAATTTGATTATGATACAGAGAAGTACATTTTGGCCGATTCTACTAATTTGCCAGAGCGATTGTCTTTTTTGATAGACTTAATTGAAAAGTATAGAGATGATTTTGACATTGTGACAGAATTAATAGAGTCTTTAGGCGATTCTTATCGAAGTATTACAGATAAATCAAAAAAGGCTACTATAGAAAATAATCACATGAATGAAATGCTTTTAGGTAAGCTAAAAACTATTGGATATATCTCATCATATAGAGAAGATGATGATAAACTTCGTGTAAGTCATAAACGTAATCACTAAATCAAATGCAAGAGAATAGAGGAATTTATAACTAAAGTTATGGAAAGAAAAGGGATTGTTTGATAACGAATAAAATAAAGTCTCAACCGATAGCATTCCTATCCGATTGAGACTTTTCGTTTATTTATCCCTGTCCGAAAACTTCTGTATAATTACAGCAATACCAATCCCCAAAACAGCCATAATAATACAGCAGATAACTGCTCTCCAAATCAATAAGGAATGCAAAATCTCTGCATTTGCACCTATCATGCACACGAAAAAAGAAGATAGAGCAACTACAATGGTAATCAAAATGTAGAATGCCGTATCTGGGATGGGGATGGCATTGCTGGCTTTCTTTATTCTTCGCTCGGCTTCCTTACATTTGCTCTCAATCTGGCTGAGAAAATTGTATAGAAGGGTCGCACCGAATTCTACTGCTAACTTCTGTATTTCTTCAGAAATAATAGGTTTGCACTCATGTATAGAGTCGGATAGATTTTCAACTTCTGTTCTCAGCTTATATACGTTGTCATTCAGGCTGGCAAGTTCCTTTGCGTTGATATCGAGTAACCGCTTTTCTTCCTCCAGATATTCATTCTTGGGAGTGGCTTTTATGGCTTCCGCTTCACTCATTTCCTCGGAAAAATCGAATTTCTTTTTCATGTTCGGTTTCATGGGCTTATCGTTTTAATCCTGTTTTCGTTTTCTTCCCTAACGAACGACCGGCAGCACGAGCGCACCTGCGTGCCCATTGCAAATCGTCTTCGTCCTGGTCTCTCCACGGAAGGTCGCTTTGTGAGTCTCCGCCGCCTCCACCTATTGTTGCATTGGGAGTATCTATCAGTCCGACAAATATAGCTACTGCCATATCGGTAAGTTCCTGACAGTTGGCAATAAACCTGTAATCAAATTCGTCATTAAAACAGTCAAGTATTTTTTCCGGAATATAGAATTTATGTTCCTTGCCTTCATAAGTAAAGACATAAGGAATGATATTCTGATGGTCTGGGCGATATTGGGTATAGTCAATAGGATTAACTCTATGTGTCGCTGCCTGTTGAACGGCTTTGGGAGCATTATTTCTAATGACGGTAGTTGGCTGATGATGCAGTTTTTCCCATGTCGCAGGAAGTTTCGAAATCATAAGATTTCTGCCGATTCCCAATTCTGAAGCCTTGTATTTGGTGTTTCCATTCATGAGGGCATATCCACGAAGAATACCTTTCTTGTCCTCTCTTTCATGGACGGTATAACCTTTCCGTATAAGAGCATTCTTGTACTCATCCCATGACCATGATTGCATCGTTCTCAACACCTCCATACAGTCCCGGTTCACTTGTGGAATGTTGCGATTTCGGATTTGCGCCGCAGTTGTCCACCCTCGTTTCTTTGCCACTCGCTCGGCAGCACGTTGCGCACGAAGATGAATGTTGTGGTCGTTGTTGATATTGCCGTCTTCATCCAAACGGCAAACCGCAGCATGAAGGTGGGGGACTTCGCCTTTGGACTCTGTATGAAGCCAAACCGAGTATTTGCTACCCGCCAAATTGGTCGGACAGGAACGGACTTTTCCGTTCTTGCCGATAATCACTTGTTTGTCGAACTCCTCGGCGAAATCTTGCCAAAGTTTTTGCCAATCTTCGATGTCATAGAATTGGGTATGTTTGGGCGATGGACTCAACTCGATTCTGATAACTGAGTTCTTTATCGGGCGATGCTGGGATAGGGTCAACTGCATTGAGTTCCATATCCCCATAGCATCCGGTTCTGAGGGCAACAGATTGTCCAATACCCGATAAATTTTCTCCGGATGTTTCTTATGCTGTGATTCGCCGGTAATGTAACGGAGGTCGTTGATGCCGTGCGATATGGCTTTAGCTTTTGCAATCATTTTTCTTCGGATTTAAGGTTGGTCGGAATTTTGTTCTTCTCTTTTACAGCATTCAGGAACTGGCAGACACTTTCGGCTACATTGCCAAGTTCCTTGAGCCAGTTGACCATGAACGGAATCTGATTGAACATTGCCATGCGCTGCTTTGTGGACATTCCGTGTAGGGCGGAGGTGTATTTTACGAGGTCTGCCCGACAATCGTCCAGATTCTGCAACAGGACTGCTTCTTCTTTCGTAAGTCTCGCTTTGGGCTTGAAGTTATAGGCACACGACAATAGGTAATCACTTATGGTCATACCGCATTGGGTAGCCATTGATTTTATATACTCCTTCTGAGTAGGAGTGACTTTCGCTCCGATGAAGACGTTTCTGGTTTCTTTAGAGGAGTTCGATGTATTTTCAATATCTTCTTTCATTTGAATCATTGTTATAATTGTGAATAGGTGCGAGCTTGCGAGTACCGCACCGGCGAGGGAACTGAGTAGGCAAGAGTGCCAGTGTACAACCGTAACGTAGTGAGGTTATACCTTGGCATATCTTGCAACAGATACCTGTTGATGCTTTCCGGCAAGCCATATTGGATGTACATACAGAATCGGCAGACGGATTTGAACCAGAAACTAAGATATTCATCTAAAAGAGGGGGATAGAATGAATACCTTGTGTGCAACCCCTGACTACTTTGCTTTATTCTTATATATACGCCCCAACAATAAAGTAAAGTTGAACTCAATAATGGTATTCTGGATTGAAGGCATAATCTTTCCCTTCTTTTATAACCATTTGTTTGTCACTGAGCAATGTTGCGACCTTTACCGCCTTGTTGTGACCGAGCTTTACATTCTGCAATCCGTACCCCTCTTTCAAGCGTTTCAGATACTCATCGTAACTGCCGATGTTTCCATTAGCAAAAGCGGCATCCAATGCTGCGCGATGTACACTCTCTGAAATTTCCTTGTATGGATCAAATGGTTCTTTGGTCGGTCGTCCGATCTTCTTTTCTTTGTGCAGATAATGTTCTACCAGTTCGGGCAGAGCTTCTTCGTTTATACGGAAAGCGAAAGGTTCAAACTCACGGTCGCGGATATGCACGGCTTCAATTACGCTTATGGTCTTGTCCTCTTTATCCACCTCGATCTGCATAATGGTTTCCGCTTTATTGTTGAGTTCAGTGCCGATGTGACCACGAGCATGTTCGTCATTCTTGTTTTGATGTAGTACGGTATGGATGTGAATCTGTCTGTCGTCCGTCCACTGCATGAATTTGGAGATGATATCGGTAGATTCACCGGGAGAATTGATGTCATACAGGAAATCACGAATGCCATCTATGATGACCAATCCCAAATCCGGTATTGTGCCAATGGCCTGTTCGACTATCGCCAGACGTAGTTTAGGGGAAAACTTGCGCAGAGCCATCATGAGCAGATTATCCGGCTTCTTGTCTTCCGGCAATTCAGCCAAACGTAGGATTCGTTTCAATATCTGCTGGCAATGATGTCGTCCTTGCTCCGTGTCGATGTACAGAATATTCCGCTTATTATCGGGAAAAGTGGACCGATAATGAAGAACGGTGCTGTTTCTCAATGCCGATGCGACAATGGCCGATACGTTAAAGGTTTTCTTGCTTTTGGCTTTTCCGATGGACGCACTGAAGTTTCCCAATGTGCCGATAACAGCATCGTCTACCATCAGCACCACTGGCGACTGCTCGTAGGTATTTGTCACGCTCACGATTGACTCCTCCACATAAACCGCCAATTCTTCACATGAAGGAGTCGTATTGTCCGCCTTCTCCATCTTTACCAGTTTTTCGGGTTCGGTTTACGACGATGGGATGCGAGCATAGATTCATTCTCCTCCTCAAAATTTTGCGGAGCCGGATTCTTTCGGGAGGATTCCAGCCATCTATCCAGTTCATCACGATAGATGTAGAGATGTTTTCCTTGTTTTATAACCGGAATATCGTCCTTTTTGACCTTGTAATAAAAGGTTGACAACGGCATTTTAAGATAGGCACAAGCCTCCTGTACGGTCATGGGGACGTGCGTGTTCTCTTTGGTTTCGTACTGCTTGGAAAGTTTTTCCGTCAGCAGATTTTCCATACTTGTGATTCTGTCGCATAGTTCGCCTACCACAGTCGGCAGGTCGTTGAATGTCAGTTGGTCTTTTTCCATATTATACTCTTTTAATCGTTTAATATGCTGCGAACCAACTCAATGAAACCTTGCAGAACAATACAGACTGGATTAATTATTTCGTCTGCATGCGTTTTTTAGTCTGAGTTACTATTATCTGTTTCTAAATGGAAGCGATAATCGCCTTTATCGGGCACGTCAATAGGAATCTGACTAGGAACTTGATCCCGCAAATTAAGTTTGAGATATTCAAGAGTCGCATTTTCGAGTTCGTGAGGAAATGAAGACTTGATAAAAACGACTCTTTTTGCCAATGATACTCCCAAGCGTTCACCTACATTCCATGCCAGATGGCGAAGTCCCGGTGATCTCAGCGGATTATCTATATTGGAGCGAATGGGTTTGTATAAATCGGATCTATCACAGGCCATATACTCAATATTAGAAATGAGGATTACAATAGCTTCTTTAGACAGATAAGGTGCGGTTTTAATAGTTACATATTCACGAATAGCATTCATGACTTCTACTTGTTTTTCTGCTTCTTTCTTTTTGATGTTCTCTCGTATTATGTCATAATTATCTATAACTGAATGATTGGGCTGTTCAATAGTTTGAGTTTCATCTGGACAATCGGTTTTTATTTCGAAACCAGAGTCAGTAATAATAGGAGATTGCCGGTCAAAAGAAAAATTGATTGGATTCTTCGTCAGCCATGTGTAGAAAAATCGTTGCAGTAGACCACACAATAGGATTGTAACCACAAGGCCGATTATAACTGGAGTCGTTATTGTTGTGGTATTGATTTTGTGATAAGTGAATAGGTAAGTGTCTACTGCCACATAGGCAATTACCAATAATGCAAGAATAAAACTTATCCTCTTGGTCCGAATTTGAGTATTATTTGTCATCTACTGCAAGTATTTGAAATGGTTATATGGCAAAGTTATGTGCTATATTCCAGATATATATAATTAGTGACGACGAATCGCTCAATATTTGTAAAAAATAACGGTTAGAGTATGATTTCAGACTAAAAATCATACTCTAACCGCTTAAAAATAGGGATAATTGGCTGTCAGTCCTTCCGTGTCAATGTAATCTTCTTGCTGGCTTCACGTTTGTTGGCATCCACGACTTTGATATACCTTTGAGTGGTGGTGATACTCTTGTGCGCCATGATGCTCTGTATTGTTCGGATGTCCGTTCCGGCAGCTGCTTGTAGCGTTGCAAATGTTCTACGATAGGAATGGAAGGTTATATTTTTGGTGATTCCGGCAGAACGAATCCACTCTTTCATCGGAATTTGCGTCCAACTACGCATAAGTCCCTTGAATACCAAACCTTTCTTTTCAGAACTATAGCCTATCAATCCCAATGCTTCTTCACTAATAGGAATGATATCTTCCGCTTTGTTTTTTTGTGTAATGATATGTACGCATTTCCCTCCGGCTGAATAGTCTACAATATCTTCCCAGCATAGTGCGAGAATATCACTGATACGTAAACTGGTCATACATGAAAATAGCGATGCTATTTTCAGAATGGGCTTCTTGCACGGTGTTTCAGCCAACTTGTACAGTTCATCTACAGACAGATACTCTTTAACAACGTCCTCCGTTTCAATCTTATCCAAAAAATCATTGACATTGGTCTTTATCATTCCATTGCGGTAGAGTATTTTCAGGAATCCCCTGAAGGTAGACCAGTATCCCGATGCGGAGTTTCGTGTTATGCGTCCTTTACGTCTCAGTTTCTTAGCCGTGAGCAGATACTCCCGAAACTTGTTGCAAAGGTCTATGTCAATCTCTTCAAAAGTACACTTACCATGTACGAAGTTGTTGAAATGCAGATAGACAAACTCCCATTTCTGGTCATGCTTACGGAGTTGTTTGCGATAATGCTCCAAGAAGTCTGCCTTGAGTTTGTACTTGTCAAAGAAGTCATACCGTTCATTGACAACTGACTCGAACCTGCGGCAACGGATGGCTTCGGCTTTCTCGGTCATTACCTCGTTGAAATTCTGTTCTCGTTTGTTTCTCGGATTGGCATAGACATAGATGCCAAGCGATTCATGACGGATAACTTTCATAGTCTCTTTGTCTCGATACCCAGGATAATAATCTAAATAGAAAGACATCATTCTACCTTTTAACGGACGTGTTCTTAACGTTACTGTTTTACATTCATGCATACTAATATATTTTTATGGTTATTATTAATTCGCTGGCAAAACTCTGTAATGTAATCATGCAGATTACCTACAGCAGAGATTAATTTTTGAATAATTAATGGATTGCGACAAATTAGATTATTTGTGAACACCCATAACCCTGTCAAACTCCACTTTTAGGAATCGGACGAACCGTCCGTTCTTCTCGCGGTTTATCTGATGGAATTGCAGAATACCGTAAACTGAATCACGAGAAAGTTTGAATTTCTCCATCGCCTCCTTGACGGTGTAGTATTCCGCTTTGCTCTCCTGTTCCTTTGAGATGTCGAAGTGGAGCTTTGAGTAGAATATCTGCCCATGTTCCTTCTTGGATGGGATATTGTTCCTATACACTTGCGAACGAATGGCGACACGTGTCATGCCGTACTTCTCCTGAATTTCTTCCGGGGTGTACCATTCGGTCAGGTCGGAATCCACCTCGTATTTGGCAAAGGCAGCATCGATATGTTTTTTGCTATAATAGTTGAACTGGCGAATACGGACTTTGGGGATATTGTTCTCTCGTGTATATGCCCAAATCCATTTTTGCGATACTTTGTACTTTTCGGAAATTTGCTCGGCAGTGTAGTACTCAGTTATATCAAGATCATCTTTTACTCTTCTTCGTTTATAGGGGCGGGTTTTGAGCATCAGTTCAATATCGGCTCTGCGAATGATTGACATCCTTGCACTGATTCTTGAAGCTCTTAACTTATCTTCTTTGACGAGTTTATAAATGTATTGGCGAGAAACGCCCATCAACTGTGCGGCTTGTGCAAAAGTAAAGTAGTCTTGATGGTCAAGTTTACTTTTGACTTCTATCAAATCCTGTAACTCACGAAGTTCGAGTCTTCGTTCTCTCATACGATGTTTGTAGCCTTGACTGGCACATTGGTGGCTACAATAATTAGTGGTAGTTTTCTTCGCAATGAATGGTTTACCACACCATTGGCAAATTCTTTTTACTTCCATGTTGTTTTCTCCATATTTTTAGTGAAACCATATAGTTTTAATTTCGCTTTTTGTCTACTTATGTAAACCATTGTCAACACATGTTGTCGACTACCTCAGTGTGACATCGGGGACAAACCCCAATTTGTGTCACGGTAGAAATATGATAGAAAAATATGGATAAAAACCGTTACTATCAAATAAGGATTAGAAAGTGTTAAAATAGAAAAGTCGCTGTATTTCAGCGACTTTATTCTAAATGATTATGGTTGCTTATGGTAGTTTCTAAGCCATCACTTGCCGATGCAAAAATGCTGAAATATATTCCCCAACACCTGATCCGTCGTAACCTCTCCTACGATATCCGATAAATGGAATATACACTCCCGTAAATCTTGCGAGATGAAATCCCCGGAAAGGCTGGAGTTCAA
>ENA-ORSI01003216-ORSI01003216.1-human-gut-metagenome-genome-assembly--contig:-NODE-3216-length-10715-cov-2.583959_pt1 | contig 10715 bp, 13 predicted proteins | sample MGYA00242187_ERZ509154 | MGnify/ENA primary metagenome ERZ509154 (study PRJEB26280, sample SAMEA2338627) | human gut metagenome | biome: human gut; feature: human-associated habitat; material: faeces...
ATTCGACGTTTTTTGCAAACAGCGGAGGGCAAAAGCCCTCCGCTGTTTGCGTTATAAAAAAATGTATTGGATAATCATAGAAAAAAGGTATTTGACAGGATATTTTACTCGGCTGTATAATTTAGCTGTAAAAATTGTCGGCTGTTTTTTCGGCAATGCAAGGAGAAAAATATGAAAGTATTGCTTTTCAACGGCAGCAACAGAGAACACGGCTGCACCTTCACCGCTCTTTCGGAAGCGGCGAGGATTTTAAACGAAGAAGGCGTAGAAACGGAAATCCTGCAAATCGGAGCGGCGCCCGTTGCGGATTGCATCGGGTGCAGAGTTTGCGCCAAGACCAACCGCTGCGTGTTTCAAAACGACTGCGTAAACGATTGGATAGAAAAGGCAAAGACTGCGGACGGATTTATTTTCGGCACGCCCGTTTACTTTGCGCATCCGAGCGGGCGCATTCTGTCCGTGCTGGACAGAATGTTTTACGCGGCGCGCGGTTGCTTCGAGCACAAGCCCGCGGCGGTAGTCGCTTCCGCACGCAGAGGAGGCACGACGGCGTCTTTCGACGTGCTGAACAAATATCCGTCAATTTCGCAGATGCCGATAGTCTCCTCCACCTATTGGAACATAGTGCACGGAAGCCTGCCGGAAGAGACGAAAAAGGACGAAGAAGGCATGCAGACCATGAGAAATCTCGCAAGAAACATGGCTTGGCTCATCAAATGTATAGAAGCGGGCAGAAAAGCGGGCTTGGACGCTCCGCAGAACGAAAAAACCGCGAGAACCGATTTTATCAGATAAAAAACGTCAAAAGGAGTGAAAAATATGCTTGGAAACTTTACTTACTGCAATCCCACCAAACTGTATTTCGGGAAAAATGCTCTCGACGGACTGAACAAGGAGCTTCCGCGTTACGGCAAAAACATTATGCTCATATACGGCGGCGGCTCCATCAAGAAAAACGGAATTTACGACAAAGTGGTTGAAATTCTCAAACGCAACGGCAAGGAAATTTTCGAGGACGGCGGCGTTATGCCCAATCCCACGGCGGAAAAACTCAGGGACGGAGTAGAGAAGGCGCGCGCGGCAAAAGCCGACCTGCTGCTTGCGGTGGGCGGCGGCTCGGTGTGCGACTATGCCAAAGCGGTGTCCGTATCGGTTTTCTGCAACGAGGACGCGTGGGACAAATATTTCGACAGATTCGAGGACGTTGACAATCCCATAGTGCCTGTCGGATGCGTTTTGACCATGGCGGGCACGGGCAGCGAGATGAACGGCGGCTCGGTCATCACCAACCGCGAGAAAAAGCTTAAAATAGGTCACGTTTTCGGAGAAAATGTTTTTCCCAAATTCTCCGTGCTCAATCCGGAGTTTACCATGACGGTGCCCCGCTATCAGATGATTTCGGGCATTTACGACATCATGTCCCACATACTCGAACAGTATTTTTCGGGGACGGACGACAATACGTCGGACTATATCATGGAAGGTCTTTTGAAGTCGCTGATAAACAGCGCCGAAGCGGCGGTGAAAAACCCGTTGGACTATGAGGCGCGCAGCAACATTATGTGGACGGCGACCTGGGCGCTGAACACGCTGGTGGCGAAAGGAAAATCAACCGACTGGGAGGTGCATATGCTCGGACAGGCAGTCGGCGCGCACACGGACGCGGCGCACGGCATGACGCTTTCGGCGGTCTCTCTGCCCTACTACCGCCATATTCTCCCTTACGGTCTCGAAAAATTCAGAAGATACGCCGTCAACGTCTGGAACGTCGACCCGCAGGGTAAGACGGACGAGCAGACGGCTCTCGAAGGCTTGGCAAAAATGGAGAGCTGGATGAAAAAAATCGGGCTTGTGATGAACATAACCGAGCTGGGCGCGTCCGAAAGCAGTATAAACGATATTGCGGACAGCGTGCTGATTATGGACGGTGGTTACAAAACTCTGGACAAAAGCGAAATACGCGAAATACTCAAAAAGAGTCTTTGACGATTAAGACAGGCGCAAAAAAACAAGCCGCACGAATATTTCGTGCGGCTTTTTGTACAAGCAAAATTGAAAATCAGATACTGATTTTGATATTTTTCTTTTCAAAAATATAAGCCACGCCCATCATTGCCGCCAGAGTGAAAACAATGGAAACCGCGTACATGACCCAGCTTTTCGGCAAAAACGAACAAATAAGGTAAAGCACATATCCGTACAGATAGAAGAAAAGCGGACTTCTCCCCCACGCTGTAAGAAACATAATCTTTTTGTCGCGGGAAACCAAATCGAAGAACGCGAAGCACACAAGACTTGTAAAAAGCGTAAGGAACAGATAAAAGGCAGAATACATCAGACGGTTAAGCGTAAAGAAACGCGCCGCGAGGTCGGTCAGAATATCGCCGTCCTTTGTCAGGAAAAAGCCCAACGCAAAGAGCGCTGCGACAATCGCGCTTCCCCCGACCGCTATATAAAACTCCTTTCTCTCGCGGGAAAAATAGGTTTCTCCGAAGTAGGTGCAGATAAGGAAAAATCCCGCCCAGCCGACAGAACCGATTAGACCGCCGAACTCCGTGCTCACGGTGTAATGCATTGCCTTGTCGATGAAATGCAGACATTGAAACGCGATTATGAGCGCGACGCCCGCACCAAGCCGCCAATATTTTTTCAGACGGAAAAAAATCATGGAAATGAGTCCCGCAAAGCCGTATATGATAAGGACATTGAGATTGCCCCTGTATATTCCGTCGCCGCCGGTAAAAATTTCTATGAATTTGTAAATCAGAACATAAGCGCATCCGACGCCAATGAGCGCCAAATAACGCCGCATAAATTTCCCGTTTGCTTTCCCGCGTCCCTCTGCCGACACCGTTTTGTTGTAGCTTATCACCGCGGCAAACGCCATAGACAGCATGAATATAGGCGCGCCGAAGTCCGCAAGATAAATTCCGTATTGCGGCATACTGTTGAAGGGGTTTATGTTTGCGTGTCCGAGCCATGCCAAAGGATTGGCAACAGGCATAAGCTTGGCGTACACGCTGTTTAGCGCAAGCATGATAATAATAAATCCTCTCACGTTGTCCAGCGCGCGGCTGCGCCCGATTGCGACAATTTTGTTTTCCTTGACTTCCGTCTGCGCTGCTAAGGGAACTTGAGTCCCGTCCGCATATTCGGCGTCGTTTCCGACAGTCTCGACTTGCTTTTCTTCCATAATTTTTCTCCTTTACAATTTTATAACTATATTCCTGCGTTCAAGCTCTCCTGCAATAAAGCAATAAACCGTGAAAATAATGCAGGAAAGTATTATGCAGCCGGCAAGCGTCAGAGGCGCTTTGATTAGCTGTCTTGACAAGAAAGTGCTCCCGTAGGTGAGTACAAAAAAGAACAACAAACTTTTTCCCACCGAGTTGACGTAAGGTATGTTCTTTTTCACAAAGGAATTGACTACCGCAAAGCCGTAGAACAGCAACGAAATCACAAACAAAGACATCAGAACATACGACACGTTGTACTCTCTGAAAACGGGAGGCAAAACAAAATGCGCAACAGTAGCGGCGACTCCCAGGCAAACCACTCCCGCGCCGTAAAGCATAAGCTCCTTTTTCAGCAAATCGGACAGCACGGAAGCAAGCAGCGTCAGCCCCAGATAACCGAAGCAGGCGGCAATGCCTCCCTCGTTTCCTCCCAAAAGGGCAAACAGCTCGCTACGGAAAAGCTGATACCACGCAAGCAGGACGCAGGCGGAGGAAAGACGAAACCAGGTTCCTTTTCTCAAAAAGGGATACATCAAAACGCCGACAAACCCCACGCTCGACAGCGCGTTCCAGTCGTATGAGGAGCCTGACAAGGCGTTGCCCGCAAACTGCGCAGCGGCGGCAATGCCCACGACCGCCAAGTTGCGATAGAGATAGTGCCTGCGCGCGGCTTTGAGTCCGTCCCTCTTTACTCTGTTTTCAAAAGCGCAGACGGCAGCCATGCCTATGACGAAAAAGAAAAGCGCGGGACCGAAATCGCTTATGCTTATTGATAAGAAGGGCAAAGCTTGTCCGCCGATTTTGCTGTGCGCAAACCATTCGGGCGTGGCAAACGTCTTGGGCAGCGTCATGACCTGGACAAAAATATAAAAGAACAGCATGAAACCTTTGAAGTCGTCCAGCACCGCTATTCTTTCGTGAGTTTTCAACATTTGTTAAATTATATCAAAGCGCCTGTATTTTTGCAAGTGCAATCAAGCCTTGATTTTTAAAGACTGAAAACACAGTTTTTCTCCCGTGTCTTTCTTTGTCGAACCGTGTTGCAGTTTGCGTTTCAATTGTTTTCGTCTTTGTTGAAAAAGAGTTTGTAGATTTCGTTCTTGCTCGTGCCCCTGTCTCTTGCAGTCTGTTTGATTGCTTCCATTTTGCTCATGCCCTTGTCCGCATAAAACGAAACGTGCTCCTCCACGCTTAAACCGTTGAGCGCGTTTTCCTCATTTGCGCCGTCCGTCACCAACACGTATTCGCCGCGAGGCTCCTCGACGCGCGCTTCGGACAGATTGAAAAAAGTCACTTTTTCGTGAATTTTGCTTATTTCTTTTATTACCGCAACTCTCCTGTCTCCCAACCTTTCGTACAGATAACCGAGATTTTCGTTGACGTCGTGAGGCGCCGCGTAAAAAATCATTGCGGACAAGGACGCAACTCTTTGCATAAGTCTTTCTCTGTCAACTTTTTTTTCGGGCAGAAAACCGACAAAGGTAAAAGGCGCGGCAAAGCCGCTCAAAACAAAAGCGTTGAGAAACGCGCTTGCTCCGCTGACGACGGTATACTTTAAGCCGTCTTCAATCAGAGCGTTTACCAAAACGCGTCCCGGGTCGGAAACGCACGGCATACCCGCGTCGGAAACAATCGCAATGTTCTTTCCTTCGCGCGCCGCTTGCAAAATTTCTTTTAAGCGCTGCTCCTCGTTGAATTTGTGGTAGCTCTTGTCGGAGCCGACGAGCCTATATGCTTCAACAAAAGAGCGCTGCGGCGCGTGTCCTCGCAGTAAACCACGTCCGCAGACTTCAAAACCTCCGTCGCTCGGGACGTTATTTCCCCGAGATTTCCGATAGGCGTCGCTACGAAATAAACCAAAAAAATTTCCTCCTTACTGTTCGTCCATTGCGTACAAGCGTCTGACGGTGGGCGTGTAGCCGCCGTTCTCGTCAAACACCACAAGGTCGGGAAGCCATTTTAACCCCACCTTACCTCCTTTGACGGCTTTAAACAGAGCGAGCTTGGGGACTTGTCCCGAAAATGACTTAATCAGGCACGCCTCTTTTAGCTCCATTCCGTTGGCGCGCAAGGCGCAAGCCACGTCCGCAAAGCGCTCCGCCTGATGCACGAGAAAAAAGCTTCCGTTAAACCTCAGAACGGACGACGCAGCCCCCGCCGCTCCGAAAAGGTCTATCAGTGTTTCGTGCCGACAGTTTTTTATACTTTCCTTGATTTGCCCCTCGCCGCTGTTCAATGCGCGGTACGGAGGATTGCATACGACAATGTCCGCGCCGTTTACAAAATTTTCGGCGTCGCGCATATCCGCGCAAACGGTCTCTATGTCAAGTCCGTTGAGCTTTACGTTGCGTTCCAAAAGGTCGTACATGACAGGCTGTATTTCCACGGCGACAAGTCTTGCGGGACGCTGCTTTTTTGAAACCAGCACCGATATGACTCCGCAGCCCGCGCCAAGCTCCACCACCGTTTTGCCCTTGGCGCCTCTGACGAAGTTTGCAAGCAGAACGGCGTCGGTCGTAAAACGGTACTCCGACGCGCTCTGTATTATTTTAAGCCCTCCGTACTGCAAATCCTCTATTCTTTCGTCCGGCTTCAAATTGTTCATAAATCGATTATAACATTTTTTTGCAGGACAGGTCAACAGCGCGTCGGCTGTTTTGAGGCAATAAAAAAGTCCGCCACTAGGCGGACTTTAAAACCGTGTTATTCCTCGCTGATTGCGCTCACGGGGCACTGTGCGGCGCACGCTCCGCAGCTGATGCAAACTTCGGGATTTATCTCGAATTTATCCGCACCCTGACTGATTGCGCCGACGGGGCAGGTAGCCTGACAGCTACCGCAAGAAATGCACTCAGAACCGATTTTGTAAGCCATAATACGTATCTCCTTGTAAAAATACTTTGTACGGATATTATAATGCCGAGCATTTCAAATGTCAACAAAAATCAATCCAAAATCGATTTAATTTCTTCGTCGGCAACCGTGTCGTCCACGTCCTCGGCTATGGTCTTTTTTGCCTTTACGTCGGCGACGTCGAAAGTTTTGAACTCCACCGCGTCGCCGTTCACGATTTTCACAAGCACGCTCTTTTTAAGCAGATTCACGCTTTCAACGCGGGCGCGTCCGTCGGGCGTAACCACCTCGCTGCCCACCTTGGGCATAAGTCTTGCGGTTTCCGTATAATGATTGTTTTCGTATTTGAGACAGCACATGAGTCTGCCGCAAAGACCGCTGATTTTTGCGGGATTGAGCGAAAGCCCCTGAGTTTTCGCCATTTTTATCGACACGCGCTCGAAATCCTTGAGAAACTGATTGCAGCAGCACGCTCTGCCGCACGGACCGAGTCCTCCCAACATTTTTGTTTCGTCCCTTATGCCTATTTGTCTGAGTTCTATTCTCGCGTGGAAAATAGACGCAAGGTCCTTTACAAGCTCTCTGAAATCCACGCGCGACTCCGACGAAAAATAAAATATGATTTTGCTGCCGTCGAAAGTAAACTCCACATCTTTCAACTTCATGTCAAGCTTGCGCTCTTCTATCTTTTCCCGTGCCTTGACCATGCACTCCGCCTTGCGTTTTTCGTTTTTTAAATGCTTTTCCTTGTCCTTGGCGTTTGCTTTGCGCACGACGGGCTTCAACGTACCCACGATTTCGCTTTGCGGGACTTCCTTGTTTGCAGTCACGACGTCGCCGTATTCCAATCCGCGCGCCGTCTCCACTATCGCGCCGTCGCCTACCTCGAAAGCTATATCGTTCGGAGCAAAATAATATACCTTGCCCACCGTTCTGAATTTAACGCCTATTATCTCCGGCATCTGTATTTGTCCTCCAATATTTTCAAAACAAGCTCGTCCGCGACAACCGCAAAGTTTCCTCCGCTGTCCGTTCTGCGCTTGGCGTATTCTATATGCCCGACCGCGCTTGCGGCTGCTTCGGGCGAATAATCCGCGGCAATGACTTCAAGCTGCTCCTTGAACTCGTCGGGCAACGCGGTTTCCAAACCGCAGGAAATCGCCGCCGCGTCCCTCATAATCAACTCCGCCATTTCGTAAAAAAGCAAGGCGGAGTCCTTTCTCCTGTTTAGCTCCGCAATAAACGGCGGAGTTTTTTTGGTGTTTTTAAGCCTTGCGAAAAAATCGACTGCAAAACGCGCGGTATCGATGAATTTCTTGTCTTCCGCAACTGCAACCGCCTTGGAAAGCTGCCCGCCGCAAATGCCCGAAGCAAAACGCGCGGTTTTTTCGTCAATGCCGCGCGAGCAAAGCGCGTCGAAAATTTTCTCTTTTTCCATGCCGCCTATTCGCAAAATTTCGCAACGGCTTTTTACCGTCTGCAAAAGAGATTCCGCGTTTGCCGTCGCAATAAAAATAAAGGTGTTTTCAGGCGGCTCCTCCAATGTTTTCAAAAGCTTGTTCTGCCACTCCTCCCGTCCCGCGCTTAAAGAAGCGTCCAACAGATAAGCCTTGTTCTTTGCGTTAAGAGGTCTGAGCGGCACGTCTTCAATCAGCTTGTCCGTGTCCGCGACGGTGATTTTTCCCTTTTCCGCGTCAAAGGGCAGAAACTTTACGTCGCAGTGCACGCCTTTGAGCGCGCGTCTGCAATCGGGGCAAACAAGACAGCCGCCGTCGCGGCAGACTGCAAAAGCCGAAAGAAGTCTTAACGCGTCCCTCCGCAAATAAGCGTCGGGACACTCCAAAAGAAAAGCGTGCGCCGCGCGCGACTCTCCGAACTGCTTTCTAAGCTCGCCGAAAATGGCGTCCGAAAGCAGAAAATCCATGACCACTCCGTCCATTACAAAACTCCGCGTTTTTTGAGACGTGCCGTCAGGTCGGAGAAAATTTCGTCAATCGTTCCCGAAGCGTCCACAACCTCGAATCTTTCGGGCCAACGCGCGGCAAGCTCTCTGTAACCGTCGTAAATTCTCATATGAAAATCCCTTCCGCCCGTTTCGATTCTGTCAGAGCAGTCCGCGCCGCCCTTTCGTTCAAAGCATTTGTCGGGAGGCAAATCGAAAAAAACGGTGCATTCGGGCATAACTCCGTCCGTCGCCAACAGGTTAAGACGCCACACGCGCTCTATGCCCAAACCGCGCCCCGCTCCCTGATAAGCCAGAGAAGAATCCACATACCTGTCGCAGAAAACGGTTTTTCCCGCTTTGAGCGCGGGCAGCACAATATCGTTCAAGTGTTGGGCGCGCGCGGCGGCGTACAAAAACGCTTCGCACATATCCGTCATGCCCGCGTTGCCCGCGTCCAGTATGACTCCCCTGATTTTTTCAGCCACTGCGCTCCCGCCCGGCTCTCTCGTAAAAACGACGTCGGGCTTAAAGGCGTCGCAGTAAATTTTCAGCTTTTTGAGCTGCGCCGTTTTTCCCACGCCGTCGCAGCCCTCGAATGTAACAAATTTGTTCATAATTGATTTTGCTCTTTTGTCGGATATTCAAACGGTCCCGTACCCGTCGCTTTTTCCTTGGGGGGCTTGTTTTTTGACAGACGCGACATTGCGTTTATTACCCGCCTTACGTCCCATCTGTCGTTTTTCATGGAAAACAACAGCACCACCTTGTCGTCGCAGTACATTTCCGCGAAAATATTTTTTTTGCACAGATATTCAAAGACGGCTTTCCCCGATACTCCCCACACGCTCATGTCCATGACTATTCGCGTGAAGTCGTCGTTTTCCAGCACGGGCACGTCAAGAAGCGCAAGCCTGAATTTCAACACCAGCAGCCAATAGTAAAGCTCTGCAAGCCTTTTTTGCGCACGCTCGCCGCAATAGGCGATTGCTCTGTCAAGCCCTGCAAGAAGAATGTAACTCGGACTTGTGGTGCAGAGCATATTCAGCTTTTTTTTAAGCTCGTCCGCCAAAATATCGCTGTTTGTCAGGATTGCCGCCGTTTGGGTAGGCGCGGGAAGCGTCTTGTGACAGGACACCACCGCCGCGTCGCAAAATTTCGCGGGGCAAGCGGGCAGATGTTCGTCGTCCAGACCGAAATGCGCGCCGTGCGCCCCGTCCACAAAAAACATGATATTTTTTTCGGCAAGATAGTCGCGTATTTTTTCAAGAGGAGCGCACAAACCGAAATAGTCGGGACTCGTCAAAAGCACCGTGCCTATTTCGCCGTCGTTGTCTATCGCCCGCTTTACATCATCCAAACTCAGTGCGGAAAATTTGGGTTTTTCCAGCTTTACAAGCGTTTTTCCGAAAATTTCGGCGGCGTTGTCCACCGAAACGTGGCAGGAGGAGTCGGTAAGAATTTTTCCCTTTGAAGCAGCTACAAACGCGTGAACGCCGCTCGTCGCTCCGCCTACCGTGTACAGCGCGCGCTTGGTTTTGTAAAGCCTCGCGCAAAGCCTTTCGCTTTCGAGAATCGCCCCGCCCGAGTTTCGCAAATCGTCGGAAAAGCCCAGCTCCGTTATATCCAAACGGGAGTCGAATATATCCTTGCCCATACGTCCCTTGTGTCCCGGCATATGCAGTCTCAAAGGACGCTTTCGGGCGTATCTGTAAAGCATATCGGCAATGTATGTCGGATTTTTCATTTGTTTTGTCCTTTCATGTTCTATCGGCAGAGGATTTCGCACACTTTAAACAGCTCGCTTCTGTCCGCCGCAGGATAAGCGAGAGCCTTTTGCAGGTCGTCCGCCACGATTTCTTCGTTTCTTACGCCCACGGCAACCGCCTTTTTTCCCGCAATGAGACACTCGATTGCTTTGACTCCGAAACGGGCGGCAAGCAGTCTGTCTCTCAACGAAGGAGAGCCTCCTCTCTGAACGTGACCGAGAGTCACCGTCCTTAAAGTCATGTCCGTGACGGCGGCAAGCTGTTCTTTCTCATAAGCCACCCACTGATTTAATTCCGTTTCCTGCCTTGTACCGCCTTTAAATCCGAGAGCAAATAACGCCTGTTTCAAAGAAACTCTTGTATCAAGCCCCCGTTTGCTTCCTGTCGTATACGGTACAAAATCTATATGCAAGTGGGGCGTTGCTTCGTCCATATGAAGATAGGCACTAAATACTCTTAACGTAGGATTTCGCCGCTGGAAATCCCGCATATATTTATCCAGCACCTTTGCCGCAAGCCGTCCGTTCTCCGTCTTTGCCCCCATGTTGTCCTTATCCCCAATTTGCAGGATAATCTCATGGAATGGCTTCTCCTGTTTGCCGGGACGGATTTTCTCATAATAATCGTCAATCCGGCGGTCACATCTGGTCTGCTTCTCATTGTACCGGGTGAGCGCTTCATCAAACAATTCGTGATATACGTCCTTAACATTTTCATTGCAATATTCCACGTTCAGACAGCTTCGCTTCGGGTCAGTATTCTTTGCATGGAATTTTCTGCTATTATGGTTGACAGAGCCTTTTCCTGTCATAAAGCTGATAGTTCGCTTCAATCAATATCCTTTCTCCCTGTCCGGGTAATCAGCACCGGATACGGCGCATAGGCTTTGTTACTTTCGGCGAAAGTAACGCAAAA
>ENA-ORSI01003222-ORSI01003222.1-human-gut-metagenome-genome-assembly--contig:-NODE-3222-length-10703-cov-7.706236_pt1 | contig 10703 bp, 11 predicted proteins | sample MGYA00242187_ERZ509154 | MGnify/ENA primary metagenome ERZ509154 (study PRJEB26280, sample SAMEA2338627) | human gut metagenome | biome: human gut; feature: human-associated habitat; material: faeces...
AGATGAATGAAATCAGCCTTGCTCGGCAAAAGGGCTATTTGTAGAACCCGCCTTCTGCGGCCGATTCAATATCTTGCTTGGATACCCGCCCAAACATTTGAACCAAGCCAGAAACGGACGATCGGTTCGGAAAATCTCAAAGAGCATTCTTTGGAAGCGGGATTTTGCACCAAGGATGTAAGCGCTCAACAGTACGGCAAGTACAAATCCAAAGGCAAAATGAACTCCGATCGACAGATGTGCCGGCTCAACGTTGGCTCTGGAAGCGGAACCGGAGAGAATGCCCGTAGCGGCGAGAACGGTCCAGAACAAAGCATTGAATAGGAGCGTGAACTGGCCGCTTATCTCAAAACGACGAATCAGGACGGATCGCATGGCTGAGACCTCTTCTAAAGGAAAGGGGCCTGCGACCTACAAGCGAGACGGACCGCGGCGCATAGTTCAGGAAAAAGTCAAAACATCAAAACTTGTGCTTCGACGGTATGTTTGGGATCGCGCCGCGATCTGCGTATAGCCCAGTCGACTTCGACGTAAAGATCCGTTACGCAACTGTCGGACTTTGATAGATCACGAGTCCGTACGACTTCAAGTCAAAAGTCCCTTTATCCGGATAACACTCGGCGCAATATCTTTTGCTTGTCCGTTTGTCTCAAAACAAAACTCAAATGACAGTACGGCAGTTGTAACCGCCTAAAGTGCGAGTGTCTGCAGCAAACACATGCAATTTTGCTGCTCAACGGATTTACGAACAGATAATGGACACTACACTATTCGATCTTTTTGTCGATTCTTTCTGGCAAATTCTGCTGCCGGGACTGACCGTGACCATTCCGCTTACTGCGATCGCCTTTTCAGGAGCGCTCGTCATCGCGGTTGTGGTGGCACTCATTCAGTACGCACACGTGCCTGTGCTGAAGGATCTCGCACGCTTTTATATCTGGGTTACACGCGGTACGCCGCTTCTGGTGCAGCTCTTCGTCGTCTTCTACGGTCTGCCGCACGCAGGAGTGCTGATCAATCCGTTCGTCGCCGCGGCAGTCGTCTTTGCTGTTAACGAAGGCGCATACTGCGCCGAAACCATCCGTGCGGCACTCGAATCTGTTCCCGCAGGGCAACTTGAAGCGGGTTTGTGCAGCTGCATGAGCTATCTGCAGACGATCGCCCGAATCGTGTTGCCCCAGGCTTTCCGAACGGCTTTTCCGACGCTTGGCAATTCGCTCATTGCAATGGTGAAGGACACATCGCTTGCGGCCAACATCACCGTCACGGAAATGTTCATGACAACGCAGCGCATCGTGGCACGCACCTACGAACCTTTGTTGCTCTATGTCGAAGTCGGCTTGATTTACCTCATTTTCTGCACGGTCCTCACGCGCCTTCAGAGTTACGGCGAAAAGCGCCTGAGAACCTATGTCTCCCGTTGAGACAAAGGAACATCGCATGCTGTTGAGTGTTGAAAATCTGCGCAAGACCTTTTCGGGCACACCCGTATTGCATGGCATTGATCTGAAGGTCGAGAAAGGGGACGTGGTCGCGATCATCGGGCCGAGCGGATCGGGAAAGACCACGCTTTTACGTTGCCTGAATTTCTTGGAAAAAGCCGACGGCGGTCGGTTGACCTTTGCGGGCGAAACGTTTGACCTGGCGAAGATCTCCCGCAACAACATTCTGAGGATCCGCAAGCGCACGGGTTTCGTGTTTCAAAACTACAACCTCTTTCTGAACAAGACGGCGCTTGAAAACATCACCGAAGGACTGATCGTCGGAAGGGGAATCAAAAAGGAACTGGCGCAGGACAAGGCGCATGAGCTGCTGGCTCGCTTTTCCCTGACACACCGCGAAAACGCCTATCCATGTGAACTCTCGGGAGGTCAACAACAGCGCGTGGCCATCGCACGAGCGCTCGCAGGCGATCCGGACATCATTTACTTCGATGAGCCCACATCCGCTCTTGACCCGGAACTTACGCGTGATGTTCTCTCGATTCTGAGGGAGCTTGCTCAACAGGGACTCACGATGGTCGTCGTCACGCACGAACTTACCTTTGCCAAGAACGTCGCCAACAAAGTTGTCTTTATGGAAGCCGGACAAGTAGTGGAAGCAGGAGACGCACAGACGATCTTTGGGAACCCGAAAGAACTCCGAACAAAAGAATTTTTGGAAACGCTTGCCTGAGCACCAAGCAAACAATCAATTTGGACAAGGAAAAACGTATGACAAGAAACCTCAAAACACTGACGATGCTCGCATCCACAGTTTTATTGTCGGTGACACTGACAGGATGCGGAGAAGACGCTAAGCCTGAGCCTGCGGCAAACACAGCTCAAGCACAAACACAGGATCTACTGGAAGCGATCAAGTCACGCGGCTCGATCACAATTGCCATGGAAGGAACTTGGTCTCCGTGGACCTATCACGATAAAGACGGCAAACTCACCGGTTTTGACGTGGCGATCGGCGAGAGAATCGCCCAAAAGATCGGCGTCAAGGCTCAGTTTGTCGAAGGCAAATGGGACGGACTGCTCGCGGGGCTTGACGCTGGACGTTATGACTTGATGATCAACGGCGTGGGCATCACCAAGGAACGCAGTCAGGCATACAGCTTCTCGGAGCCTTACGCCTATGACCGCGTCGCGGTGATTGTCAACGACGATCGCGCCGATATCAAGACTATGCAGGATCTCAAGGGCAAAACGACGGCCAACACCATTTCAAGCACCTATGCTCTGACTGCTGAAGAAGCGGGAGCCAAGGTGATCGGTGTGGACGATCTCAACCAGACGTTTGAGCTTTTACGCTCCAGGCGCATTGACGCGACGCTCAACTCGGAAGTGACCTACATGGACTACACCAAGGCTCATCCGGATGCCAAGATCAAAATTGCGCTTTATACGCCGCAGGCAGGAGAAATAGGTATTCCGTTGAAGAAATCGCCACAGACCGAATCGCTCAGAAAGGTTGTCAACGACACCATCGCAGAACTGCGAACCTCAGGTGAACTGGGCAAGATTTCGGTGCAATTCTTCGGGATTGACATCACGAAGCAACCGTGACAGCAAAACGGCTTCTAGACGGCTAAATCACGCGTTATGTTCGGATTCCGTGTATATATTTACGGAATCCGAAGGAAAACCGTGTAAATCTTTGATGCAAATCAAACTTGATACACTAAGATCTACCTTCTGTGAAAGTGGTCCTTTTATGCGAAGTATTGCCAAAGCGTCTTGGCAAAAAGAGCAAGCAGCACGACGAGAATGATGGGCCGAACGATTGCAGTGCCGTTTTTGACAACGAGCGTTGCACCCAGATAATGCCCGGCAATTCCGAAGAGCCCGGCAATCAATCCGAGATGCCAGTCGACTTGTCCTGCCAGAGCGAAAGTCACCAGCGCTGCACCGGCTCCCGCAATGTTGACGACCTTTGTTTGGCCTGAAGCTTCGCGCACATCCAGGCCGCCGAATGTGGAAAAAGACACGAGAAGGAACGTCCCGGAACCGGGGCCATAAAACCCGTCGTAGGCATTGCACACAAAAGCGCAGGAAGACAAAATGCCGACTCGTTTCGCATACGGCATATCGATATGTTCTGAGTCGTGCTTACGTTTGCGCAAAACAATTGCGGCAACGATCGGTAGCAAGACCAGAAGGATAATTTCAAAGACTTCCGGCGGAAGGTTGAGAGCAATGGACGCGCCCGCGTAACTGCCGACGAAGGAAACCAAAACGGGAAGAGGGGCTAGCTTCCAATCCACAAAACCGCTGCGGGCGAGCTTGAAGATCGACGCAGCCTTGCCCATGCAGCTTGAGAGTTTGTTGGTACCGATTGCCATATGCGGCGGGATGCCTGCCAGTAGATAGGCAGGCACGGCAATCAGAGCGCCGCCGCCACCGACGGCGTCGACAAAGCCGCCAAGAAAGACCAGCGGACAAACAACCAACAGAGTATTGAAATCCATTTCGATACAGAACGAAACGTGAAACAAAATCAGTCTAACACCGGGGGCCGGCGCGTCTTGCTTATCGATTGCCCGACAATGTCACGGACACCGCCGCCGCTCTGATCGATCCTCTGATGGTGGCGTACCACGCCATCCACCAGGCAAAGATGCAACTAAACGACAAGGTTCTGGTCGTCGGCACAGGCATCATTGCTCAGATGATCGGAGAACTGGCAAAGAAAGCCGGGGCTTCCTTTGTGGCGATGTCTAAGACGAACGATAGGAAGCTAGCCAAAGCCCGTGAAATCGACGTCTTTGACGCTTATCTCGACGGCAAGAATCCCGAACGCCGCGAAATGTACAGTGCCGTTTCAAACGGAGGCTTTGACGTCGTCTTTGAAGCCGTGGGTTCATCGGCTGCCATGGCCGCGGCATTGGATGCTGTGAAACCCGGCGGCAAGGTCGTCACCGTCGGCAATACCATTGATCCGTCGATTGAGATCGACATCAACCGCCTGGTACTACGCGAAACGCACTTGATCGGCAGCGTCTCCTGCACGCGCAAGGAATTCTCCGAAACGATCGAACTTATTGCCAACGGTATGATCGATCCAGACCGTTACATCACCGACATCGTAGGGCTTGAAGGCCTGCAACATGCTTTTGAGCGCCTGACATCGAAGACCGATCCGGTCGTGAAGATCGTAATGAAGCCGACTCTTTGAAGAAATTCAATAACGACCGAAAAGAAAACCGCGGTGGTCACGAAGCGCCGCGGCTTTCTGAAGTTTGTTGTCGCAGTCCTCTCAATAGCGGCCGCGTCCGTTCAGCATGCTCGGTACTGGCAAAAATGGATCGTTTTGATTTCCGGAACCACCAAGCTGTAGCACCTCGAAGAAAACCTGCGCTCGCTTGACTTCAAGCCGGAGAAATCCGAGTGGGAAGAACTTGAAAAAACAGTGGCTGCCATTCCAATCGTAGGATCTCGCTATAACACAGAACAATAAAAGCAAGTTCAGTGCCAATTTTGAAGAGCGTCGATAGGTGTTTCCAAATCAAATACCTCGACGCTCTTTTTTTTGCCTATCGGTTCTACATGGCATCCGTAACGGTACGAAACTCAAAGAAAGCAAAGTTAGGTAAAGCTCGAAGTTATTATCGCAATGTGAGGTGATAATTGTTCTCAGCAAATACTTTCGGGATTTCACCATGCACTATTTCTTCGAACTCTTGCTTCTCGCAGGTCTCGTTGCTCTGTTGATTCAGCTGCCCGCCAAATTTCTCGCAATTGCCCTGGCCATCGGGGCCGTTGTTTGGTTTTTGTTGCCGGGAGGCATGCCCGGCGGATTTCACTTCGGAATCGGCTGCGACTGGCTAACGCGTTTCGGCGATGGCGTGCACCACGGTTTCGGGCACTTCGGTTTTCCGTTCCACGGCTTTGGTGGTTTACTGACGGTTGCACTATTGATTGCGGTTGTCTGGCTCGCCAGGAAGGCATTCGGGCAAAATAAGAGTGCGGACAAGACGAACGAAAACGTCTGATGCAGTATTGACGCGGCGAGTCCAACTTGCCGCGTTTTTCGTCGAGGATCAAAATGAAGAAGCTTTCGTTGGCAGTGATCGGTTGCGTCGTGTTGGCCGGATGTACGGCACCTCAAAAAACTACACCGCCCGTCATGGAGAAATCGGCACTGATGCCGATCGTGCAGACGGTTTTTCCCGAAGAACCGATCCTTAAGGCCAACGAAACGGTCACGGCATACACGCTCTTTGACAAGGCGATTCGCATCGGCTCGGTCGACGCCCGGTTTTCGGACTTCTACGTGCTCTTCAGTCCCGACGGAAAGCTCGCTCACCTGTATTCAGACGCCGGAAAGAAGCATGAGACATTGCAGCGCCGGTCGCTGCCCAAAGGCGGCTACGTTTGGAATGTGGAAGACGACGACACCAAGAATCTGCGTCACAAAGACGGTGTTTAGTCCATTGAAAAGCGCTTGGAAGTCATCGCCTCGCAGTCCGAATCTGACGTGGACGCGTCGCTCGGTCCGTGGGAAGAGGAATACTTCGAAGGCGTGCTGCCTGCGGCTTCCTGCCCCGGCATCCGCTATCAGCTCACGGTGCGCCACCGCTCTTATAGCGGCGACGGAGCGTATCACCTTGCGATGACCTATCTGGAAGCGGAAAAGGGCAAGGACGTGACGTTTGAGTCAATCGGCAAACGACTCACCCAGCGCGGTACGACGGAAGATGAGGACGCCACGGTGTGGCAACTTGTGGGAGACGACGGAAAACCCGAAGCCAATTTCCTTTATGACCCGATGAATCAGACGCTCACGATGCTCACCAAAGACTTCAAGCGCATCGAGTCGAAGCTCAATTACACAATCAAGCGTACGAATAAGAAACAATGAGCTTAATGTGCAACCGGTTCGCGGCGGTCAACCTTTTCTGGCGTTGATCGCCGCATTTTTACCGGCACGTCGCCCCATCACAAGGCAGTTGGTCATGCTCGCGCCGCCCTGTCGGTCGGTGCCGAAGATGCCGCCAGCGATTTCTCCTGCCACGAAGAGCCCCTGCATCGGTACCCCTTGCACCGACAAAACGCGCGCGTGCTCATCCGTGCGGATACCGTCAAGCGTTCTTGACGAACTCAAGCCGTGCCAAGTGCCAGCCTTTTTTCGTCTCCTCAATGCCAAGCGCTTGATCCTGCCAGTCGTTGAAAAGCGACAAACCGATTTCGTCGGGATGAGAGTAGAAGACCTTCATCTTGTCCTGAAGCTTCTCGCAAAATCGAATTTCTTCAGGCGCAAGGAACGACTTAGAGAATGCAAGCAAAGGAGGACAAATCTGACCTTGGTCGTAGACAACACGTGCAACTTGGTAATCGTCTAAAAGACAGATCTGCTGGTGGTTAATCGGAACAATATTCGTTTCGCAAAGCGGTTCGGTTTCCTCAAGCGTTTCAACGTCAAAAAGAGCGTTGCCGCCGGTCCAACCTTGAGGCACAACATTGACAATGTTGTTACCCCAATACGTGGGAAAGCCCGGGACATCAATGAATTCCTGAGGCAGCAGTTCCTTTTTCTCGCGTCCCACAACCTCCACTTGCGTTTTCCTTGCTGCACGAAGAAGAGATGCGGATAGACCGTGTTGTCGGTGCAATCCTTGGTACGGTCGACAATGGCTTTGATCAAGGTGAACTCAAACGGCACAAGCGTGCGTCCTTGGCTGTCGATGACTCCCCACCGCGCATCGTTGAGGTAGACCTTATTGGCCATAACATGCCAGTCCCAATCATCGGAGCGTTTGCCGACAGGATATTTCAGTTTGAGACGGCATTCGCCGCGGACTGCCGCAAATAAACCGCAACCCAAAGGCACCAGGAAAGGAAACTGTGAGGGAACGACAACCTTGCCTGTGCCGTCAATGAGGCCCCAGTTGCCCATCTCCTCGTATCCGTCTTCAACGCCGGTCGGAATAACTTCCTTGGAACTGAAAGGAGCAACCCCAGCGGTGAATTTGCGAATTGCCACACAATGGGGTTGAGGAACATGCTCTGTGCCGGCCGTATCGACAACAACGCAACGTCCATCAGGCTTCCGTGCCCAAGTAACACCGTGGTCAAACATTCGACCGGCCTCGATATAGTCGTTATCGCTGACGAGATTGAGTTTTTCATCGAAAAGATGGAAGAAACCGTCGTTCTTCGTCTTCAAAAAAATGCGTCCGTCGGAAAAGAAACGTTTATCCGGCATGTCGAAACGCATAGAGGACGACGGTCCAGTGAAACATCTTTCTTCGAGATCTTCGAACCACAAAGAAGAGATTCGCTCACCGACCTGATTAAGAATCGTCATGCGGTGGTTAGTGTCGTCATAGGCGGCAGCCAGTCCTGCACCGATGGACTCAATGCGTCCGTGCGGCCAAACCCAGAGGCTTCGCACAACAAAGCCGCGAGGACTGTTCGCGCCCTTATACCGATGAAGCACGGTCGTGCATTTTTGTGCCTTTGCACCGTCGTCAGCCGGCGGATAGGTTTTGACGGGAAGAGGGAAGGGCCAACCTTCGATAGTCGTTTGATTGGTGTCAATCTGCTCGGTTTTGTTGTTCATGTTCGCTCCTGAGGAAAGGCAAGGCTACGCCGCCATCGTGTCCGATGAGTAAATTATTGAAGTAAACGCGTCGACCATTGTCGCAACGTAGATTGCCTGGATCACTCTTCTGAATCGACCGCAGCGCTACTGATGACGACGCTTTGAACAGCCGTGACATGGGCGATTTTGAGAAAAACAAAGCCTTGTGTTGTTTTTTATCCTAGGGTATACCCCCCCCCGAAGCCATTTTCTTTCATTGTTTTCTTGGTGCCCGAAAGACTCTGGTGACAAGATCGTGCCTGTCCGAACGGACTCCGCCGGATTGAGCTTAAGTCTTTGCAAGAGTCCTTTAGCTCATGTTCCGATCCGGCGGTTTTTGCAAAAACCTATTTTTCCTTGCAGGTCTGAATAAGACTAGGAGATAAATCATGAAAAAGACTTTGGCTGCTGTTGCAGTTCTCGGTGCTTTCGCTGGCTCGGCTCTCGCTGCTGACGTTCAGCTCTATGGCATCATCGATACGGGTCTGGCTTATGTCCACGGCGACGCTGATGGTCTCGGCCAGGACTTCGACTCCTTCTCCATGGAATCCGGTCAGGCTTCCGGTTCCCGTTGGGGCATCAAGGGTACGGAAGACCTCGGCAACGGCCTGACGGTCGGCTTCATTCTTGAAGACGGTATCAAGAGCGACACTGGTGTCGACGACGGCGTTATGTTCAACCGTGAATCGAGCATCTTCCTGCAGGGCGGCTTCGGTAAAATCGCCTTTGGTCGCATGGGCGCTCTCAACAACGGCCAGTCCTCTTGGTCCAAGATCGGCATGATCAATGCCTTCGGGACGTCCTATGGTGAATACACCGCCCGTGCTGACCGCGTTCTGACCACCGCCGCTCAGTGGGACAACATGATCGCCTACGAAACGCCTGATTTTGCAGGCTTCAAGGTCTACGCTCAGTACGCCATGGGCAATCAGGTTACTGGCACAAACGCTGCTGGGAAGTCGGTGACCTACGGTGACGAAAACGAATCCTCGAGCAATCGTTTCTATGCCATCGGTGCCACCTACAACAACGGTCCCTTCGCTGCTTACCTGGCTGTTGACTCTATTAATTACAGCTCTATTGATGCTGACGGCAATCCGTATGACCAAGACGACAGCCTGACTGTTACGTTGGGCGGCAGCTACGACTTCGAAGTCGTCAAGCTCTACCTCGGCGCTCAATACTTTGACGAAATGAAGCTGTCCACCCTCGGCGGCATCATGGCTGACGTTGACGTAGCCTGGAACGGTGAGAAGATTAAGGGCTACGGCATTACCTTCTCCGGTGACGCTCCTCTCTGGGGCGGCAAGGCTCTCTTCGGACTCGGCTATGTTGACGCTGAATCCGCCGACAGCTTCGAAGATACCCACAACGGCGCTTCCTTTGACTTCAAGCGCTATGTTGTGAGCGTTGGCTACGACTACCCGTTCAGCAAGCGCACGGACGTCTACGCTGTCGCTTCCTATATGCAGGATCAGTGGGAAACCACGACCGCTCAAGGTGCCACCGGACGTGATGCAGATCCCTCTGCATACTCCGTTATCGTCGGCCTGCGTCACCGCTTCTAATATGATCCTCTCTATATAAGAGAGACATCAATTAGCCAAACCCGCTTCGACTTCGGTTGAGGCGGGTTTTCTGTTGTCAGTCGCCAATTCAAGACCGCAACAAAACACCCTTTTGACTGAGTGTTTTTACCTATTTTTTCTCCTTCAAAAATTTAAACTCAGGCGTAGACTCAAATTGGTTGAGACCCATAAGAATCGCTTAAGGCATCCTCAAAAACATGCACGATTCTTGTTCGCCTCAGACATTTCGATTCGTTTGCTCAACTTCAGATAGGAGAGAGGAAAGATGAGTATTCGCAAGGTTTGTGCGGCGTGTCTGACTGCGATGTTTGCTGCCGGCGCAGCAACGGCTCTGCAAGCAGCCGAACCGGCCAAGACGGCTCCGTCGACGTTCAAGCCCGGTACCTACACGGCCACCGTCAACGGCCACAATGCTCCGGTCACGGTGAAGGTCACGGTCAGCAAGAACCGCATCGAAAAGATCGACACCTCCAAGAATCTTGAAACGATCGGTGTCGGCCAGGTTGCTCTGAAACTGATGACCGACAAGATCATCAAGTACCAGTCGCTGGGCGTTGATGCAATTACCGGCGCTTCGATTTCGAGCTTTGCCGTTTTGAGCGGTGTTGAAAAGTGCTTGGAACAGGCCGGCGGCAATATGGATAAGCTCGGCGAGCAGGTTGAAAAGCATCCTGCCGGCACAAAGACCTATGACGCCGATGTCGTCGTGATCGGCGGCGGCGGTTCCGGTCTGGCAACCGCCATTGCCGCTTATCAGGCCGGTGCCAAGAAAGTGATCGTCATTGAAAAACTCGGCTATCTCGGCGGTTCGACCAACGTTTCCGAAGGTGCTCTGAACGCAGTTGACCCGAAGCGTCAAGGCAAGCAGGGCATTGAAGACAGCTTCGAGAAGTTCTATGACCAGACGATGAAGGGCGGCCACAACAAAGGCAATCCGGAACTCGTGAAGTATTTGACACAGAACTCCATGAAGTCGGTCGAATGGCTCGAAAGCATGGGCGTGAAGTTTAAGGACGAGATCGGCACGGCTACGGGCGCTCTCTG
>ENA-ORSI01003230-ORSI01003230.1-human-gut-metagenome-genome-assembly--contig:-NODE-3230-length-10683-cov-2.865356_pt1 | contig 10683 bp, 8 predicted proteins | sample MGYA00242187_ERZ509154 | MGnify/ENA primary metagenome ERZ509154 (study PRJEB26280, sample SAMEA2338627) | human gut metagenome | biome: human gut; feature: human-associated habitat; material: faeces...
CCGCCGTAAAAAGCTGTTTTAGGTCTGCCGGTATCATCACGGTTTACGCATGAAGGCGGAACTGTCTGTACTACATGGAAATCAACATATAATCTTTCGTTACTCATTTTCTTTACTCTCCTTTTGAATTATCTTTTTCGGTCTTATACTTTTCGGAATAGAAATCTCTTCCCCACGACAGTTTTATATCTGCCGCCTGCTCAGGATAATTGAACCTGTAGAGTTCTTCGGCAAGCTTCGCATAATCAAGCGGTATACTCTTGCCTTTGAGCAGTTGAACTATGCTTTTGAGCTGGTAAGCAAGCTCTTCCTTTGTCGTTGATGTTACAACAAGGTTAAGTCTGTTTACAACACGTTCTTCATCATCATTGCTGTTTGCAATGTGATAAGCCGCTCTTCCCAGAGTATAGCCCTTTTCATACATAAACCTGTCGTTACCCTGCTGATGCAAAGCGTACAACGTCAGAGCCGTATAAACTGCCCATTCTGCATTTGACGCACACTTTGAACCTTTAAGTTCTTCATCGATTCTGTCGAATATCAGCCACCAAAGCGACGGGAGTTCTCCCGGCTTTTTACCGATACCGTGTCGAAGCTCGGCAAGATAGCCCTTGCCTCTTCCTGTGTCTGCAATGCTGTGCAGATACTCGATTTTTGATGCGGTATAACGATAAACCATATCACTCTTACTCATTTGTTATCACCTTCTTTTCTGAAAATTTTATTTATTGTAGCATTAAAAATGTTAAGAGCCTCTACCGTAGTCACAAGGTTTTTATCCTTGCCATCCTTCTCATATCTACCGAAAATCGTATTTGCGCTCATCTGATGAACACAGTCGTTTCCGAATACGATTGCGATTTTCCTTACAGTATCTTCGATTTTACCTGTGTATTCATCAATATCATAACTTGTATCAAGCTGTGACAGCCAATCTCTGAAAGGCTTGTCTATCATACTGTAGAACTGCGTCTTTGCATCTTCTCCGGATAGTTTGTCACCGCTTGCTCCTGCGGATTTCTGCAAATTGATACTGAGTTTATTTACCGCTTTAGCCGCACTTTCACATTTGCCTATCTCGTTTCCTATACGATAGCGCCACGCTTCTCCGACTTTCATCAGCAGATCTGAATGGAACGACAGTTCATCACTGATAGAATCAACAATCTTAAAACACATACTATCGTTGAAATCATGAATTACAGACGCCGTTGTTACATTAAGTAAAAAGCAATTATCCAGATAGCTCCTGTCTATGTACGATTCAATATGAGCTATAACGCCCGGTTTTCTTGCAGTGCTTGAATTTTCATCACCTTCAAGCGCCGCGATACTTCCGAATTCCTGCCAAGCCTTTGTCGAAGGCTTATGAAGCTGAGGTTTATATTTTATGCTGTCGCTTCCTTTTTCTTTATACGACCTCCAGAGCGTCATCTGCTCACCGAAAACTTCAACTTCTTCAAAATAATCTCCGCCTGAAATATAATAACCGTTCACCTTTCCGTTTTCTCTGCAAAGATACACACGTCTTGACATCAATGAAAGCAATGCCGCCTGATTATCGGGAACAGGTATCAGAGTATTGAACTCAGCTTTGTTGTTATCCTTTTCCCACGACGGAGTACTTACATACACGTCATATTCAGAATCGCTTTCTGCGTTGTAATTCAGCATAAGCGTTTCAAACAGGTTGTTTCCTCTGACCGCTATCAGCCCCAATATACTAACCCATGATTTCTTAGGTACTGGTTGTTTTGCCGCTGTATCGTCAAAACAGATTATATGTAACAACCAACGAACCGCTTCCGAATATGAAAGCAGTCTTCCGTCATTGTTCCTGTCAGAGAAAAGCCTGGGCTTATTGGCACTTTCAAAAAGCGAGCCAATCATTTTTGCTATACTTGTAGCCTTACCTTTACCGTTTACCTTGTTAGACTGATAAAACGGATACTCCTCATCAAACAGCCAGAAACGGTCATACCATTTTTCAAAATACTTCTCAAACGGCTTCATCGGAAATTTGCCGCTCCGATAAACCTCGATCCAGTTATCCGTAAGATAATTAATATCGTCCTCGGGATCAACTTCATCACCGTTTTTGTCGTACCTTGAGAATACCGTGTAGATCACCGCAAGCAGAAACCTCAGTACAGCCATATCCTGCGTTTTTGTTTCTCCTGCAAGCTCCGTGTAATCCTGTGCGTGTTCAAAGACCTGCCTTATGCTTATCTCTTTCACCTCGCACCCGTTGTCACGGACGCATATCCACGGTTCGTCGATCAGATTGAACTCTCTGTCCATATCAGCTTTCTTCCTCCTTTATTTCTTCAAAACCTCTTTCGGTGCTGTATTTATACGTTCTGCCGAGCATACTTATCTTGTTATTTCCGTCAAGCAAAAGCAATATCTCACCTTTGAGCCACTTTGCATTCCTCCACGCCTGAGGCATAGAGTTTGCCAGTATCTCAATCGTTTTACCAAAATTATAAGACTTGCTGAAAAATGCCGGCAATCTCAGTCTTTGCTTTGCTATCAGCTTTGCCTGTGCATTATCGGGTACAGAAGTAATATCAAACACTGCGTCCCGTGAAAACAGCGAATACTCCGTATCGGATGTTTTCACAAGCACAAGCGCTTCTATGGTTTCCTGCCCGTCACGCACCGCCGCTTCACCGTCTGAATCATTGTTCAGCTCTCGCCTGTTGATCATATCGCTAAGCGTTGAATCACTGCGATTAATTTTTTGTGACGGTATGCAATATTTCTTGGCTCTTTGCTTTTTCTCTTTTTGTTCATCACTATATTTTCTATACTCTGCGGTCTGTTGTTCATCATTGTCGGGTTCGGAATAAACAGTGCCGACAAGCTCAGGAATACATCCCGGTATTACCAGTTTATCCGGCAGATATTTTTCAGTTTGCTTCAGTATCCAACCGGAGTAAACACTCTTGCTGAAATCTTCCGGGATCAACACGCACAACTCAGGCTCGGATAATTTATCCGGACGTGTGCGGTTATGTCTGTGCAGTCTGCCTGAACGCTGTAACAACAGATCCATAGGGCAAAGTTCGGTTATCATATAGTCAAAGTCTATATCAAGCGACTGTTCAAGCACCTGTGTGCCGACTACTATCAGCTTGTCCCTCTTCTCACAGGTCGACTTCTTGCCGACAAGCTCTGTTAGCTCACGCTCAATTGCCGCTCTGTCAGTCGATATAAGTCTGCTATGGAAACATATAACACGATAATCAGGCATATTCGCCGCTATTGTGTCGGCAAGTTCCTGGGAATAAGCAACACTATTCACAATAACAGCCGCACAACCGCCGCCAGACAGTTTATCTTCAAGCAGGTTTACAATATCGTTACTGTCATTTTCTTCTCTTCTGATTACTGTGATAGGCTTATCTGGGATATCAACAGGTATAGCCTTCTGCTTTACCTCCGCACCGTCGCTCCACGTCAGTATAGGATATGCCGTACTGCTGTTGTCAAAGCTGTTCTTACTGCCGGTATACCATTTTATCAGTTCCGCTCTCTTATCCGGCGGCAATGTTGCAGAAAGAATTATCACAGGCACATTATACGCCGCCATCCAGCGCAATGAATTTTCCAGATAAACGTACATATATCGGTCATAAGCATGGCACTCATCTATAATAACAGTCTTACCTGCAAGTCCCAGGTGCCTTAGCATAACGTGTTTCTGCTTTAACGATGCCATAAGAAACTGGTCAACTGTAGCAACAACAAATTCGGACAACAGCGCCTGTTTTCTTCCTTCAAACCAGGTATGAACCATTATATTGTCATTATCGTCATCGGAAATGTCGGATGCTCTTCCGTGGAACATCTCACAGTATTCGTCATTCATATCCGTCATACCGTGTGCAAGTCTGAGCGAATGTATATCATCAGTACCACTCGCCCAGGAATGAATACGATCAAATATTCCGTTAGCGGTTGCCTGCGTCGGCAGTCCAAAAAACATTCCGCCATAGCCGAAACGTGATGCAAGTATCTCCGTTGCCGCAAGTGCCGCCTCAGTTTTACCTATTCCCATAGGTGCCTCAAGTATGTATATACCGGGCTTATTGCAAAGGCTTACAACATTCATAAATTCACGCTGTACGCAGTTCGGTTTGAAGCCGAAACGCTCTTCAAAAAAGCTGTCGCTATCAGCGATAAAATCGGCATACCAGCTGTCCGTAAGCGAAAGCTTGTTCCACGCTCTTCTGACACGCTCCTCACACTGCTCATCGGTGAGTTTTTCTTCGATGTCTATGTAAGGAAAATAATCGGTGTTGCTCGCTATCCAGTCACTCATTACGAGCAGTCCGGTAATCAGCATCTGTGCCGCAACATCGGGATTCGGCAGATTTTTGACATCTTCAAATCCGGTTACGCTGAGAGCGTATTCCATCCATTCCGCTCTTATCCGTGTCCATTCGTTTACGTTAACATTGCCGTGTCCGTAATAGTTAGCCTCATATGAACATTGCCCCCTATCCGCCGAACAATCGCCGTGATGCGCACCAACAATGACTGCGGTTGACGGTGCAACCTCAAATTCTTTTTTCAGAATATACTGTCCCGCTATGTTATGCGGTGACTCTGATATCTGTGTCAGATCTGAAAGGTCGATACCCGCGTCAAACAGTCTGTCAGCAAGACCCTGAATATTATCTTTAAGCTTTCGTTGAAACGCCGGAGTTAATTTTCCTATATCATGCACCAGTGCAATGAACTTACAATAGTTGCACACAATTTCTTCTGCGTTCTCCGAACTCTCAATGCCAATCGCAGCACACAAGCGCCTTCTGACATTCTGAGCGATCCATTTATTGAAAAGTCGCTTTATTATCCCGGCCGTATCACTTGCGTGAACATTGAAAGGCAACCATTTTGTGTTGTCTTCAAAGCTGCTTTTTGCAGCTAACAGTTCTGATGTTTTCATTTCATATTCTCCAAATATGTTTCATTAATTGACATTATACTACTATTTTTATGCTAAGTCAATATAATTGAATACATTTTATTATACAGTATGTCTAATTATGTCGAATTAATTGAAAGTAATGATATGTGCGATTTGCCTTGTATGTACAAGCCTTAGTACCGCTTATCTTGCTTGTTGTGCTGAAAGTGTAGTCATATCCGCTCTTTGTTACTGTGACACCGGAAATGTTGAATGCACTTGCCGGCATATTGCTCTTGTTACTGTCCGGCAGTGTAATACTGTACTTCTTCGTCGAAGAATTATATTTCATTGTGTAAGTAGGAGCTTTAGCCTTATTGGGTTCAGTAAAACTCGGCACAATTGAATATGCCTTCATTTTATTTAAGATATACTCATAGCACTTTTCAGCAGGTCTGCCTTTCAACTGTTCATAGTAAACAGTAGCAGGAGTACCCCACTTGTTCGCTTTTAAATCACCCTTGTTATAGCCCGTTCTTAGCTGCTGCTGTATTTCCCATACGATTATCTGCGTTGCGAACGAGAAATCATCAAGATTTGTGTTAGCAACCGGCGATTTGGTGACGGAGCTGTTAAAACCACAAAGTAAATCAAATTTCAATCTGACACTTACATTATCCGGTAAGTTTTGCATATATTTATCGCTGGTATCTTTACCAACATAGGAACTACCTGTGCTGTATGATACACCGGCTTCGATACAGATTGCCTGCTGTGTTACGCCGTTCTTACTAATGCCTAACTTAGCGTGTGTTGAGGCATAGCGAGTGGCTACACCTACACTACCGTCTGACTTATAGTAGATATAGTCGTAATTGTACTTATCGGCGTAAGGCTTACCGTCAGAGCCGATGTAGTTTCCAAGCATAGCCGCATAAACATTGTCACCGACACCCCAATCTGACGCAAGCGTCTGAATGGGAAGAGCGGCTAACGCCATTACAGCCGCAAGGAGCAAGCCTGCCAGCTTTTTGAATTTGTTTTTAACCATAACCTTTGTCCTTTCTTGGTTTGTATTTGTATATATAAAAAAGCAGTCCTACGTGTGCGGACTGCTTTGGATTTTCATATTTAATTGACTTTCAGAAAAAGAAAAAGAGCCTTGATTTTTCAAAGCTCTTATTTATATTAAATTGTTGACAAAATCAGCGTAATTATGATATTATATATCTGCGAGAGCAACCTATAGATGAATAGGCGGTTACCCAACTCCCGAAGCAGAATCAACTCTGTGAGGGAGGTGAAGTGTGATGAACTACATAACATTAGAAGATCTTCTTCTGTTCAGCTCATTTTTAGCTAATTTTGTTATTGCTGTTTTTACTGCACTTTCTTTTTATAACAAAAAGAAATAACCGCCCCATACTTGCAAACGTGAGCGGTTAAATCTTTTAACTTCTTCGGGAGCAACCGTCTGATCTGGTTGCTCTTGTACTTTTATTATATACGCATAATTCTAAATTGTCAAGTGCTGTAATTGAACTTTACAAATAAACTTAGTCTGCTCTTTGACCTTGACCTCTTAAGAAGTATATTGCATAGCCTTCGATAGTGTTGCCGTTTTCATCCTTCTTCAAATCCGGTATTGTTTCAATATACACCTTGAAGTAATCACCTTTTTTCATTTGTGCTACTTTGAAATTAGCTCCTGCTTCCTCTGATACTCTCATGCGGATTACATTCGGGTTTATTCCTTTCCATATTACGAGCGGAGCATTCCACGAACTACCTTCCGGTACCCAGTTAGGATCATCATCGTTTATAAGACCGTAATTGTTTACAGCGTCATCAACAATGACCTTTTTTATAGCATCAAGGTCAAATGGATATTCATATATCGACTTCGGCTTGCTTTCCTGCTTCTTTGTTGTGGTGGTCGCAGGCTTAGGTGCTTCAGCTTTCTTTGTGGTTGTTGTAGTCTGTATAACAATCTTGCTGTCGCACAGATAGTCGCTGTGTATAAAGCTACCATCAGAAAGTTTGAAGTAGCCTGTATCGGTCTTAGCAGTTACCGTGACCTTATCGTTCACGTTGTACAGCTTGACGGTTTCTGCGCCGAGTACGGCTTTCTTTCTGCTGTAGCAGTCAGTATTGACATACTTAGTACCGCTTGCCTTTGTTTCCGTCCATTCGGGTGCAGGCTTTGTAGTAGCGGCGGTTGTTGTCGTTGCCGGCTTTGGTTTTGCCGTTGTTACCGCTTTTGTGGTGGTAGTGGTAGTTTCAGCACTTTTTGTTTCCTGTGGCTTTGTGGTGACAGCTGTAGTGGTCTGAGCAGTAGTTGTTTCTGCTTTCGGCTCGTCAATCCTATCCATCACTGTTCCCGTCACTGCCGGAGCGGTAGTTGTCACTGCCGTTTCGGGTGCAGAGGACGTTGCGCTGTTTGCACTGCCTGCCGTGCAAGCACTGGTCAGTATTACGCTGATAAGGGTTATTGTTGCGAGTATGGTGTGGGTACGTTTACGTTTCATTTTTGGGTCCTCCTTTGTGGGATTTGGTCTGTTTCTTACTTGCCGAGAGCCTGCTTTATCTGTTCTTCAGATAAGCCCATAGCTTTGAGGTTGGCGAGGATTTCAGCTTCTTTTCTTCTTTCGCCTTCGGCTCTGCCTTCGGCTCTTGCGTGTGCCTTTTCGGTTGCTTCGATATGCAGAGCCTTTTCACGCATTTCCGCAAGCTCTCTTGTCTTTTCGTCCGCACTCATCTTATGCAGCACAACTACTGCGTCCTGTATCTGCTTTACGCCTGTCTGCTGTAACATATCAAGTTCATCCTCCGTTTCCGCATTGATAAGTCTGAGCCATAGCTCCTGCTTGTTGTTCTTGTCGATATTCTTGCCTATTTTCTTCAGCTCGAAGTAATGAGCTGTAAACTTGTCTGTAAGCTGTTCGTTTCTGCTGTCCTCTCTCATTGAGAACGATGAATGATATTCTTCGCAGTCAAAGAGATTGAAGTTGATGATATTTATCGAAATGCACTGGTTCAGCGAGCCGTACACCTCTCCGCTTTTAAGCTGACCGCTGTACAGCTTAGACAGGTAGTAGAGCGAACGGTCCTTGTAATTGCCCTCGTCCTTTATCTGCATTTCAACGTTTATCAGTCTGCCATTGGCTTTCATACGAATATCCATACGGCTGTATTTCTCGGTTATGCTGTCCGGCATTATCTCGGAATTGAGTACAACGAGGCTTTCTATCGAATCATACGGTATACCGAGCGTATCCGATAAGTAAGCCTGTAGTAAATGCTGATTTCCCTCGTCCGTAAACAACTTCTTGAATATTATATCCAGCTTTGCCTTTACTATATTTCTTGCCATTTGTGCCTCTCCTTTCGATTCGGTACTATTTCCTCAAGTATATTGTACCATAAAAACTGACAAAAGTCCAGCACTTACCGAAATACACAAAAACCGCCCCGTGAAAAACACAGGGCGGTAAAATATTCATTTAGTATTATCTATCAGTCAGCCAAAAAACTGCTCATAAGTGTATGACCCTCAGCGATATAATCGCCCGTCTTAGCCGCACTCTCCTCGCAGAAGCAATCAACACCGTCAAGCTTCTTTCTGCTGTCATATATCATGAACGGCACAGGAGCATTTGTATGTGTTCTCAGTTCAAGCGGTGTGGGATGGTCGGGGCAGATAAGGATCTTTATATCCTCGTCCTTGAATTCGTCAAGCAGCTTGCCGAGTATCTTTTCGTCAATAAGGCTTATTGCCTTTACCTTATTGTCAACCTCATTACGATGACCGCATTCATCGGGAGCTTCAACATGGATATATACAAAATCCTTGCCGCTCTTCAGTGCGTCAACAGCAGCCTGAGCCTTACCGTCAAAGTTTGTATCTATGTAGCCTGTTGCACCGTCAACCTTGATAACGTCCATTCCTGTGAACTTGCCGATACCTCTGAGCAGATCGACCGCAGAGATCATAGCGGCGCTCTTTCCGTACTTTTCGGCAAAAGGAGTAAGTTCCTTGCGAACACCCTCGCCCCAGAACCATATACTGTTTGCAGGACGAAGACCTCTTTCGATTCTCTTCAGGTTAACGGGATGGTCCTTCAGCAGATCGTAGCTCTTCTTCATCATCTCAATAAGCACCTTGCCGTTTTCGTTCACACCAAGATGCGTCTTTATCGGCTTGCCTGTTATATCGTGGGGAGGAGTCAGCGTGCCTATATCGGTCGTACCGTGATCCCATATCAGACAATGACGGTAGCTTACACCGCTGTAGAATCTGAATTCATCCGTACCAAGCTTTTCGTCAATGAACTTTATAAGCTCTGCGGCTTCTTCTGTAGATATATCGTCGGCACAGTAGTCGAGTATTGTCTTGTCCTCGTAAACCGGCTCGTCCGACAGCGTTACAAGATTCGTTCTGAAAGAAACGTCCGTAGGCTTCATATCAATGCCTATACTGCCTGCCTCTAAAGGACTTCTTCCCGAATAATATATTGCAGGATCATAACCGAGTACGGAAAGATTCGCAACGTCACTGCCGGGCTTCAGATTGTCCTCGACCGTCTTTACAAGACCTACTCTTGATACCTTTGCAAGCTTGTCCATATTAGGCTTGTGTGCAACACTCATAGGTGTTCCGCCTATATCCTCACGGGGAAGATCGGCCATACCGTCGCAAAGTAATACTGCGTATTTCATTTTTTGTTATCCCTTTCTTGCATAAAAATCCGACCGAAAATTCGGCTGAAAAAACCGCTTTTTCCTGTCTTATCTATTAAAGTATAGCACAATGTCTGCAATAAATCAATATAAAAATTGCAAAGCGACTTGTTTTTGCTTTATCTTGCCGTATCGGTAAGCAGAATTTTACACGGATATTTTCCGACATAAAATCAAAAATATCATCAAGGACGGTGATATTTTGAATATTTCCAAAAAAGAATACGCACAGCTTGCCGACCGTTATTCCGCACCGAGCAAGCTATATATAACAGTGCCGAAAGCGTTTGTAATCGGCGGACTTATCTGCTGTACAGGGCAGTTCTTTACCGATTTATATATTATGATAGGAAACGATGCAGATACTGCGTCAGCGTACACCTCAATAACTCTTGTGCTGATAAGCGCCTTGCTGACGGGCTTCGGTCAGTATGAGCGGATAGCAAAGCACGCAGGCGCAGGCACTCTCGTTCCTATAACAGGCTTTGCGAATGCCGTTGTTTCCCCTGCCCTTGAATTCAAGACCGAGGGTCTCATTCTCGGTACGGGCGCAAAAATGTTCATCATTGCAGGGCCCGTAATAGTCTACGGCATAACAGCGGCATTTGTCTACGGCATAATTCTGTTCGTTATAAGTCTTTTCGGAGGTTGATATGGCTAAACTGATTTCAGAGGGTACAATAGAGTTTGACCGTGGTGTGTCGGTTTATTCCTGCGCCGCCGCAGTCGGAAAAATGGAGAGCGACGGACCTCTCGGCAACTGCTTTGACTATGCCGCAGAGGGTGCAGAGCTTGGACTTACCACTTGGGAAAAAGCCGAAAGCACCTTTCAGCAATATGCCTTTGATATTGCCCTTAGAAAAGGCAAGCTAATAAAAGAGGATATTTCATTCATTTTTGCAGGCGATCTGCTTAACCAATGCACAGGCTCGGCATACGGCCTGCGTGACACCGATATATCGTTCATCGGACTTTACGGTGCCTGCTCGACAATGGCTGAAAGTCTTGCAATGGCTTCACTTTTT
>ENA-ORSI01003234-ORSI01003234.1-human-gut-metagenome-genome-assembly--contig:-NODE-3234-length-10661-cov-3.314916_pt1 | contig 10661 bp, 6 predicted proteins | sample MGYA00242187_ERZ509154 | MGnify/ENA primary metagenome ERZ509154 (study PRJEB26280, sample SAMEA2338627) | human gut metagenome | biome: human gut; feature: human-associated habitat; material: faeces...
GCCGTTTTCGTCAAGAGCGAGCTGTCCCCTGACCAATTCGGTTTGGGGCTGTCTGCCCACCGCCACGAACAAAGCGGCGCAGGGTATTTTTGTCCGCGCGCCCGTTTTTACGTTTTCCGTCACGACGCCGCCAAGCGCTCCGTCGCCTTCAAGCGCGACGACGCGGCTGTCAAACAAAAATTCCACCCCGCAGTTTTTTAACGCGTCGGTGTATACCTTGGAGGCGCGAAGGCGGTCTCTGCGGTGCACGAGATAAACCTTTTCGCATATTTTGGACAGATAGAGCGCGTCCGCCGCGGCGCTGTTTCCGCCGCCCGCAACTACGGCGACTTTGCCTTTGTAGCGCATACCGTCGCACACCGCGCAGTACGCCACGCCTTTGCCCGTAAGCTCTCTTTCTCCTTCGACGCCCAACAGTCTGGGCTTTGCCCCCGTAGCAATCACCACCGCTTTCGCGTTCAACATCCCCGCCGTCGTTTCGACTGTTTTGGGAGACGCTTTGAGGTTTAACGACTTTATCTTGGCGTAAACGGTAACCACGCCGAACCTTTCCGCCCCGCGCTGCATTCTCTCGCCCAATTCGAAGCCGTCTATACCGTCGTCAAAGCCCGGATAGTTTTCCACCGTTTCGGTAGTCGCCATCTGTCCGCCCGCGGACATCTGCTCGACAACGGCGACGGTGTCGCCGCTGCGCGCCGCGTACATTGCCGCGGTGTATCCCGCGGGACCTCCTCCTGCGACAATTACGTCATAAGTTTTGTTGTCCATTTTTCACCGACATTTAAAGCACGCCGTTGGCTTTCAACCAATCCTCGGCTTCCGCCTGAGAAGCGGGGTTGGACGCCTGAGACCTTTCCTCTCCGCCTACAAACAGCACGAGACGCGGAATGGTGTCGACATTGTACCTCTGCGCCACGTCGCCGTGCTCGTCCACATTGATTTTTACGAAATCTATTTTGTCGCCGTACTGCTGCTCCAATCTGTCGAACATGGGAGCCATTCTGCGGCAGTAACCGCACCAGGGCGCCCAAAAATCCGCGACCACGGGCTTGGCAGCGCCCAGCACCTCCCGCTCGAACTGTCCGCTCAAAATTTCCTTAACCATTTTTCTGACCTCCGTTTTGACTTTCGGCATTTCAGCCTCCGTATAGTTTGCCTCTTGCGTCGGCATAAAATACCCTTTTGATATACTTTATCACGGAAGCGAATTCAGTCAAGCGTTTTCAACCTTTTTTCCGTAAAATCTCTGCGTTTGCTCAACAGCCTACATCAGCCAAACGTACGCAGCCGAGCCGACGTCAATTATCCCATCTTCGCCTCCCGAAATATAATACACCTGAATCAAAGGATTCCCCGACAACAGCTGACTTTTATATATTATCTCTTCAAATACGATATAATTCTGCCCGTGACTCTGCGCAGATGCAATCAGATTTCCGCCTATGTAAACCCGCACTTCGAAATTGGTTATTATCGGAAAACCTTTTACATCATCACTATAAGAATTTGCATACCAGAATATCGAAACCCTGAGGATGTTGTAAGGTAAATCCCGCTCGGGCTCTGCCGTCATTCCTCCCGCAAAATCTCCGGAAGCTTTGTTGTGGGACGAAAACATCAGCGTATTGTCTAAATTATCGAGAACCTTACCAACATTCAGCATACCGGCTCCCACTCCGGATAAAAATCCGTTTGCATTTTCGGGTACGGTTGTGTAATTTGCCGTAGAGGTATTTGCAGTAAGCAAGGAATGCACCATTTCCGGATATAATTTCAACGTCGGTTTTTTATTCATCATAATTGCGACAGTGCCGGTCACAAACGGCGCGGCAAAGCTGGTTCCCATGTTTCCGTCGTCGTGAAACCATATTGTCTCTTTGGGAATATGCGGCATACCGTTTGCCACCAACGTAGGCTTCGTTGCCGCCATTTTGTCTGTATTTTTAGATGAATAACTCGCTAAATTTCCTTCATAGTCGGTTGCCCCGACGGTAATCACATTTGCGGCATTTCCGAAGCAAGTGATTCCGTCGCCGTTGTTGCCGGCAGACTTTACTACGACCACCAAGTTTTCTTTGGTAATTGTATCTACATCTCCTTCGTATTTGCAATATTTGCCTTCAGGATAATTGACTAAATCATTTGCCGTTCCGGGAAGATCTTGTATCAATTGCGTAAATCCAAAACTGCAGTTTATTACGTTGACCTGCGTTTTAAGTTGTTTAAATATCGAATTAAACAGGTCATAATCATTCCCTCCCAATTTCCTGGTATACAATGAAATTTTCGGAGCCATGTTTCCGATAATTCTTGTCACTCGTCTGGAGTGCTCGCTCATTTCGTCACCCTGCTGCCAATCGGAATTTATGGTTATGTCGGGCAAATCATTTCTTCCGTCGAAAGCATTCGGATCGATGGCAGACGGCTCGATAATTCCTACGTTTACGCCATGCCCCTTATACGCAAAGTCATTTTCAGCCACAAATCTGGCATTCATTGAACCTAACGTCTCATCCTCCCAGCTGCCAAAGCTGCTCATAGGCATGATTTCCGACTCTGTACTTAACGATTGTTCAAAAATATGATTTTCGACAGAAACAGCCGAAACTTTGTCATAGCGGATCAATTTATTTATCGTATCGGCTATTTCGCCCTCGTTCATGTCTTCGGTGCGCAGCTTGACGCTGTTTGTCAAGTACAGCTTTTCAAAAAGCATTTCGCTCATGCCTGATTCGTCAATAAAATTTTTTAACTGTGTTTTGTAAAAATTCTCCCTTTGATTCCTCAAATTCAATATGAAAGCGTCCTCCATGCCTTCAGGCACAGAACTCCTCTGTTCCATCAACTCCGCAAACAATTCCGATTCACCGAAGCTTTCTTTAAATTCTAACGATACGGTCGTGCCGGCATTTTCCGCCGCCGCCTTTGATATTTGCTTCAAGGACAGACTTTCTTCGCCGGCAAAGCCGCAGCCCAAAACAATTTTCTCGGAAAAATCGTTTATCCTTACATTAGATAACAGTGGGTAAACCAAAATTGCCAAAACCGATATCAATGCAATCAGACATACAGAAACTTTTTTTGCTTTCATACGTCACCTCGTAAAACATTTTATATATTGTTTATTATTTTGAAATTAATAAAAGTAGACAGGTAAAAGCTTAGTGAACTATATACGCTTGTGATAAGCTTGGACTTTCTTGCCTCCTCTGCTTTGATCATAAAAAGATCCAATAAATCCTCGCCATAAAAATATGTAGGCTCATAAGTAACGGAGTTTTCCAAATACTTCCTGTGATAAAAATACCCATCAAAGCCGAAAAAAGCCTCCAATTCTTTATAAAGCCAATCAGCGTCTTTCCCCTGCTCTTTGTTTTTCTTGCGCAAATAATCTAAAAATTCCTTTTCTGCGGGGTCGTCGGATTTTTTGCCTAAAACATCGTCGGCAAAGTCAATTTTAGCAGAATGTACAAATTTTTTTAAAGCATCCGACTCCTCGTCAGTAAGATAAGTATTTTCGTCAGAATTCATAGTTTGACTGAAAAAAGCCGAAGAAACGACAGCGGTCGTTTCGTAAAAATCGGAAGGCTTGGTAAGCTCGGGAAACAGCTCGGGCTCGAGCTCTTCAAAATCCGTGCGTTTGTATGTCAGGCTTTTTACAAGCGGACTTTTGCTTGCTTCTATTGCCGCAAGATAGTCCTCCGTCGTCATGTATTCGTTAGCGCGTTGGGAGACAATTCTTCCCAAATCTCCCGTCAGGATAAACCTCCCTGTCAGCCCCAGCTTTTTTATACACTCCTGATTGAACACGGCGTTTTTCTCACGCTCCGTCTCTTTTAAAGACATCTTTTCTTTTGTTTGCTCTGCAAACTGCCTGAGCTCGGCGTCCTCTATACCGTCCGACGTCAACAGCTCCGTATTGAGCAGCATTTCGCCGCTTTCGTAAGGAAACGTCTGCGCCGCCACTTTTTTGAGAACTTTTACCTTTTTGCAGTCGAAAGCGTATTGTTCAAGCGTAAGCCCGTCCACATTGTCTCCCCAAAAGAAAGTCACTTTGTCGCTGTACGCCCAATTTCCTTCTCTCACCTCATACACCTCGACATATTCCCGCTTTTCGCAGCCGGCAAACACGGCTAACGACGATACGAATAAAATCGCAACCACTGCCCACAGCGACATCTTTTTCATTTTTTATTTTCCTCCTGTTTTTTTCAGGGTATGCCCTTTTTTATTTTAACCGATTATATTAACTGTGTCAATAACCATATTATGCTGTTTTGGACGCCGTAAGACGCCGTAATTTTATGATAATTTTTAAGTATTGCAATTGATTTTTACATTTACCGTGATTGAAAAAACCGTCCGAAAGCAATACGCTTTCGGGCAGTAAACATTCAATCAAAAAGCTCCGAAAAATTTTAACAGCAACACTACCCCCGCAATCACCGCCGCGCCAAGCAGCGAAACAACCGACACCTTCAACGGAGAAACCGGAGCGCTCCCCGTAATCTTTCCCGTGCAGCCGTTTACGTATTGATTGTAAAGCTTGTCACGGTATTTCGTTGCGGTTATGTAAACGGGCATGAGCATATATTTGAACGATTTTCCGACATGGTTCATGCTCATGTTGAGATAATCCACTACGTCGGCGTTGTAGGACGCAATAATCTGACGTCTGATTGTTTCGCGCATCCTGTCCTCCGCCGTTTTGAACGCCGTATACGGGTCTACGGTGTAATTGTTTGCAAAAAAACCCGCAAGAAACTCCGAAGAATAAACCACGTATCTGTTCTGCGGAAAAGGCTGCAATTTGGACAGATTTTTGTCCGAAACGAAGGCGCCTCCGTTTACCGTCACGTCGTCGAAATAATTTCGTCTCGTGCCGCTGACGTTGAAATAACGCACTTTGACTTCCGTATGCGTGTTGCCCTTGCTGTCCCGCCGCGTGGTGGTGTAGGTTTTCCCGAGACGCCCCGCATACACAGTATCCGTCGTGCTGTCAAACGTCCACACGGGATAATATACGCCCCTGATTGTGTTGACGTTTATGTTTTTTTTGAATTTTGAAGGCGCGAAAAAACGCTTTTTCAGCCATTTTTTGCACGCTTCGAGTCCTTTTTGCCTGTCAAGCGAAAAGGGAATAAGCGAATCGGGTTTTACGCCGTCAAAGCAATGCTCCTCCAATACGAGCGGGCTGGAACAAAAAGGGCACACGGTGGCAATCTCGTCCCCCTTGACGGTCTCCGTTGCGCCGCAGTTGTCGCAGCGCACCGTTTTAAGCCCCGCCTCCGCCCATCTGTGTTCCTCAAGCTCGGAAAAATCCCTCTCCGTCACGTTTGTGTCGGCGGCTATATCCACTTCGCTTCCGCAATGGTCGCACACAAGCTTTTGCGCGGAAGGCTCGTACCGCATATTTGCGCCGCAGCCGGCACACTTGAACGCCTCCGCGTCCCCCTCGGAAATCCTTTCCGCACCGTCAAAGGCAAGCGCCGCGTCCCTATTTTTCATAGTTCAACCTCCGCGCCGTCCTTCAAGGACGGCGGCTTAGCATTTTTTCAGTTCTCCACCTTGGTTCCGCACTCGGGACAGAACTTTTTGCCCTTGACGTCGGCTCCGCACTTGACGCATACGCTGCCCGACGATTGCTTTGCGCCGCATTCGGGACAGAATTTTGCGCCCACGGACATAGCCGCTCCGCACTCCCCGCAGTATTTCTGCTTGGGCTTTGTCTCCTGCTTGGGCGCCGCGTCCTGCGCGTTGCCCAGATTTGAAAAGGCGTTGTTCATCGCGTTGCCGAAGGCTCCGCCCATGCCCACGCCCATAAACGTGCCCACGGTACCCGTGTTGCGCGCCGCGTCTCCCAGCGCATCGGCGGCCTTTTTCTGCGTGTAGGTGCCCATTTTGTCGCCGAGTATGCCGAGGCTCGTTCTCTCGTCCAGCACCTTTTCCACTTCCTGCGGCAGGCTTATGTTTTCGATTGTAAAGGAAGTTATGTCAAGCCCGTATTCGCGGAACTTCTCCGTTATGTTTGTTCTGCACATCGCGGAAAACTCCTGCAAATTCGCCGCCATGTCAAGCATGGGAATCTTGGACTCCGCTACCGTATCCGCCATCTGCGACACAAGAAGACTCTTCAAGTGGTCGTTTATGTCCGCGACGGTAAAGGTGCTGTTGGTGCCGAAAAGCTCCTTCAAAAATCTCTCCGCGTCGAACACTCGCATGGAATAGGTGCCGAAAGCCCCCACTCTCACCATACCGAAATCCGCGTCGCGCATGGTAATGGGATTTTTCGTGCCCCATTTGAGATTGGTGAACTGCTTTGTGTTGACAAAGTAAACGTCGGATTTGACCACAACGTCTCTTCCCTGATAGAGCAGCGCTCTCAACCCCGACAAAACGGGCAGATTGTTGGTGCTCAACGTATATTGCCCCGGCTGAAAAATATCCGCGATTTTTCCCTTGTGGACAAAAACCGCAACCTGCGACTCCCTGACGGTGAGCTTGGAGCCGCTCATGATTTCATATTTGTCGGAAGGCATCTGAAAACGGTACACCATAGTATCGTTGCCGTCGTCCTTCCAATCAATCACCTTCCACATCTGGCTCTTGAACCAACCCATAAAAAACCTCCTTTGCCGCAAGGCAAAACACTGTACTTTTGTTATTATTTTATCATAAAAGCCCGAAAAATGCAATACTGTGCGAAATTCTATTGTGATATATTTGCGCACAAATCAAAAACAAACCGACGCGAAATATGGATAAATTTGTTAATTTTGTTGCATTTCAAGGAATAATGCGTTAGAATAAAAATACTAATCAGTTGTTTCATAAATAAAAAAGGAGGAAAAAATGAAGAAAAAAATTCTGCCGATGTTCTTTTTGCTGTCTTTGGCAATAGGGCTGTGTATAGCCGTGTCGGGCTGCTCGGCGCTCAAGCTGAAAGCGCCCGCAAATCTGCGGGTGTCGGACGACGGTTTTTTGTCCTGGGACGAAGTGGACGGCGCCGCCGCCTATCGCGTATTTATAAACGACGGTGTTTTCGATACGGACGAAAACCGTCTGGATATATTCTGGCTCACCGACAGCTACGGCGAGTATTTGATTGACGTTGTTGCGCTGGACGCAAAAAACAGGATAAAATCCGAGTCTTCCGAGCTTTTTGAATACGATTTGCAGGACTCGGGAGGCTGGACGCTGCAATACAACGGGGAAGGCTATGACGTCGCGGGCACGGAGGACAGCAAAAACGTCGTGAGCGGAAAAGTCATTTTGCCCTCGGTCTACAACGATTTGCCTGTGACGGGTATTGCCGACGAGGCTTTCATGCTTTGCAAAAACCTGACCTCTATCATTATTCCCGACAGCATAACGGAAATAGGCCAAGCGGCTTTCAACTGTTGCACCTCTCTTGCGCGGGCGGAGCTGCCCCGCCGACTGCAAAGTCTGGAAAGAATAGCTTTCGGCGGCTGCAAAACCCTGACCGAGTTGAAAATACCCAAAACCGTGCAATACATAAGCGGCGAAATGATGAACGGCTGCAACGGCATAACGACTCTCGAAATAGAGGAAGGCAACGAAATTTACGAAAGTCAAGGCAACTGCATAGTAAGAAAGGCGGACAGACAGCTCGTATGCGGCACGAAAAACTGCGAAATCCCCGAAAATATCGCGAGCGTCGGGGAAAACGCTTTTTACAAAATGGACATAGAGAAACTGTCCCTTCCCAAAGGAGTGGAAAGCATAGGCACGGCGGCGTTTCAAAATTGCGAAAAGCTTAAAGAGCTTTGTCTGCCCGACGGCTTGAAGACAATAGGCAGCCGCGCTTTCAGCGGCTGCGCATTCGACTACGTGTCTATACCTATGAGCGTGGAAAGCATAGGCGGCGATGCCTTCAACTTTTTTCACGGCTTGTCGGTCACTCTGCCAAAAAGCGTCAAAAAGCTGGGCGCAAATGCTTTCGACAAATACGTAACCATTTACACCGACTTAAAACACGACGAAAACTATCCCGAAGACTGGAAGCTGCCGGAGACACAGATGGATTCTTCATTTATTTATTCCTTTGACAGTTACGCCCCGGCTTTCCCCGTAAAGCGGCGCATAATCACCGACTGCGTATTTGTCTGCGAGGACGGCGTGCCCTACGTCGACTCGTTTAATCCGGAGCACAACTTGGATTCGGACGCGGGAAACTCCGACAATCCATATCAGGTTCCCGGCAGGGCGGGCTATGTGTTCGGCGGCTGGGCAGACGGCAACGGAAACGTAGTCTGGCATACGGAGTTTCATATCTTTCAGAAAGTTTCGGGAAGCGCCCCATCTTCATCGGGAGCCGATTTGAGTTATACGCCTAAAAGCAAATACATCCTGTCTCTGTCCGGTCCTGCCGGAGAAATCCCGTCGGGAAACCTGCTTTACGCCGTCTGGACTCCCGCAAATTGAATCTGAGACAAAACAAAAGTCAAATCAATTTAAACGCGGTCTTTGACAGACCGCGTTTTTCGTCGCTTTGTCCCGACAGATGCTTAAATCTAAACGCAGAGCCGCCGACTTGCCGACAATCAAAAACTTGTCAAGCGGAGATTAAGATGCTATAATTTCAGATATGAAAATAATCCATTGCGCCGACCTTCATCTCGACTCCAAGCTCGCAGGACTTAGCCACAACAAAGCCATTGCCCGCAGGCAGGAGCTGACCGACACATTCAGAAGCCTTGCGGCGCAGGCTGCCGAAAACAAAATAGACGCCGTAGTCATAGCGGGCGATTTGTTTGACGACAGGTTCGCGTCGGCGCGCACCAAAAACGAGGTCGCGGATATACTCGCGGGCTGCGGCTCCGTGCATTTTTATCTGCTTGCGGGCAATCACGACGGAGGCTTCGACGAGGCGTTTGTCAAAAGACTGCCCCCCAACGCGCATATTTTCGCAAAAAACGGCGTGACGCGCTTTGACCTGAACGAGGTGAGCTTTTTCGGCGCGGAGGGCGAAAGCCTGTCCCCCGCTCTATTGGAAAGCATCGAAATGGAGCCGTCCCGCTTCAACGTGCTTGTCACTCACGCAGACCTCGCGGCAAAAAGCAGTTACGGAGGACTCGACCTCAGACTGCTGCGGGACAAGCCCGTAGACTATGTTGCGCTGGGGCACATACACCGCCCCTATCTGACGCGGGCGGGACGCGGGCACGCGGCTTACTCGGGATGTCTGGAATGCAGAGGCTTCGACGAACCGGGCGAGCACGGATTTTATCTGTTGAAGACGCACCTTGCGGCGGACGACCCCAACCGCATAATTTTCGTGCCCTTTACCCGTCGGGTTTGCTACGAAATTAACCTTGACGTGTCGGACGCGGGCAGCCGCACGGAGCTTGTCGAGAAGCTTAAAAGCGCTCTTTCGGGAGTGCGCCCCGACGATATGCTGAGCTTAACCCTCACGGGAGAAGCCGCCGAGGGGCTGGACGCGGAAACGGCGCTCACGCCGTTTCTTGAAAGCAATTTCTATGCGGTAAGAATCAAAAACAAAACCAAAATAAAAATAGAGCCTGACAAATACGCCGACGACGTGTCTCTCAAAGCGGAGTTCGTGCGCACGGCAATACAGGCGGGGCTGGACGACGAAACGCTAAGGGACGTCCTTAAATACGGCTTCAACGCGCTGATGAACGAGGAGATCGATTTGCTGTGAAAATCAGGGAAATTTACGTAAAAAGCTTCGGATGTCTTTCCGACTTCAAAAAGGAATTTCACGACGGCTTCAACGCGGTGACCGAGAACAACGGCTTCGGCAAAACGACGCTGGCAACCTTTGTCAAGGCTATGTTCTACTCGCTCGGTTATTCCCGTTCAAGCGCGTTGGAAGAAAACGAGCTAAAACGCTTCCGTCCCTGGAACAGCACGGAAAAATTCGGCGGCAGCGTGACATTCGAGCATGACGGAAAGCTTTATCGGATAGAACGAACCTTCGGCGCCACCCAAAAGGACGAAACCGCTTTTCTCGTGGATTTTGAAAAAAACAAAAAAACCGACGTGAGCAAGTCCGATTTGGGAAAAAGACTTTTCGGCATAGACGCGGCTGCGTTTGAAAGATGTCTGTACCTGCCGCAAAAACAAATAGAAATAAAAAGCAACGACAGCTTTGTGGAAAAGCTGAGCAACCTGCTCGACAACGCGGAGGACAACAACAACTTTTCCGCAGCGACTGCAAGGCTGAGAGAGTTTTCCAAAAAGCTCAGGCTTGAAAGAGGCAGCGGCGGTCTGCTCTTTGAAACGGAGCAAAAAAAGCGACAGCTCGAAGCGCAGCTGTGCAGACAGCAGGAGGCGCAGCGCAAGCTGGACGAAAACCGCAGACAAACTCTCGACGCGCTGCGCGCGGCGGAAATGGGAAGCGCACGGCTAAAAGCCCTCGACGCGCAGCTCAAATCGCTGGAAAAACAACGGCAGAACGCGCAGGCGGCGGGACTCAAACAAATTGTTCTTCAACGGCAGTCCGAGCTGGAACAGAAGCTGGACGCGCTCGAAGCAAAGCAGTCCGAGCTTAAAGCTCCGCAAAAAAAGCCCTCCAAAAAATTTACTCTTTGCGCCTGTGCGGGAGCGCTGGTTCTCGCCGCGCTGTCCGTGCTGTTCTTTTGTCTCAATCAGGCGGCGGCGGGCGGCATTTTCGC
>ENA-ORSI01003235-ORSI01003235.1-human-gut-metagenome-genome-assembly--contig:-NODE-3235-length-10660-cov-3.868364_pt1 | contig 10660 bp, 8 predicted proteins | sample MGYA00242187_ERZ509154 | MGnify/ENA primary metagenome ERZ509154 (study PRJEB26280, sample SAMEA2338627) | human gut metagenome | biome: human gut; feature: human-associated habitat; material: faeces...
TATCATGGGGTAGTCGTTATGTCCCTGCTCGAGCGCGCGGCGGATATACTCCGCATACTCCGGCGCGGAGCACAGCTGCAGCAGATCGTTCATCTGCACCAGGCGCATACCGCAGCGGTTTTCCTCATAGGCCGCGGCGAGCTCCCTGGCGGCCGAGACGATCGTCTGCGTCTCCTCGCCGGTGACGAGCGCGATGCGCGACGCCGGCACGGGATCGCCCGCTGCAAATAAAATGGCCTCAATGACCGAAAGTAATTCCTCGTGTTCCATAAAAATTTCTCACTCTACAATGGATTCCAGAATATCGTCCGTGACGCCGCCGGTGAAGCTTGCCACATATTCGCCGTTTTGCTCGGAAAGCATCAGATGGCCGAGGCTGCACAGCTCCAGCACGGACAAAAACGTCGCCACGATCTCGCTGCGGCTGGCGCACTGGCTATAGAGCGTGTTCAGGGACATGCTCCCCCGCTCACGCAGCTCGTCAATGAGCGTGCGGCATTTGTCGCGCACGCTGTAGACGATGCGCTTCGGCGCCGCCATCTGCAGCGCATCCGTCGCCGCCGCGCCGCCGCGCGTGAACACCGACAGCAGCGCGCGCAGAAGGTCTGCCTGCTCGATGCGGTAGCGGTATTCCCCCGCTGACTTCGGCAGCGGCTCCGGCGGGCGCGACAGGTAGTGCAGACCGGTCTGGGCCGCGGCGTCGAGCAGCGGCGTGACGGACTTCACGGCCGCATAGGTATCCTTGCACTTGAGCTGCTCGAGTGATGCGATGAGCTGCTCAAGCTCTGTGACCTCCTTCTCCTCCGTGAGGAGCATACGGGTCTTGATATAGAGCAGATAGGACGCCATCTGCACGAACTCGCTTGCGATCTCGAGATCGAGCTTTTCCATGGCGTTGAGGTATTCCAGATACTGATCGAGGATCTCCGAAATTTTGATGTCCCGGATCTCGATCTTGTTCTTCGACAAGAGCAGCAGGATCAGGCTCAGCGGGCCCTCAAAATCCGCCATCTCGCTCTTGTCGTGGATGATGCCCTCGAGAAAATAAGTTGGATCGGCCGGCTTAGCCGAAGATGCCGATAAGTTCATAGCCCCACTCCGCAAATACAAAGAGTTTGTCAAACGCGGCCTCCGTCACCGTGGTGAGCGGCTTGCCGAGCACGCCGGTGGCGACCAGCACGAGCAGCAGGATCATGCCATAGCGCTCATAGCGCATGAGCTTGGCATACGCCGCGTCGGGCAGCAGCGCAAAGAGCACCTTGGACCCGTCGAGCGGTGAGACCGGGATGATATTGAAAATGGCCAGCGCCAGACTGATATATGCCGTCAGCCAGATCATGTCCAGCAGAAACTGCACCGAATACAGCGCCCGGTACAGCAGGCCGTACAAAAACAGAAACACCAGTGCGAGCAGCACGTTCGACACCGGCCCCGCCAGCGCCGTGAGCGCCATGCCGCGCTTGGGGCTGCGAAAGCGCATCATGTTCACCGGCACGGGCTTTGCCCAGCCGAATTTGAACACGACCATCATCAGCAGGCCCATCGGGTCGATGTGCTTCAGAGGGTTGAGCGTGAGCCGGCCGGCGTCCTTTGCCGTCGTATCGCCGAGGCGATAGGCGACATAGCCGTGCGACACCTCATGAAACGTGATGCACAGCAGCGACGGAACGACCGACAGCACGATATTCATCAGATACGACCAGTCGAGCCCGTTCCAGATCGATTGCAGGGTGTTCACGCGCACACCTCCCATTCCTACAAATTTGCATTATATCAAGTCCCCGCCGAAAAAACAAGTGCAGAGCGCGCGAATGCACGCTCTGCACTTCGGGCAGTTAAGAATGACCCCGCCATCGCCGGATCGAATGCGCAGCAGGGGTGCTCGAGGGGGCAAGGCCCGCCTCGAATCCAATCAGCCGCCGCAGAAAGCTCTGCCCTGCAGAGCTTTGCGGCGCAGAGCGCGCGAATGCACGCTCTGCACTTGGGTTCATCCAATGGCGCGAAAGATCTCGCCGAGCAGCGCCTCGCGGCCGGTGCCCTTCTCCGCCGAAAACGGCAGGAGCACCGCATCGTCCGGCAGCAAAAGCGTGGCCCGGATGCGCGCAAGGTTCGGCTCGATCTCCGACTTTTTGAGCTTGTCGCACTTATTGGCCACAACGACCATCGGGCAGCCGGTGGAATGAAACCACGCAGCCATCGTCTCATCGTCGGCCGTTGGCTTGTGGCGGGCGTCGACGATCATGACGCCGAGCGTGATGCGCGCGGGGTCTGCGAAGAAGTCCTCCATGAGCTTGCCCCAGCGTGCGCGCTCCGTCTTGGCGACGCTGGCGTAGCCATAGCCCGGCAGGTCGACGAAGTATGCCCGGCCGTCGATGCAAAAATAGTTCACATGGACGGTCTTACCGGGCTGGGAGCCGACGCGGGCAAAATTCTTGCGGTTGAGCAGCCGGTTGATGACCGAGGACTTGCCGACGTTCGACTTGCCGGCAAAGACGATGCACGGCAGGTCGTCCGCGAGAAAGCCGGACGGGCTGACGGCGGACTTGAGAAACTCCGCCTTATTCAGGTTCAGTGTCGCCATGGCAGTCTCCTCACTGGCGCAGGTTCACGTTCGCCGCGTCGCCGGGCGCATCCTTGTGCGCCGCCTTGACGGCCGCGGCAAACCGGCGGCCGAACGCGACATCCAGGATCTTGTCCACGTGGTCGGTCGTGACGAACTTGAGCGCACTGCGCACGGTCGGGTCGATCTCCTCGAGATCCTTTTCGTTTTCGGCCGGGATGATGACGGTCCGCACGCCGTGGCGCAGGGCGGCCATGGTCTTTTCCTTGAGTCCGCCGATCGCCAGCACGCGGCCGCGGATGGAGATCTCGCCCGTCATGGCGACGTCGCGCCGCACGGGGCGGTTCGTCAGCGCCGAGACGATGGCGGTGCAGATCGTGATGCCAGCGGACGGCCCGTCCTTCGGGACGGCTCCCTCCGGGAAGTGGACGTGAATGTCCTTCGTTTTGTAGAAATCTGGGGCGAGGCCCAGCGCCTTTGCGCGCGAGCGGATAAAGCTCATGGCCGCGAAGGCGGATTCCTTCATCACGTCACCCAGATTGCCGGTCAGTTCCAGCTTGCCGGTACCGTCGACCACGTTGACCTCGACCTCAAGCGTCGTGCCGCCGACGGCTGTCCACGCAAGGCCCGTGACAAGTCCGACCTGATCGGTCGTGACGTTCGCTTCCGGCAGGAATTTGCGGACGCCGAGGAAGGCCTCGAGATTGCCGCCGGTGACGGTGATGCGCTTGGGCGGCTCGGCGGAGACGAAGCGCATGGCGCATTTGCGGCACAGCGCGGCCAGCTGCCGCTCGAGATTGCGCACGCCGGACTCGCGGGTATAGCCCGCGATGATCTCGCGGATGGCGTCGTCGGAGACGCGCACCTGCGTGCGCTTCATGCCGTGCTGCTTGAGCTGCTTGGGCAGCAGATGCTGCTTGGCGATCTGCAGCTTTTCCTCATCCGTGTATGAGCCGAGCTCGATGACCTCCATCCGGTCGAGCAGAGCCCGGGGGATGGTGTCGGTCGTGTTGGCGGTGGTGATGAACATGCAGTGGGAGAGGTCGAACGGGACCTCGATATAGTGGTCGCGGAAGCTGGAATTCTGCGCGGAATCGAGCACCTCCAGCAGGGCCGACGAGGGATCGCCCTTGTAGTCGCTGCCGAGCTTGTCGATCTCGTCGAGCAGCAGCAGGGCGTTTTTGCTCTTGGCCTGGATGAGGGCCGTCATGATGCGGCCGGGCATGGCGCCGATATAGGTCTTGCGGTGGCCGCGGATCTCGGCCTCATCCCGCACGCCGCCGAGCGAGAGCCGCGCAAGCCTGCGGTTCAGCGCGCGTGCGATCGAGATGGCGACGGACGTCTTGCCCACGCCCGGCGGGCCGACCAGGCAGAGGATCTGCCCCGGCAGCTCCGGCGCGAGCTGCCGCACGGCCAGCGTCTCGAGAATGCGCTTTTTGACCGGCTCGAGGCCGAAATGATCCTCGTCGAGGATCTTCGCGGCAGACTTGACATCCAGCCGCTCCTTCGTCTCCTTGTTCCACGGCAGGTCGAGGATGGTATCAAGGTAATTGCGCAGCACGGCGGCCTCGGCCGAGCCCGCCTGCTGGCGCGCAAAGCGCGAGACCTCGCGCAGGAGCTTTTCCTCGGTCTCCTTGGGCAGCTTCAGGGTCTGGATCTTGGCGCGGTAGCTGTCAGCGTCGTTGTCGTCGTCTTCGCCGAGCTCCTCGCGGATGACGTGCAGCTGCTCGCGCAGGTAATAATCCCGCTGGTTCTGGTTGACGTTCTGCTGCACCTGATCGTTGATCTCACTCTCGAGGCGCAGGATATCGAGCTCCTTCGCCATCGTGCGCACGCACAGCTCCAGCCGGTGCACGGGCGGCAGCGTCTCAAGGATCTTCTGCTTGTCCTCATAGCCGAAGGTGGCGTTCTGGGCGATGAAATCGGCCAGCTCGCCCGCGTCGTCGCCGGCAGAGCCCTGCAGCAGGTTTTCCTGCCCGGATTTGACGGCGAGGTCGATGAACTGCTCAAACAGCTGATGCGCCTGCCGCACGAGCGCCTGCGTGCGCGGCACGGACGCGTTGTAGCCCGGCACGTCCAGCTCCATCGCGCGGGCGAAGAAGTAGGGCTCGGAATGGATCATGTCGGTCAGCTGGGCGCGGTATTTGCCCTCGACCAGGATGCGCATATTGTCGCCCGGCAGCCGCAGGATCTGGCGGACATAGGCGACGGTGCCGATCTGGTACAGATCGGCCTTTTTCGGCTCGTCGCACTGCACGTCGCGCTGGGCAACGAGGAAGATCATCTGGTCGCCGCGCATGGCTTCTTCCACGGCGCGCGCGGACTTGCTCCGGCCGACGTCAAAATGCGTCACGCAGCCGGGAAACACCACGATCCCGCGCAGCGGCAGGACCGGCAGGCAGGTCAGGGGCTTATATTCACTCATGGATGTTCTCTCCTTTCGTGGAGAATAAAAATACGCAGGAAGGGAGCGTGCGCTCCCTTCCTGGTTCTTGTGTTACAGCGTAACGCCTGCGTTCTTGATCGGAGCGCGGGGCTTCGAGGCGTCGCGGGTGATCTGCGGGGCTTCTCCATTGCGCACGCAGCGCTCGGTGATGCAGACGGACTGGATGGTGGGGTCGGACGGGATCTCGTACATGATCTTCGTCATGATCTCCTCCATGATCGCGCGCAGACCGCGCGCGCCGATCTGGCGCTCGATGGCCTTTTCCGCGATGGCCTCCAGCGCGCCCTTTTCGAAGCTCAGCTCGACCTGATCATAGGACAGGAGCTTGTGGTACTGCTTGCAGAGCGCGTTTTTCGGCTCCGTCAGGATGCGCACCAGATCGTCCTTGTCAAGTCCGCGCAGGGACGTGATGACCGGCAGGCGGCCCACAAGCTCCGGAATAATGCCGAACTTCAGCAGATCATGCGGCTGCACGAGCTGGAAGAGCTTTCCGACGTTGTGGTCGCCCTTGCTCTTGACCGTAGAGTTGAAGCCCACAGCGGAGGTATCGGTGCGCTGCTCAATGATCTTGTCAAGCCCGTCGAACGCGCCGCCGCAGATGAAGAGGATGTTGGTCGTATCGACCTGAATGAACTCCTGCTGCGGGTGCTTGCGCCCGCCCTGCGGGGGAACGTTGGCGACCGTGCCCTCGACGATCTTCAAAAGCGCCTGCTGGACGCCCTCACCGGAGACATCGCGGGTGATGGAGGTGTTCTCCGACTTACGGGCGATCTTGTCGATCTCGTCGATATAGATGATGCCGCGCTCGGCCAGCTCTACGTCGAAATCCGCCGCCTGCAGAAGCCGGAGCAGAATATTCTCGACGTCCTCGCCCACATAACCGGCCTCGGTCAGTGTGGTCGCGTCCGCGATGGCGAACGGCACGTTCAGGATCTTGGCCAGCGTCTGGGCGAACAGCGTCTTGCCGGAGCCGGTGGGGCCGATGAGCAGAATGTTGCTCTTCTGCAGCTCCACGTCGGAGTCGTTCTGGAAGTAAATGCGCTTATAGTGGTTATAGACCGCCACGGACAGGGCGATTTTTGCGTCGTCCTGACCGATGATATAGTGGTCCATGTAGGTCTTGATCTGCTGCGGCGTGGGGAGCGTGTCGGGCAGTTCAAGCTGCTGCTCGTTCAGGCCGTTGTGCATCTCATCGTGCAGGATGGACGAGCAGAGCTCGACGCATTCATTGCAGATGTAGACATTGGGACCGGCGATGATGCGGCCGACCTGCTCCTGTTTTTTGCCGCAGAAGGAGCAGCGGATGGAGTCTCTTGCCAAGCTGGACTCCTCCTTTCAGGGATTATTGTCTCTTGTAGATGACCTTATCGACCAGACCGTAGGCCTGCGCCTCTTCGGCGGTCATAAAGTTGTCGCGCTCGGTGTCGACCTTGATGGTCTCCAGCGGCTTGCCGGTGTTGGCGGCAAGGATCTCGTTGAGACGCTGCTTGATCTTCAGCATGCGCTCGACCTGGATCTGCATATCGGTCGCCTGCCCCTGCGTGCCGCCGGAGGGCTGGTGGATCATGATCTCCGCGTTGGGAAGGGCAAGGCGCTTGCCCTTCGTGCCGGAGGACAGCAAAAACGCGCCCATCGACGCGGCCATGCCCACGCAGATGGTGGACACGTCGCACTTGATGAACTGCATGGTGTCATAGATCGCCATGCCGTCGGTCACACTGCCGCCGGGGGAGTTGATATAAAACTGGATGTCCTTATCGGGATCCTGCGCCTCGAGATAGAGCATCTGTGCCACGATCAGGCTCGCGGTGGTGCTGTTGACCTCTTCGGACAGGATGATGATACGGTCGTTGAGCAGGCGGGAGAAGATATCGTACGACCGCTCGCCGCGGCTGGTCTGTTCAACGACATACGGAACTAAACTCATAGTGGGATTCTCCTTTCAGACGGATGTCAGGTTGGCTGTAGGATTCTACCCAACCGGTTGGAGAATTATTCCTCAGCCTTGGGAGCCTCTTCTGCGGGAGCTTCGGCAGCCTCGTCTTCCTTCTTGGCAGATTTCTTGGCGGCCTTCTTTTCCTTTTCCTTCTCGACGGGCTTGGCATTGTCGACGATCAGCTTCACAGCCTTGCGGCCCTTGAGATCGGACTTGACGGCCTCGACGTCGATCATTTCCCTGATCTTGTCCAGCTCCATCTTGTACTGCTCGGCCAGCTTCTTCAGCTCTTCTTCGACTTCCTCGTCGGTCACGTCGATGTTCTCCTGATGGACGATCTCGCTCAGCAGGATGTTGCTGCGGACGGTCTGCTCCGCCATCGGGCGCATGGAATCGCGCATGCCCTTGACGTCGCCGCCGATCATCTTGACGTAGTCTTCCATCTTCATGCCCTGGGACTGCAGCTGATAGGCAAACTGCTCGAGGTGCTTGTCGACCTGCTCGTCGATCATGCAGGCGGGGATGTCGCAGGTCATGTTCTTGCCGGCCAGAACGACAGCCTCGTTCTCAAAGTCACGGTCAACAGCTTCCTGACGCTTCTTGGCGAGGTCGGCCTTGATGCTCTTCTTGAGGGCGGCCAGCGTGTCGTATTCGGAGACGTCCTTGGCGAACTCGTCGTCGAGCTCGGGCTTGATGGTCTCCTTGACCTCGTGGATCTTGCACTGGAAGGTCGCGGCCTTGCCGGCCAGCTCCTTGGTGTAGCTCTCGGGGAAGGTGACCTCGACGGTCTTCTCTTCACCGGCCTTCAGGCCGACGAGCTGATCTTCGAAGCCGGGGATGAACGCGCCGGAGCCGAGCGTCAGGGTATAGCCCTCGGCCTTGCCGCCGTCAAACGGCTTGCCGTCTACGAAGCCCTCAAAATCCAGAACGACGGTGTCGCCGGTCTTGGCTTCGCGGTCGACTGTTTCGATGCGGGCGTTGCGCTCCTGCATGCGGGAAAGCTCTGCGTCGACTTCTGCCTTGGAGATGGAGACGGTTTCCTTGGGAACCTCGATGCCCTTGTATTCACCGAGGGTGACCTCGGGATAAAGCTCGGTGGAGACAGTCAGCACGACGCTGCCGTCTTCGGGGGTCTGCATATCGGTAACGGAGGGCTGGCCAACGGCCTTGATCTCCTGCTCGGTAATGGCTGCCTTGTAGATCTCGGGGAAGATCTCGTTGACGGCGTCTTCATAGAACACCTGAGAGCCGTACATGCGCTCGACGAATTTGCGCGGGGCCTTGCCCTTGCGGAAGCCGGGGATCATGATGTCCTTGCGGATCTTGGCATATGCCTTGTCCAGCGCAGTCTGGAACTCGTCCTTTGCGATCTCAACGGTAACCTTTGCGCTGCCGTTTTCTTTCTCTACGTTTTTGACGTTCATTGTGGTACTTTCCTCCTATGCGGTGCGGCCCATGAAAAAAGCCGATATTCACCATTCTCATTTGAATCCGCTCTATTCTACCAGACTTCATGCAAGAAATCCACTGTTTTTTCAGGAATTTATCCGAATTCAGAAAAAATTCAAAATCTTTCCGCCCATTTGCCGTCTATCCGATGCGCTGCGGCTGAAAATCGACGTGATCGGCCGAGACAAGGCGGTATTCCGTGCCCCGGTACGGCCCCTCCAGCGCCAGCCGGATGGAGTCGGCGTGCAGATGGCCGTAATAGCAGCGCGTCACGCCGTAGGTCTCGAACAAAGCCAGGATCTCCGGGCAGACATAGCCCCGGTAGCGCGGCGGGTAGTGCAGGAAGCAGTATTTTTCCTTCTCTCCCGCCAGCTGCAGCGACCGCTCCAGCCGCCCGAGCTCGCGCCGGAAGATCTTCTCGTCGTGGCTGCCCTCCTTCTGCGCGTCGTAGAACCACCCGCGCGTGCCGCACAGGGCGATATCGCCGTAGAAGAAGCAGGAGTTGTTCAGGACGTGGAAGTCTGCAAACCCTTGCTCCGCGCAGAAGCGGTCAAAGGCCCGCAGCGTCGTCCACCAGTAGTCATGGTTGCCCTTGAGGATGATCTTGCGGCCGGGGATGGCGTTCATAAAGGAAAAATCCTCCGCCGCGTCGTCAAGGCTCATCGCCCAGCTGAGATCGCCGAGCAGGACGGTCGTGTCCTCCGGGCCAATGACCTTCAGATTTTCCCGCAGCTTTTCCATATACCCTGTCCAGCGGCCCCCGAACACGTCCATCGGCTTGTCCGCCGGGCCGAGCGACAGATGCAGATCTCCGATTGCGTACAGGGCCATCAGCGCAGGAACTCCGTCACGACGGTGCGCATTGCGGCCTTGTCCGTGACCTGATCGAAGCGCACGGCCTTGCCCGCAAGGCTTGCCAGCGGCTTCGGGGCCGGGCGGCCCGTTTTGGCTGTGAGCTGGCCGAGAACGCCCGTGCCGGGCGCATGCTCTGTCACGCCGAGCGCGTCCAGAACGCTGGCGCAGAATTTAAACGGGCTTGCTGTGGATTCTACGACGGTTAGCGTCTGGTCACTTGTCTCCGCGCGGTACGCGTCCAGAACTGTGCAGGCTACGGCGGTGTGCGTGTCGAGCAGATAGTTCTTTTCCCGGAAAGCCTTGCCGATTGTCTGCGCGCCCTGCGCGTCCGTGCAGAAGCCGCAGGAGAATTCCGCCTGCACTGCCTGCAGCACACGGTCGGAAACGGTATAACGCCCGGTTTCGGAAAGCTTCTGCATATAGCCGCGCACTTCCTCGTCCGAGCCGGACAGCAGGGATAAAAGCCGCTCGAGATTGGACGAGATCAGGATATCCATCGACGGCGAAGCCGTCTGGTAAAACGGCCGGTTGCGGTCATAGGTGCCGGTCTTGATAAAGTCGGTCAGGACGTTATTCTCGTTCGACGCGCAGATGAGCCTGCCGATGGGCACGCCCATCTTCTTCGCGTAAAAGCCGGAGAGAATGTTGCCGAAGTTGCCTGTCGGGACGCAGAAATTGACGCTCGTCCCGGCTTCGATGGTCCCAGCGTTCAGCAGATCGCAGTAGGCCGAGACGTAATACACGATCTGCGGCAGGACCCGGCCCCAGTTGATGGAGTTGGCCGAGGAGAGGAAATAGCCGCGGGAGGCGAGCGTCTCGCGCAGCTGCGCATCGGAGAAGATGCGCTTGACGCCGGTCTGCGCGTCGTCAAAGTTGCCGCGCACGGCGCACACGCCGACGTTTTTGCCCTCCTGCGTGACCATCTGCAGCTTCTGCATTTCGGAAACGCCGCCGTCGGGATAGAACACAAGAATTTTCGTGCGGTCCACGTCGCGGAAGCCCTCAAGCGCGGCCTTGCCCGTGTCGCCGGAGGTCGCGACGAGGATGCAGACGGTCTTCTCCTCGCCCGTTTTCCGGAGCGAGGCCGTCAGCAGATACGGCAGCATCTGCAGCGCCATATCCTTGAATGCGCACGTCGGCCCGTGCCACAGCTCCTGAATATACGTGTTTTCCGTCAGCTTTACGACGGGCGCTGCGGCAGGCGTGTCAAATTTCGCCGGGCCGTAGGCGCTTTTCGCAAAGCCCAGCAGCTCCTCCTCGGTAAACTCGTCGAGATAGCGCTTCATGAGTCTCGCGGCCCGTTCGGGATAGGAAAGCGCGGCGAGCGCTTTGATCTCGTCCATGGTGAGCTGCGGAATTTCCTCCGGCAGATACAGCCCGCCGTCACGGCTGAGGCCCTCGACAATGGCCTGAC
>ENA-ORSI01003239-ORSI01003239.1-human-gut-metagenome-genome-assembly--contig:-NODE-3239-length-10644-cov-5.098310_pt1 | contig 10644 bp, 7 predicted proteins | sample MGYA00242187_ERZ509154 | MGnify/ENA primary metagenome ERZ509154 (study PRJEB26280, sample SAMEA2338627) | human gut metagenome | biome: human gut; feature: human-associated habitat; material: faeces...
TGTAGGTGAACGCAAAGATCGCGGCGGGAAGCACGCCCTTGAAGAACTTCAGCGGGCTCATCTTCGCAAACACCTTGACGGAGAGCGTGTAAACGAGCACGACATGAATGATGTAGCCGATGTATGCCGCCAGCAGAACCAGACCGAGATCGCCGAGGATCTTCGGACCCTGGTTGGAGACGACCCAGGTCATCAGGCAGAAAACGCCGATCGGGGAAACCGCCAGAATGAAGCTCATGACCTTCTGCGTGACCTCGTTGAAGGACATGACCACATTCGCGGCGGGCTTGCCCTTCTCGCCCGCGACCAGAATGCCGCAGCCGAAGAAGAGGGAGATCACAATGATCTGGAGCATAGAGGACTGCAGGAGCGGATCGATGAAGTTCGACGGGAAAATGCCCTTGATGGTGTCAACAATATTGGCAGTCTTTGCCTCATAGGCCGCATCCTCGGCCATTTCCAGAACGCGGAAGGAGCCCTTGAAGAGGTTGGCAACAACGAGGCCGATCACGCAGGCGATCGCGGTCGTGCAGAGGAAGTAGACAACGGTTTTCCAGCCGATCTTGCCGACCTTGCCGATGTCGCCCATGGAGATCACGCCGTCCATGATGGAAAGCAGAACCAGCGGTACAACAATGTACTTCAGGAGGTTGACGAAGATATCGCCGAAGGGCTTGATATAGGACGTTGCGATCTCATTTGCCCGGTCTACGCCAAGCACCGCCCACATGATTGCACCGACGACAATGCCGAGCACCATGCCGAGCAGGATCTTGAGGCCAAGACCCATTTTTTTCTTTTCTTTCATAATCCTTTCACCTCATAACTCTCTTTCCGGAAGTCTCTCACCACATCCCGGTATACCTGATTATAACAGCAGCGTTAAGAAGTGTAAAGAAATATATCGACTTCGTTAAAAATTTATACAGATTTTCAGAAATATTGCTTTCTGTTTTTGTTAATATGACGAATGCTTTTTCACTCTACCGTCTCATATCCGCAGAATCGGACGGCTGCGCGGGCCAGCTCCTCCGTCGGATCGACAAACGGCCCCTCCGCCGGGAGCGACTGCGCGACAATGGGCAGTTCCGTGCAGCCGAGGATAAAATAGTCCGCGCCGCGCGCGCGAAGTCCGTCCAGAAGCGCCTGCCATGCACCCTGCTCCGGTTCAAGCGGCTTGGATGCCTTCACAACATCGTAGATCAGGTGCATCAGCACATCCTGCTCGCCTTCGTCCGGCACAAGACAGTGCACGCCCTGTGCATTCAGCGCCTTTTCATAAAGGCCGGTTGCAAGCGTGCCCTTCGTTGCGAGGATTGCAGCGGTCTGGCCGGGAAAATCCTTTGCGCATGTCTTCGCCGTAGCCTCGAGCATACTGAGAAACGGCAGGCTTGTCATGGCCTGCAGGCGGGGAAGGAAATAATGCGCGGTGTTGCACGGCATGATAACGCAGTCCGCGCCGCAGCGCTCCAACGAGCGCAGAGCCGAGGCCATTTCCGGCACAGGATCCGGCCCGCCGGACAAAATCGCTGCCGTGCGGTCTGGAATGCGAGCGTTGGAATCGATATAGACGCGGATGTGCTCGTTGTCGCAGGCTGCATCTGTCAGAAGCGTGATCTTGCGGAACAAATCCGCCGTTGCAAGCGGTCCCATGCCGCCTAAAATGCCGATGGTCTTACCCATGGCGATTCCTCCTTGATGGGAAATATCTGATATAGAAAGAGGGGACGGACTGTTGTCCGTCCCCCTTTTATTAGGACTTGATTGTCAGTTTGAACGAATTAGCCCTTGATTGCGCCCTGATCGTCAACCGTGATGACGGTAGCGAAGTCGGAAGCGGCCTTGCTGATGTCGTTGCTGACGGTGATGACGCCGTTGTACATATCAGCGACCATCGCCTTGTAGTCGTCCTGCGTGAAGCTGTCGGACCACTGCGTGCCCTCGCCCATCGGGATCTGGACGTAGTTCGCTTCGGGATCGTCCGCGGAGACGAGGCCCAGCGTTGCGATCTTGCCAACATAGTTTGCCCAGTTGCCGTTGATGATGACGTCGTTCAGCGTGTCGTAAGTAGCGGGGTACAGGCCCTTCATAGCAGAGGTAACGGTCAGGCCGTCAACACCCGCATAGTTTGCAATCACGCCAGCCTGGTCAACGTCAACGCCGATGACCTTGCCGTTCGCCTTCTTGGCAGCGTCAACAGCGGAGGTGTAAATGCCGCCGCCGCAGGCGAAGACGACCTCAGTGCCGCCTGCATACCAGGTATCCATAACAGCGGTGATGTCAGCATCGCCGAAGAACTGACCGCCGTAGACATACTTCACAGTGACGTCGGACAGGCCCAGATCGGCAGCCGCAGCGTCAACGCCCTGCACGAAGCCGTAGCCGTAACGGATAACAGCGGGAACAGCCATGCCGCCCAGGAAGCCCAGCTTGGTCTTGCCGTCCTTTGCGATGGCGTAGCCTGCCAGATAGCCTGCCTGCTCCTCCTTGAAGGTGATGCAGTAGCAGTTGGCGGGGATGCTGTCGGTACCGATATCGCCCTGGGTCACATCGATAGCGATGAGCTTGACGTCGGGGTACTGCTCAGCAGCCCATGCCAGAGAGGCACCGTACAGGTAGCCCACGCAGACGATAACATCAGCGCCATCGTTGACAGCCTGACGGATCATGGTCTCGCGATCCTCATCGGAAGCATCAGAATCGGGGATGTAGTACTGGCAGTTGTCGCCCATGTAGCTGGAAACAGCAGCCCAGCAAGCCTGGTTGAAGCTCTCATCATCGATCGTGCCGGTATCGCAGGTCAGAGCGACCTTGACGATCTTCTCACCGCCCTCAGCAGCAGAGGAAGCAGTAGAAGCAGCAGCGGAAGAAGCGGTGCTGGTAGAAGAAGCGGAAGAACCGCCGCAAGCGGTCAGAGCGGCAGCGGCAGCGGCACCAGCCACAGCCAGGAAATTACGACGAGAAATCATCATAATCAAACTCTCCTTTTATTTTTAATAAAATTGCGTCAAACAAATAAAATGCGCAGAACTGCACATTTACTGGCTCAAGTATAACGGCAAGCCGTGTCAGATGCAAGCGAATTCCGATTACAAAATCTTTACAATAATTTTGTAAGTTTTTATCAAAAGTAGTATTTATGCACAAATTTGCCGTAGTTCCGTGCGTTCTCTGTGCTTTGGCACACAATGCACGTATTGCCGTCACTTTATTGTCCTGCAGTGCACCTCTGCGTTTTTATCCCGTCACTTCACGGCACGGTTGCCCGCCACATTGGAGGGGCCAAAACCGAAGGGCAGCAGTTCGTCCATGCTGCGCTCGATAAAGTCTTCCGGTGTCTTTGCCATGATAACGTTCAGTTCCGGCCCGCCGAATTCAAACAGAGCCTGGCGGCACACCCCGCAGGGAGAAGTGATCTGCTCGTTCACCTCGCCGCGGCGGCTGCCCACCACAGCAATGTCTGTGAACTCGGTCACACCCTCGGCCACCGCCTTGAACAGAGCCGTGCGCTCTGCACAGCTGGTGGGGGTAAAGGCAGCGTTCTCCACGTTGCAGCCGGTAAAAATGCGGCCATCCTTGGCGCGCAGGGCAGCGCCCACCATAAAATCGCTGTAGGGCACATAGGCTTTTTCCCGTGCAGCCAGTGCCATGCGGATGAGCTCCTTCTTTTCTTCCAGGGTCAGGTTTGTCATATCCGTCACTCCTTTTTTGGTTTTCAGGGGTCGAAAACAGCGCGGCAAGCCCTTTTGCAGGCAAACCGCGCTGAAATGCGTTTTTAACGCTTAGTATTCTGCACCCAGTGCTACCTTCATCATATCGGTAAAGCTCTTCTGGCGCTGTTCTGCCGTGGTGATTTCCGGCGAAACAAAGCTGTCGGAAATGGTCAGCAGGCAGGCAGCGTTCTTGCCCAGCACCTGTGCATTGGCAAACAGGGCAAAGCTCTCCATCTCCACGCACAGGCAGCCGCGCTCGTCGCGCAGCTTTTCCCAGTAGGTGGGCTTTGCATCGGAGGGCTGACGGTAGAACACATCCGAAGAGTGGATGTTTCCCTCGATGAGGGGGATGCCCTGCTTTGCGGCAGAAGCGCGCAGCTTGTCGTTCAGGCTCTGGCTGGGCAGCGTGATGTCCCCTTCAAAGCCGCTCTGCACGCGGGCATAGTTGCTTTCACTCACAGCACCGGCGGCCAGCACCACGTCAAACAGCTTGGCCTTGTCGGTATAGCTGCCGGCAGAGCCGATGCGGATGATGTTCTCCACGCCGTAGAAGCTGAACAGCTCGTAGGAGTAGATGCCGATGGAGGGCATTCCCATACCGCTGCCCATCACGCTGATGGGACGGCCTTCGTAGGTGCCGGTAAAGCCCAGCATCCCGCGCACACCGGTCACCTGCCGGACATCCTGCAAAAAGGTGTCGGCAATGAACTTGGCACGCAGGGGGTCACCCGGCATAAGGACTGTCTTGGCGAAATCGCCCATTTCTGCGCTGATGTGAGGGGTAGACATAGATGATCTCTCCTTTTTTATTCATGATACAGCAGAGGGGCTTTCCCCTGTGGAAAAGCCCTTGCTGCTATTTACCGATATTTGCTGCGGTTGAACACGTTCTGCGGTGCGATGTAAGAGCCGTTGCGCCGGATCTCGAAGTGACAGTGGTTGCCGCTGGAACGTCCGGTGCTGCCCACATAGCCGATGAGCTGGCCCTGCCGCACGGTCTGGCCCGCACTGACCGCCAGAGACAGGCAGTGGGCATAGACCGTGGTATAGCCGCCGGAGTGGCTGATGATCACAGAATAACCATAGCCCGTACCGGCACCGGCCTTGTTATAACCCGCCTTGGTCACAGTGCCGCCCGCCGATGCATAGATGGGCGTACCGGCAGAGGCACAGATATCCACGCCCTTATGGCCGCTGCCATACCAACGCGAGCAGTAGCGGTAGCCCGGCACAGGCCAGATGAACTGACCGCTGCCGCCGATGTATGCCGCTGCACCGTACTTCGTGACCTTCTTGGTGCCAACGACCACCTTTTTGTTCACCGGCTCCCGGATGGTCTCGGTGGAAAGGATGGTCTGCTCCAGCAGCACGCCATTGGTATCATAGACGTTCTGCATGGTGACGCGGCGCAGGCCGTTCTGGCCCTCCTGCAGGGTCTTGGTGGTACCCTTGGTGTACTCGTTGGACTGAGTGGTCTCGGTGCCGAAGGGGATCTCCTCCTCCCGCGTCTCCACCTTGGTGATGCGGACTTCCAGCAGAGCCTCCTGCTTGGTCACGATCAGCTGGTCGCCCTCCTGGATATTGGAGTTCTCGGTCAGGGGAGCACCCTTAAAATTCGTATTCAGGGCACACAGCTCCCGGAAGGTCAGGTCGTTCTTCTGGGCAATGGCCCACAGGGTATCGCCCGCCTTGACCGTGTAGATCTTCTCCTGCTGCTGCACGCCGGTCAGCATATTCTCGATGGAATTGTCATCCACAAAGCTGTCGTTGAAGTAGATTCCATCTTCCAGCGTCACATTTTTGTTAAAGCCCACGCTGATATTCTCGTCCGTCTGATCCTCGTAGGGGGCCAGCAGGCTCTCCAGATAGCTGCGCAGGGTGTCGCCATCGGAGCAGACTGCCGTCAGCTCCCCATCCAGATACAGGGCAGTGCCCTCACTGATCTGGTCACTGGCGCTCTGCAGAATGGCGTTTGCCGTCTCGCTCTCGTCCATGGTCTTGTGGGTCACAGTGATGGTATAGGTCGGCTCGATGGTCAGCTCGGTCTTGTCCGAACCAGCGTAGTTGATGCGCTGCATCACATCCTCTTTTGCGAGGTTGAACACTTCCTCATTGGCCACATAGCCAACGGTCTGGCCGTTCACCTGCACAGCCAGCGCATAGGGCTGGGCCATCGTCCTGTTCCAGACCGTGACGAACACGGCCAGCATACACAGGGGCAGGATGTACATTGCTGTCCGGGGCAGCAGTCTCAGGTTGCGCTTGAGCCCGCCCACAAAATAGCGCCCGGCCGCTTTTACGGAAGCACCAAAGCCCCGCTCCCGGCGCACAACGTTGGCGTGGGCCGCCACAGCGCCGAGACCCTTGAAAAACAGGTAAAGCGGTGCCAGCAGATCCTTGAACATCTGCGCCGCACCGGGAAAGGCTGTTGCAGTGATGGTATGCAGGGCATTCCTGCACCAGCGGGCCAGTCTGCGGGCCACAGCAGCAATACCGCGCCCTGTGCGCACCACCATGTACTCTGCCGCAAAGCCCAGTGCATAAAATGCCTCGCCAACTGCCAGCACCACGGCACTGGCCCGCAGCTTTTTGGCCACATCATTCATGTGCCGCTGCGTTTTGCGGCGGAAACGGTGCCGCCGCAGCAGGCCGGTGATCTGGACCTTTGCCCAGAAGCTTCGCAGTTTTTCTCTGCCCTTCACCGGCGCTGCAGGAGCCTGGCTCTGCGGCTCCTTTGTTTTTTCTTCGATCAAAAGGGGTTGCTCCTTCCTGACGTTTTGGGTCGAAAGTTACAAATTCATATCAATTATACACTCTGCCCGGGCCGATACAAGGCTTGTCACAAAATTTGGGCAGAGCTTTCACAGAGGTTTCACCGTATTTTCATATTTCAGCATCCAGCAATGCCCGCATATCCTCGGGCAGGGGGCTCTCCACTGCAACGGTGCGGGCGTGTTCCTCCACCGGCGTTTCCAACCGGATGCCGCCGGGCACCTCGGTGTAAGCCGGCACCCGGAAACTCTGCCGGGCGCAATGGAGCGCCTGCCGGGCAATGCGGTCACGGTGCCCGCCGTAAAGGTCGTCCCCGGCCAGCGGGTGGCCGATGGATGCAAAGTGCACCCGGATCTGATGGGTGCGGCCCGTCACGGGAACACAGGCGGCAAGGCTCAGGCCCTGCGCTGCCCTTAATATGGTATACTCGGTGCGGCTGGGCTTCCCCTCAGGGGGCACGCACCGCCCGATGACGCTGTCCCCTCTCCGGCCAATGGGGGCATCGATGACTCCGGGGCCAAGGGGCAGTTCACCCTCCACGATGGCGTAATAGAGTTTCTCTACGCCCTCAGCCAGCAGGGGCGCGGCATAGCCGTTCTTTGCGGCCAGCACCAGCCCGCTGGTGTCTTTATCGATCCGGTTCACCGGGCGGAACACCGGGCTTTCGCCGTGGCCAGCCGCCCAGGCGGCATAGCCGTTGGCCAGGGTGTCCCGGGGGTAGTTCAGGGTGGGGTGGACCGCCAGATGGGGCGGTTTTTCCAGCACCACGGCAAAAGCATCCTCGTAAACGACCCTGACCGGGATCTCAGGCTGCGGCTCCACGCCAGGGCCGTCGGCGGGCAGCGCAAAGCGGATGGTCTGCCCCGCCTGCACGCGGCGGTTGGCCAGAATGGGCACATCGTCTGCAAAAAAGCCGCTGCCATGGAATTTGACCGCCCGGGCCAGCTCCGTGGAGACGGCACACCGGCGCAGAAAGCCGCGCAGCAGCACGCCGTCGGCTTCGGGTGGGACATTGAAAAGCAGCTGCATCCGTTGTCCCTCCCCAAAAATTTCACGCCATATTTAAATTTATTATACCAAATTTTATCGTCACTTGCAAATCTTGTTTTTTTATGGTATCATGGGGAGCGGAAAATGAGTGGAACATACGGCGGCGGGGCGGCTTTGACCGCTCTGAGGAAAGTCCGGGCCTCACAGAGCACGGTAACTGCTAACGGCAGCCGAGGGTGACCTCAGGGAAAGTGCAACAGAAAGGAAACCGCCGCAGCAATGCGGTAAGGATGAAAGGGCGAGGTAAGAGCTCACCAGCGCATGGGTGACTATGCGGCTTTGTAAACCCTACCGGAAGCAACGCCTATATGGGACGTACAGCGCTGCTCGCGTGTCCCGAAGGCGGCACGAGCCTGTCAGCAATGGCAGGCCTAGACAGATCGTCGTTTAATACAGAACCCGGCTTACGGTCCATCTCGTTTTCCATTTGGTGTATCCACAGGGGGTTGTTAGGACCCTTCTTTGCCCCACCGTCAGGCGCAGAGGCAGAGAGGGTTGATAACAGCCCTCTTTTCGTTTTGGTCAGAGTGTGGTATACTATCCTCACCACGGGAGCACAGTTGTTCGCCGTGGGCAAACAAGAGAGACAGGATGTGAAATCCTCCGATGAAAGATGGTTTTTTGAAAGCAGCAGCCCTCTCGCCCGCGCTTCGGGTGGCGGACTGCGCCTACAACACCCGGCAGATCCTCACAGAGCTGCGTGCCGCCGCCGCCCGCGGCGTGAAGCTGGCCGTGTTCCCTGAGTTCTGCCTGACCGGCTATACCTGCGGCGACCTGTTTTTGCAGCGCACCCTGCAGCAGGGAGCCCTGACCGGCCTGCAGAAGCTGCTGGATGCCAGCCGGGAGCTGGACACCGTGGCCCTTGTGGGCCTGCCCCTGATGGTGCGGGGCAAGCTGTACAACTGCGCTGCCGTGTTCTGCCGCGGGCAGCTGCTGGGTCTGGTTCCCAAAACGTACCTGCCCAACTACGGCGAGTTCTATGAAAAGCGGCAGTTCACCCCCGGTTCCACCGAGGTGGAGTGGGTGAATGTCTGCGGGCAGGATGTCCCCTTTGGCACCTCCTTGCTCTTCCGCTGCCGCCAGATGCCCAGCTTTGTGCTGGGCGTGGAGCTCTGCGAGGACCTGTGGAGCGCCCTGCCGCCCTCCACCTTCCACGCACTGGCAGGCGCTACCGTCATCGCCAACCTTTCGGCCAGCGATGAAACGGTAGGCAAGGCCGAGTACCGCCGGGCACTGGTGGAAAACCAGTCTGCCCGCCTGCTCTGCGGCTACCTGTACGCCTCGGCAGGCCACGGCGAGAGCACCCAGGACATGGTGTTCGCAGGCCACGACCTGATCGCCGAAAACGGCACCCTGCTGGCCGAGGTGAAGCCCTTTGCAGGCGGCCTTGCCGAGACGGAGCTGGACTGCCAGCGGATGGAGTCGGAGCGGGCGCGCAACACCAGCTTTGAGCCCAGCACCGAGGGCTACCAGACCGTGGAGTTCGACCTGGCCCTGACCGACACCGTGCTGACCCGCTGGGTAGACCCCACCCCCTTTATCCCCCACAATGAGCAGCTGCGCGCCGAGCGCTGTGAGCTGATTTTGAAGATGCAGGCCGACGGCCTGGCCAAGCGGCTTGAGCACGCCCGCGCCAAAACAGCCGTCATCGGCATTTCGGGCGGTCTGGACAGCTGCCTTGCCCTGCTGGTGGCTGTCCGCGCCATGAAGCAGCTGGGCCGCCCCACCACCGATGTGCTGGCCGTGACCATGCCCTGCTTTGGCACCACCAAGCGCACCCGCAGCAATGCAGAGATCCTTTGTGACGAGCTGCACGTCAGCTTTACCGAGATCGACATTGCCGCCACGGTGCACAGCCACTTCCGGGACATCGGCCAGGACGAGAGCGTGCTGGACGTGACCTACGAGAACGGCCAGGCCCGCGTGCGCACCCTGGAGCTGATGGACACCGCCAACCGCACCGGCGGCCTGGTGGTGGGCACCGGCGACCTTTCCGAGCTGGCCCTGGGCTGGGCCACCTACAACGGCGACCACATGAGCATGTACGGCGTGAACGCAGGCGTGCCCAAAACGCTGGTGCGCCACCTTGTCCGGTACGAAGCCGACATTGCCGCCACCCCGGCCCTGAAAGAGGTGCTGCTGGACATCCTCGACACCCCTGTGTCCCCCGAGCTGCTGCCCGCCAAGGACAACGGCGAGATCGCACAGCGCACCGAGGATCTGGTGGGCCCCTATGAACTGCACGACTTCTACCTTTATTATGTGCTCCGCTTCGGCTTTGGCCCGGCAAAGATCTTCCGGCTGGCCAGGGCAGCCTTTGCGGGCCGGGAGGAATACCCGGACGCGGTGCTGTACAAGTGGCTGCGCAACTTCTACTGGCGGTTCTTTGCCCAGCAGTTCAAGCGCAGCTGCCTGCCCGACGGCCCCAAGATCGGCAGCGTGACCCTCTCGCCGCGCGGGGACTGGCGGATGCCCAGCGATGCCTGCGCCGCCCTGTGGCTGGCCGAGCTGGAACAGCTGTTCCCCCAGAAGGATGCATGAGCCATGGAGCAGAAAAAAAATCTCTGGGTCAATTTACTGTTCGCCGCTGTTGTTCTGGTGATCGCGGGGGTGCTTTTTTACCTCCGCAGTGCCGGGCAGAGCGGCAGCACCCTGGGCGCGGAACTGACCTACGGCGATGCGAACACGGTGCAGAAGATCTCTCTGGACAGGGATGCCGTCTATGACATCGACACCGGCTATCTGACGGTGCACATCGAGGTCAAGGACGGCGCGGCACGGTTCATTGATTCCCCCTGCCCTGACCACATCTGCGAAAGCTTTGGCTGGATCTCGCAGGAGGATCAGACGGCCACCTGCCTGCCGGCACGGGCCGTTCTTACCATCGTGCCCCTTGCCTGAAGACGTGTCAAAAAGGAGAATTCCTATGTTTGATGAAACTTCCCGTTCCCACACGGACGATGACAGCACCCGGCACATCCACCGGGGCCACCGCCCACCGGAAGAAAAGACTGTGGAGGTAGACAGCGCGGCCTTTTTTGCGCCGGAAACTGCCGCTCCCACCCCGCCGCCTGCACCGCCCAAGCCGCCGAAGCATACAGATCGGAAG
>ENA-ORSI01003245-ORSI01003245.1-human-gut-metagenome-genome-assembly--contig:-NODE-3245-length-10630-cov-3.244255_pt1 | contig 10630 bp, 14 predicted proteins | sample MGYA00242187_ERZ509154 | MGnify/ENA primary metagenome ERZ509154 (study PRJEB26280, sample SAMEA2338627) | human gut metagenome | biome: human gut; feature: human-associated habitat; material: faeces...
TATGCTAAATTCATTATATAAGTATCTTTCAGCTTTTTTAAAATAGTAATTATCCTTATCGCCAATTTTTTTCTTATTATCTAATCTTTTTTTATTACGTAAGTATGTTGTTTTAATAATTTTGATCAAATCTTCATGGCTACCACTGCTAAGTAGGTTTTTATATTCAGCTTCGATCAATTTTTCATTACAAGAAATAACATCTATTTCCGGTATCCGAGCAATTAGTCGCATAACTTCAGCTTTGTCGATTGGTTTTCTTAATAATTCCCCGCTAGTAGCAACTGGAATCTCAATTTTTAAAGATTCATCATCTATAGGACGTAAAACTAAATAATCATTATTATTAAATTTGTTTTTTTTAATTTCTTTAATCTGACATGTATCCTTTTTGTAAATTACGTAATCACCTATCTTTATTTCCACTATAAACCCTCCCGTCTTGAAAAAAAGAGCTACAACTGGTCTTACGCCAATTATAGCTACTCGTTGCATCTGTATTATAACATATTTTTGGGCTTTTTGCTAGATTTTTTTACTCTTCTTCAATTAAGCCATAACCTTTATCTTTTCTTTTATAAACAACTGAAACTTTGTTATTATCAATGTTTTTAAATATATAAAAATCATGATCTAATAACTCCATCTGTAATATGGCCTCTTCTTCATCCATCGGTTTTAATTCGACACTCTTTCTTTTTACTATCTTCTCTTCCTCTTCGCCTTCTTCTTCATATTCTAAATTGATGAAGTCCATCTTCATTCTGGCATTCTTCTTATCTTTTAATCTTGTCTTACTCTTCCTTATCTGTCTTTCTAATTTATCTATCGCTGTATCTATTATCGCATAGAAATCTTTTCCTTTTTCTTCTACTCTTAACATTACATTCTTTAAAGGGATTGTTATTTCTACCTTCTGCTCATTCCCTGTCACTTTAAAAAGTACTATCGCTTCTACTTCTTCCTCTTTTTCAATATATTTACTTAATTTATTTATTTTCTCCTCTGCATGCGCTTTCATCGCTTCGGTTATCTCTTGCTTTTCCCCTCTTATTTTGATTTCCATTCTTCCTCTCCTCCTTATATCTTTATTCTACCATTTTATTCTTCCTTTGTAAAAATAATTATTAAAAAAAGAGTTCAGTCTCCCTCACTCTTTTACCTCATCGATACTGTCTCTTTGATCACTTTCACATCTAACGCTTGCAAACCCTTAGATGTTTCTATCATCTCGAAGTTAACATAATCTCCTTCGTTTAATGTCTTATATCCTTCCATATTTATGGCACTATAATGCACAAATACATCTTGATTTGGTTTATACTCGATAAAGCCAAAGCCTTTTTCATTGTTAAACCACTTAACGAATCCGCTCATGTTTTACACCACCCTTCTTACTTTTTACTATTCTTATTTTTTACACGTGCAATTGTATCTTAGCACTTATTTCCTTTTTCTTTTTACTTTTTCCTTATTCGGGTGGTTTTTCGCCTTATTCTGTCATCATCGTCTTGATCATCTTTTTGCTACTTCGCGACAAATAGCTACATCTTTCATTATCTCTAAATATTATTGTTCGACTATTTAAGTCTATTTCCTTTATATTCTCTATGTTCACTATCGCTCTTTTGTGTGTCTTTATAAAATTTTTATCCAACATCTCTTCCAACTTCTTTAGCGATTTATTTATCTTATACTCCGTCTTACCTATACATTTTATCTTACTTATTTTACTATCTGTCTCTTTCTCGATATACAATATGTCCTTATATGGTATCTTATAAATCTGATTCTCATATCTATACGTTATACAATTCGTATATCTATCCCACATCCTTACTATACTTCCTATTACTTTCTCTATCTCTTCTTTTTCTATTACTTGTAAATTGAATGGCGATATCTCATACAGTCCTTCATATCTTTCTTGTTTATCAGCTTTAATAACGATTATAAATGCTGTCATGTCTTCTTCTTTCTCGCGTACTTCCCTTACTATTTCTTCTGCCTTCCCTTTTCCTTCTATTATACATATCCTTAGTCCCGGTCTCTTGATTAAATACTCGCTTCTTTTATCTTCATTACTAACTCTATAAACTTTATATTGATGTTCACTTTTCATTAGTACTTTATCTATTCTTTCTTCTACTTCTTCCCTATCTTTACTCCTTTTGTATATTAACTCTATTTGTATCATCTCTTATTTTTTTTCTTTCTCCTTATCTCATTATTATTTTCTTAAATGCTTCCTTATGCATATTGTTAATTGTTCTTACTGAATATCTCCTCTGATCTTTTCCGTATTTATCAAATTCCATCGTATCTGCTATATAGTTTAAACTCTGTCTTTTGTGATATATCCTTATTATAATTTCTTTTTCATAATCATTTAAACTACTTCTCTCACACAATTCTTCTAATTTCTCTTTGTTCTCTCCTATTAACAATGGTCCTAATCTTCTTGGCATTTCTTATCTTCCTTTACTACTATATAATTCATATATATCGCTAAGCCACTCCCTAGAATTACACTTAAAAATACACTTATATTTATGCTTGGCAACATCTTCGTTATTATAAAAAATAATGTCCATGTCACTGTTGTACACGCTATCGTTGAATGTAAATGAAATGTCTCTCCTAAAAATGTCCTTGTAAAGAAAAAACCTATTAAAAAAAATGCTAGCTCTTTAAATCCGTCATTAAAATATGCTATTGTCACTACTCCTGCTGTCTGTATTAATTGCATTGGTATCGTTATTCCATAAAATATTATGTTCTCGATCATCTTCTCTATCTTTGCTGCTTTCTCTTGGGCATAATATTCTATATTCTCTGTGTTATTAAACCAGATTCCATTTTTGTGCTTCCTCTTCTTGTTTTTCTCCATTCTATTCACCTCGTGCTTTGAATAATAAGTGGGCCCCTTTTCTTATTATTCTACCTTAATCTGTACTATTTTGCATTTGATGTGATCTTCTTTGCGATTCTTTTTGCAAGCTTTCCTTCTTTGTCAAATTGTCCAAACCAGAACCAACTTCCGGCTCCGCCTCCCCACATTTCTCTTTGCTCCTTTTCTCTAAGTAGATTTCTTTTACTATTATCATTATCCCTATAATGACAAAATAGTCCGCTGACAGAATAAATCTAGTCATTCCATCAACTGCGCTATAGTCTATGAATCTAACCTTGTACATATAGTCCAAACCTTGTATCACTAAATCTACTATCAACGCTATAACGCCATATAATGCATATTTCCAATTTCTATTTGAATATAAATAACAGAAAACTACGATGTATCCTGCTATAAAAACTTGTAAAACACCATATCCAAATACTGTATTTACTAATACATTTAGCACTAAATATAATAATGAATACTTAAAGATCTTTTTAAATTCTTTTACTCTAAATACTAAAAATATTATACTGTAAAAATTTAATAAACCTACTATGCAATTCAGTATTACACTTCCTGCTTTTGAATATGTTCCAGTAACTAAGTTATCATATGTGATTTTATAATATGGTAATCCTATACTTTCAAATAACATATTTGTTGATATAATCATCACCATTATTACAAATATCCATATTACTACTTTCGCTACCTTCTCATTTACTCCTAACCATTCAAAGAAATCTTTCATATACATCGCCTCCATTATATTACTTCTGTTTATATTTTTTGCGCAAAAGAAACGCAAATTGCTCTTTTTTTACTGTTTTCTTCCGCTTTTTTCAGCTTTTCCCATTTTTTCCCAGTTTTCCAGCTTTTTTTACTATTCTGCCACAAAAAAACAGATTTTTCAACCTGTTTTTACTTTTTTTTCACTTTTGTGTTCTTTGATAATACTTGTTCTAGCTACTATCCAAATAATTAGGACTAATATAGCCAAGTAAACATACAATCCTAACTTTCTATCATTGGTCATATAAATGATAGAAGCTATTGCAAATAAAATATTCATTCCGTAAATTGCTAAAACTGTATTACGATGTGATAATCCCATCGACAACAGTTGATGATGTAAATGACTCTTATCAGGCAAATAAATAGGCTGGTGTTTTAAAAGTCTTCTTATAATTGCAAATAAAGTATCTAAAATAGGTATTCCAAGAATTAATAAAGGTACAAATAAAGAAACTAAAGTCGCTGTTTTAAAGCCCAATAAAGAAATAGTTGCAATCATAAAGCCTTGAAACAACGAACCAGAATCACCTAAGAAAATCTTGGCCGGATGAAAGTTGTGAAATAAGAAACCCAGACTAGATCCTAGCATAATAAAAGTAAGACTGATATTTAAAGCCCCTAGATAGTTTTTCATAAAAGCTATTATCCCAATTGTTAGATAAAAAATTGCACAAGTTCCTGAGCATAAACCATCAAGCCCATCTATCAAGTTAATAATATTCATACATCCTAAGATAAAAATTATGGTCAAAGGGTAGGATAAAAATCCAAATTCAATGTAAAGGCCAAAAGCTGTAACTTTATTCAATAAAATATTGCCGTAAAAAATGACGACACAAGCTGCAGCAATCTGCCCTAATAATTTAATCTTTGGATCTAATGGCTTAATATCATCGATCATTCCTACTAGAACAATGATAAAACCACCAATTAAAATCGAATTCATCTGAACACTTTGAACACCAAAAATCATATACCCGAATAAAAAACCTAGAAAAATAGCTAAACCACCCAATCGAGGTATTGGTACTTTGTGAACCTTTCTAGCATTAGGGATATCGATGGCCCCAACATGAACTGCGATTTTCTTCACTAAAAAAGTTATTAGCATTGTAAAAATCATACAGCTTACAACAACTAGTATTACATGACTAATGTTAGTAAAACTTAACATACTACCACCTTCATAAAAATTATAGCATAATTTAGGCTTATTAACAAAATTGTTAATAAAATATTAATAAAAAAAGAACCTTAGAATAGGTTCTAATCTATGTAACCTAGTTTTTCTAATAAAACTCCCGTTCCATCGGCTACACAACGCAAGGGATCTTCTGCTAAATAAACTGGTAAACTAAGTTGCTCTTCTAAATATTCTGGCAAGTTTTTTAAAAGAGCTCCCCCACCTGTTAACACAATTCCTTTTTCCATAATATCAGCAGACAACTCTGGTGGAGTTTTTTCCAATACTCCTTTAATACAAGCAACTATTTTTGTAATACTATCTTCTAAAGCTTCTTCTATTTCTTTACTGGTGACTGTTATAGTTTTTGGTAATCCTTTAACTATGTCACGTCCTCGGACATCAATCTTTTCTTTATCATCTGTACACTTTACTGTTCCGATTTCCATTTTAATTCGCTCTGCTGTCTTTTCGCCAATTAGAAGCTTATATTTGTTCTTTATATAATTTATAATGCTCTCATCAAAATTATTTCCTGCTATCTTAATCGAAGCGCTAGTCACTATATCTCCTAAAGATAAAACCGCAATATCAGTGGTACCACCACCAATGTCAATAACCATATTACCAATTGGTTTAGCTATGTCTAATCCAGCTCCTATTGCTGCTACTTTTGGTTCTTCTTCAACGAAAACTCGCTTTGCACCACTCCTTGCAGCAACTTCGGCAATAGCATTTTTTTCAACCTCAGTGATATTGGCAGGACAACAGATCACAATTCTTGGCTTAAAAAAACTTCGTTTAGCTTTTATCTTTTTTAATAAGTGATCTAATAAGACCTCCACTGAATCAAAATCTGCGATAACACCATCGCGCATCGGCTTAATTGCTTTGATTTTCCCAGGAGTTCTTCCTAGCATATCATTAGCTTCCTTACCAAAAGCAATCGGTCTTTTACTCTCTTCATCAATAACTATAACACTCGGTTCATTTAAAACGACCCCTTCACCTTTTACATAAACTAAAATATTAACAGTTCCAAGGTCAATTCCAATATCTTTACTGAACATACTATAACTCGTTTACAGTCTTTCCATAATAACTTTCAGGATTTACAAAAACGTTATTGATAGAAAGTTCAAAATGCAAGTGTTTTCCTAAGTCGCTACCTAAAGCGTTTTCACCACTTTTGCCTATTACTTCACCTTTAGAAACAGTATCATTTTCATTGACATTAACTTCTCCTAAGCTCTGATAAATGCTAACAATATTGTTCTCATGCTCAATTTTAACAGTCGTTCCATTAATATCATCTGTTGTAACCGCAATGACACGACCATCTAAAACTGCTTGAACAGAAAACTCTTCTTCTTTATTATAATCTACACCAGTATTTTGAATATAAGTGTCCTCATAATAGAAGATCGCTTTTTCCTGTTCTTCTTGGGATGCGCTAGGATCATAGAAATATTTAGCGATACTTATTCCTTCTTCACTAAAAGGCTTACCAATTATGGCACTTTCTTCTTCTGCTATTACAGGAATGGCATTATTTAAGATCTCATTTGAAACATAAATATAATCTTCACTGACATTAGAAGCCACTGATAATGACTTAGTTAATAGATAACTCATCATTGAAAATATAATTAGTAACAATGCACAAATTCCTTCAATAACATATCTTTTTGTCTTACTTTTTATCATATAAAATCACCTCATTTAAAGTTTTAACTTAAAATGAGGTTTTTATACATCTTTCTAAAATATTTTTGAAACAGTAATAAAATCGTAAAAAAAGTTCGTCAATAAATAAAGTAAAGCTAAAAATATTAAAATATATAAAAGTAGCCAGCATTTTTTATATCTTTTTTCCATTTCTAGCATTTCTTTAACTTGTTCTTCAGGTAGCTCACTATAAAGATTTGTCTCATTAACTTTGTTATTCATCACTCAACACCTCTTCCAATTTCTTTTTAGCTTCTTGCGTACGTTTATTATTCTTTATTTTAGAATTAATTTTATCTTTACCTTTTTTACCTAAGTTCTTAGATACTTTAACAATATCATAAATAATAATTGCAAGACATGGCAAGACTACTGCAACTATCCAACCTGTTTCACTAACCAAAAATTGTTGGATATAACCGGCTTTAGGAATCCTAAAGACTACCCGGCCAATAACATTGTCAGCAGGAATAATCGTGCTATCTGAAGTATTATTATTATCCCCTTTAGTACGATAATAATACTTACCGTTTAAAGAAGATACTTCAATAACACGGTGTGTTATAGTAATAGGGTCATTAGGAGAAACAAAAGTAATTATATCATTAGCATTATAACTATTATCATCGTTTTTATAAGTTATAACAATATCTCCAGCTTCAATAGTCGGATACATACTCTGTGTAAGAATAGTATAAAAGTTTACTTTAACCTCACTTAAACGCCCACTGCTCTCCATCACCTTGACATAAACTACATAAACTAACATAACAATTACTATCAAAACTAAAATAGTGAAAATAGCATTAGATACTAATTTTAACCCCTTTTTTATTCTTGATTTCATATTTTTATCTTACCCCTTTAATAAGTATCTACAGCAACAAAACATTTAAAAGACTCTTCGACACTAGTCACATTATAATCTTGAGAGACCCACATACGAAAGACATACTTATTTAAAACAGGACTATCAACAGTTTTTCGATATAAAACTTTAGCACCATTTCTTATAGTACTGTCTTCCAAATCAGAAAAATTATTAACTTCTTTATCGTTAATTAAAACAGGATTAGTATTCTCTACTAAATAAACTCTAATATAATTCGGATCTAAAGTACTAGTAGAATCTGGTACTAAAGATAATTCATAATTAAGCTTCGTATTGTTTTTCACATCATCAAAACCTACTGAAATAGTAAATTCAAAGTATTCACGATTGCCAGATAAAGTCTTTCCAACCTCATCAGTAACTGGTAAAGCATCTAAAATTGCAATACTATTACTATTTTCACTGAAAGAAAATAATACTGAACCAGTGGAAATAACATTATCAGCATGTCTATTATAAGTTCCAATAAGAGCAAATGTTATTGTTGATACTAAAAATAATAAAGCTACTAAAAAAATCATTAAAAGAATAATATAAGTCTTACGATCACGACCACTTTTTTCCAAAATTTCATTAGCAACTTCATCTGCTATCTCGATTTCATTAATATCCATACCTTCTTGATATTTACTTTTCTCATCCATATTTATCACCACAGTATCCTATAATAGTATTATAGCACAGTAATTATATTTTTAAAAATACTTTTTTCTATTTTTTAAACTCAAAATATCCAACAGTAAGTTTTTACTCGACAAAAGTCCTTTTATTGACAATTTCCTTATTTTATGCTACAATACAGCATTATAAAAAAGGAGACGTTATCATGAATAATAAAGATAAGAAAAAGTCAAAAGCGTTTAAAATCTTAGTTGCTTTAACAGCTTTATTTACAGGTTTAAAACTAATAGGAATCGTTCAATTCTCTTGGTTATTAATCTTACTACCTCTATGGGGCGGAATAGCAGGAAAATACATTAAATACTTAAAAGCGAATAGTAAAAAAACTATTAACTCAAATAAAGCTGGAAAAGACAAAGCTCATAGTAAACAAACTTTAACAAATAGTAAAAAACTACAAAAAGAAAATGGTAAGATGGCTATTAAAAATATCAAACCAGTAGAAAATGCCGAAATGACAGAGAATTTAAAGGTGAGTCCAGTTACCGAAACAGAAGTAAAAGAAAACACAACTGACAATGATAAGAATGATAAAGCTAATAATACTAATGAAAATTCTAAAACTAACAAAGCCAATTTTAAACTTCAGATTAAAAATATGAATTTTTCTAGATCTAACAATTTAGGAGGCCTTATCAAGACGATAGATGTCGATCTTATCAAAGCAGTCGATAATTTAATCAAAGCTACTAATAATCGTCTTAGTAAAAAGGATTTTCTAGAAATATTGCTACAAATCAAAACAGAAATGCAAGTTCCAAGTAACAAAAATGAAAAATGGCAATTAAATATTAAAAACGTTAAAGCATTAACTAGTCAAAAGGAAAAGCAAGTATTGAATAATAAAGATGTTCAAATTATAGAAGCTGTTAATGATTTAATTGAATTTTCTAATCACGCTCTAACTAAACAAGATGTTATAAACGAATTAAATAATATAAGTGCTAGCAAGCAAAAAACTTACGAAAGAGGTCAAGCTAGAACTAGAAAGTTATAAGTTTAAAATATTAAAAAGATACAAAGAAAATTTTTTCTTATTTTCTAGCATCTTTTACTTTTTTAATTGCCTTTATTATAAAAAAGACAAATAAGTAAATACTCATTTGTCAATAATCTCACAGTATCAAGAACACTGTTTTTTTAAATTCAACTTAATCTTTTTATTATTTTTAAGCTTGTTTAGCAACTACTTTAACTTTGAAACTGAAAGTTTCTGATTTAGTAGTTCCAGATTGAGTATTACCTTCTGTTTGAACACCATCAGTAGGTAAATCATATTCTTCAGAAACCCAAGCTTTAATTGTATACATATCTTTAGCAGTTGCAGTAAATGTACCACCAGTCAAACCATAAGTAGTAATATAGTTATTTGGACCAGCTACACTAGCACGACTTGCAACAGTAACACCAGTAGTTGCAGTACCTAAAATAGGAGTTTCATTTCCTTGTTTATACATTACAAACTTAATCATATCATCAGTTAAAGTTGTACCTTCAGTAATAGCATCAAAACCTAAGTCATATTTAATAGTCATTGTACCATTGATTTCAGCAGCAACAGTAAATGCTAAAACATTTCCTTCTCCAGTTTGAGCTATACCATTAGCATCAGTCATAGGATATTGATTTGTTAGAGAAAGTACTCCACCAGCATCTGCTGCACCACCTTCTGCAGTATCATCATAACTGATAGATACACTACCAGTTTGGATTACGTTTTCTTTAGTACCAGTAGCACTAAAAGTATACATTGCAAAAGAAACTCCTACAACAGCAATAACTAATAATAAAACTCCTAAGATTGATAAGATTAAAGTCTTTTTATTACCAGTATTTTCCATTATTTTTTCTCCTTTCTAAATATTATTGGCCAATTGGATTTACATGAGAATCAACATTTACTTTTAATTTATAAACATGTTCTTTAGTAGAATCCCAATCTTCAGCACTAATATCTACACTATTGTCAACCCACATTCTCAATTGATAAGTAGTAGTAATGTCAGCGCCAGATCCTGTATGACTATCAGTTTGTGTAGCAAGAATATATGAACCAGGTCTTAGAGTTGATTCAGTTAAACCACTAATTAATACTGGTGCAGTAACTTGCTCACCGCCAGCTTTTGATAGATAAACTTTAACTTGATTACTAGCTAAAGCAACTTGATTTTCAGTTAAAGAGTCATTTGCTGGAGTAACATTGATCTCGTAAGGGATCTCAAGAGTACCTGATGCTTTAGTAGAAACTGTAAATTGGAAATATTCATTAGCTTCACTTAAAGCCATACCAGTAGCATCAGCCATTGGTAGAGCATCAGTTATACTAATACCATTTTCAGGTTCTGCATAACTCATTGTAATAGTACCAGTTTGAATAGAGTTTTCATCTGAAGTATTTGTAAATGAAAATGCTGCAAATGAAATTCCAACTACTGCCACTACTAAAATT
>ENA-ORSI01003247-ORSI01003247.1-human-gut-metagenome-genome-assembly--contig:-NODE-3247-length-10629-cov-2.826745_pt1 | contig 10629 bp, 10 predicted proteins | sample MGYA00242187_ERZ509154 | MGnify/ENA primary metagenome ERZ509154 (study PRJEB26280, sample SAMEA2338627) | human gut metagenome | biome: human gut; feature: human-associated habitat; material: faeces...
TTCCACGTCGGAGCAAAGTCCGCTTTGCTCCGACGTCTTTTTATGCCTGAGGCAAAAAAAACGTCATCCGCCCGCTCCCCTGCTCCTCCTTTCCAACTGCGACCCGCTGCGCTGGGCTCGCAGTTGGTGGGCCGCCCTGCGGGCGGCATTTTTCTCGATTAAGAAATATCGATTTTAACCGTCCATTCCCAAAAGAAAGACACGCTGAAAAGCGTGTCTTTCTTTTCGGGGTTCGCAGGCCGATGGCCCGCTCCGCTCCCCGGTATTTCAAGGCCCAGGGCGGCCTTTGGCTGATCGGGTGGCCTCCCGATATATTTGGGGCATCCGTTCCGGCGTTCCCCGGGGGATGGGAGGGTGAGGACGTGCTTCAGACTCCTGATTGTATCGCACATCGCAAAAAAATAACCACATCCGAAGATGTGGTTATCTCTGGCGGAGAAGGAGGGATTCGAACCCTCGAGACCCTTTAGGGGCCTACATGATTTTTCTCCTGCTGTTCATTGCGGGTATGTTCGTGCAGACGACTCCCATCATGGTGATCCTGTCTCCGATCCTGCTGCAGATCGTCACCGCTCGGCATCAGCCCGATCCAGTTCGGCCTGGTGATGCTGCTGTTCCTGTGCATCGCCTTCGTTACGCCGCCAGTAGCCTCCAATCTGTTCGTCGCCCAGTCTATGACAGGGCTTGATGTAGTGGGGATCACAAAGAGAGCGCTGCCCTTTATGGCGGTACTGATCATTGCGATGGCAATCGTGGCTTTTGTACCTGCGGTTTCCCTGGGATTCCTGTCGCTGCTTGGCTGACCGGGGACAGCCACAATCGAAGTCCCAGCGGGTTCCGCTGCTGAAAAGACATCTACGCAAGATCTCCCGGCGGAGAAGAAAACGATACACAATCCCTTTCAGGCAGGGAGGCAGACAATTGTCACAAAGACATTGTCTGTCTTCCTACTTTTCTGATGAAGCCCCTACATATGAGGTCGAAGCAGCGGATTTCTGCGATGGAAGCGGGGAAATGGGTTCCATATCGGCCTCCAAAGTAAAAATCTCTCATAATATGGATTGTAAAATCCATGCTTTGATGTTAAAATATGACTAACACATTGGTGAAAACAATACACTTTTTTATTCAAATATGCGGTGACCTTTTGAAATCAGATGATGAATCAAGTGTTTCGTTGTGGAGCACCAAAGTGGAACCACAGGTCAATTTGGCATGGGATTATCAGAAAGGAGAGGAAACTGGGAATGGAGTCCATGAATGAGGGGAAAGAACTGTTGGAATACGTGATGAAGCTGATGGCAGAGCATTTCGGGAAAAACTGCGAGATCGTGCTTCATGATTTTATGGCGCCTGACAACCATACGATCATCGCAATTGAAAATGGGGAGGTAACGGGCCGGGAGATCGGCGGTTGCGTTACGAATCTGGGCCTGGAGATCCTCAACGGAAAACCGGCGGAGGATGCATTCAATTATGCCACCTATGCTGAAAATGGACATCTTCTGCGGTCTTCCTCCATCTATTTTCACAACAGCGCCGGACAGCCCATCGGTTCCCTGTGCATCAACACGGATATTACGGATACCACATATTTTGAAAAGATGCTGCGGGAATACAACAATACCCACGACTATGAAAACAAGGAAGACCCCTCGCCCAAGGAGGTTTTCATGCCGGACGTCCATGAGCTGCTGAATCGCCTGATCGATCAGTGCATCCAAAAATATGGAAAGCCGCCGAAGCTCCTGACCAAAGAGGAAAAGATTCAGTTTATCGCGGATCTGGATATGAAGGGGGCCTTTGTGATTACGAAGGCCAGCGACCGCGTCTACTCGCTGCTGGGGATTTCCCGGTATACATTCTATACATATCTGGAGCAGGGAAGAAAAATGCGGGGGGAGAATCGGGCTTCCGGAGAATGAAAAAAATTTGTCTAAAAGACATATTTTTTGTCTTGACATGAGACGGATTATTGTGTTAAAATACAATCAAACTTGAAAACGCAGAAATAGGAACAAGTGTATGGATAAAATCTACCATGTTTTCCTCTCAAAATTTGAGAGTTTATTTCTGCGCGTCTTTTTTTATTACTTAAAAATACAAATTATCTGTTTGAAAGACATAAAGTATGTTTGCAACCAGAAGGAAACTTCTGAGCAATAAAAAACTGACAGGGGGAAAAACGATGAAAAAATGGTTTGCTCTCGCACTTGCAGCAATGATGATGCTCGCAACACTGACTGGATGCGGCGGTACCGAAAGCGGAGACGCCGGAGACTCCCAGCAGACCCAGGAAACAGAGCAGGGTCAAAGCTCCTCTGAGACCGACACCGTAGTTTACCCGGAGATTCCTGCGAAGACTGGTAGCTTGACCATTGGCATTTCGACAAACGCACTTTCCAATATCCACAACCGGCATATGTTTGAAGGACTGAGAGAAGAGGCGGAGGGTCGCGGCCATACCGTCGTCACGGCAAACGCCAATGGCGATCCCACGCAGCAGGCCAATGACATTGAAAATCTGGTGCAGGCCGGATGCGATGTCATTGTTGTTCAGAACGCGGACAACTTTTCTTTGAAAAATGCGGTTCAGGAGGCCAGAATGGCTGGCGTTCGGGTGATCTGCGAAGACACCGGCTGGATTGACGGCATCGACGCCATGTTCCTGCTGAACAGCATCGCCGTCCAGGCGGATATCAACATGATTCTGGCAGCTGAGGTGGGCTTTAGCGGCAAGATCATCACCACAGGGCATCAGGACAACTTTGCCCTGCGGGCTGGCTCCTACATCCATGACGCATTCGTGGAAGAGTATGGGTTTGATGTGGTGGCTCATGTGCAGACGACTTTCCCTGGTACGACTGAAGTAACTTACAACGGTGTGGACTCTGCACTGACGGCCAACCCCGATGTGGTTGCGATCTTCACCTCTCAGGACTTGGAGGCCATGGGTGCGATCCAGGCTTTGAAGGAGCACGATCTCTATCCCCAGGTAAAGTGCATCGGCGTTGACGGCGAGGTGGATATCCTCAATGACATCAAGGCCGACGGCTCCTGCATTGCCACGGTGGTCTCCGATCTGGACAGCGCTAACGTCAGTGTCGTGGATGCCTGCGAGGCGCTGATGGCCGGCGAGTATGTGGCGAAGTACCACGAAATTCCGTACACCGTCGTCACAAAGGACAATGTGGATGAGTTCCTGGAGAAGGCCACTGCCGAGGCTGAAAAGTACGCGGAATAAGGCTGATATAGAGAACATTGGGCCGCCCTGCGCTCCGGTATGGGGCGGTCCAATGCCATCTGTGAAATATTTTTAGAAAATGAGGGGAATTGACCAATGAGTGTGTATGAGAATCTGAAGGAACATGGGATTGAGCTGCCCAAGCAGCTGGCTGCGGCCGGGCTCTATAAGCCTGTGAATCGGACCGGAAATCTGGTGTTCATCTCCGGCCAGGGCAGCATGGTGAATGATACGAAGATCACCGGCCGTGTGGGCGCTGACCTGAGCGTGGAAGAGGGCGCCGCAGCTGCGCGGATCTGCGCGATCAACACGCTGTCCGCACTGGAGGCGTATCTGGGGGATCTGAACAAGGTGAAGCGCTGCGTGAAGATCTTAGGTTTTGTAGCCAGCGCGGATGATTTCCATGGGCAGGCGCAGGTCATCAACGGCGCATCTCAGGTCTTTATGGACGCCTTTGGAGAAGAAGGGCGGCACGCTAGATCCGCTATCGGCTCCAACGCCCTGCCACTGGGCCTGGCCGTGGAAGTGGAATCCATCTTTGAGATCGAGGAGGCTTGAATGATGCTGGGAAGGGATGTTAGCCCTGTAGAAATCGCGGATGTTTTCGCGGCGGAGCAGAGACTCCGGAAGGTCTTCCCCCCCTCTCCTCTGCTGAATATGGAATCCCTGAACCAGCAGCTGGGCGCGCAGGTCTGGCTGAAAGCGGAGAGCCTTCTGCCGTCGGGGGCCTATAAATACCGCGGTGCCGTGAACAAGATCACTTCTCTGATCGAGCAGTACGGCAAGGAGATTCGGATCGTCACAGCCTCCTCTGGAAATCACGGCATGGCCTGCGCTCTGGCCGCCCGGAATCTGGGGGTCCAGGCAAATGTTGTGGTCCCCGTGTCCACGCCACAGATCAAAAAGGACAGCATTCGCGCGCTGGGGGCCAATCTGGTGGAAGTCGGCGCAACGTATGATGAGTCTTTCCTCTCCGCCTGTGAACTGGCGGAAAAAGAGCAGCTGTACTATGTGCATCCCACCTCTGATCGGTATACCGTGGGCGGCCAGGGAACCATTTCCCTGGAGCTCCTGGACCAGTGCCCCCAGGTGGAGCAGATCCTGGTTCCTATTGGCGGCGGTGGACTGATTACGGGGATCGCTCTGACCATGAAGACGCTGAAGCCCTCCGTCAAGATCTATGGTGTGATGCCGGTAGGGTCGGCTGTCTATGTGGAATCCCGTCGGCAGGGCCAGCTGGTGACGCTGGATCACTGTTCCTCTATGGCGGATGCAGTTGTACGGAAAACCGGAGAGGAATACCTGTATCCTTACATTGAAAAATATGTGGATGACATCTTTACAGTCACGGAGGACAGCATCCGGCAGGCGGTCAGAACAGCGTGCTTGTATGGAAAGCTGACGCTGGAGGGATCCGGTGCCCTGGCTCTTGCGGCACTGCTGGAGAAAAAATGCCCGCTCAATCCCGGAACGGTTCTGATCTGCTCCGGTGGAAATATCGACAAAGCTGTTTTGGACCTGTGTATGCAGGCTTGAGAGGAAATGATGGCTATGATGACCGTGAATGGCCGGCGGCTCCAAGCGCATCTTGAGGCCCTGGCAGACATTGCCCGAACCCCGGACGGAATTTGCAGGCTCTCCTATTCCGACAGCTTTTGGAAGTCCAACGCCTATGTGGCACAGCTGATGCGCGAGGCCGGCATGACTGTTTCCGCCAATCCGGTGGGAAATGTGGTGGGCACTTATCCAGGCAGAACTCCGCAGAAGATCACGGTGGGCTCCCACATTGATTCTGTGGTGAATGGTGGGATCTTTGACGGCTGTCTAGGTGTTCTCGCGGGGATCGAAGCGGTCCACACCCTGTCTGAAAATGGGATCGTTCCCGAACACAGCATTGATGTCGTATCCTTTGCCGAAGAGGAGGGCCTTGTGATCCCCGGCCTGATCGGCAGCCGTGCTTACTGCGGGCTGCCACCCACAGAGCCGGTGATGGAGAAGATGGAGGAGTTTGGATTTACCCTTCAGGACCTGGCAGAGGCGAAATGCACGGGAGATATTGATTACTCTCTGGAGCTGCATATTGAACAGGGCGGTGTGCTGGAATCCCAGAAGAAGGACATCGGCGTGGTCCGCTCGATCATTGCCCTCCGGCGCTATATCGTGGAGTTTGCGGGCGTGGCCAATCACGCCGGCACGACACCCATGACCCTGCGGGATGACGCTTTGGTCAAGGCGGCCGGGTTCATCACGCGGGTCCGCCAGGTGGTCATGGAGACTGACCCCGGCATGGTGGGCACGGTGGGGCATCTTGAGGTGCAGCCCAACGCCATGAACGTGGTTCCGGGCCATGTGGCTTTGACGCTGGAGCTGCGGGGACTGCGGGAGGATCTCCTGGAGTCCGTCTATCAAAGACTGATGGAGGAGTTCCGGGAGGACATCGTCTCCTGCCGGCTTACCATGGAGCAGCCCTGCTTCCATATGTCGGAGATCGTGCAGCAGAGCGTTCAGAAAGCAGCGCAAGAGTTGGGCCTTGTGGCGATGACCATAGACAGCGGAGCCGGTCACGACAGCATGAGCCTCTCGCAGGTGACGAGGGCCGGCATGATTTTCGTCCCAAGCGTCAAGGGAATCAGCCATAGTAAAGAGGAGTTCACGGCGTGGGACGATGTGACTAATGGAGCAAATGTCCTTCTGCGCACCCTGTGCGACATCGACCGCATTGAAACACCCGGGAGGTGAATTTTTTGAGCGAGAAAAACGACTATATTATTGAGATGCACGGCATTCAGAAGAGCTTTGGCGGCGTAAAGGCGCTGCGGAACATTGATCTGCAGGTGAAGCGCGGAAGCTGCCATGCCCTGCTGGGCGAGAACGGCGCCGGCAAATCGACGTTGATGAAGGTTCTGACGGGTATCATTGCAAAAGATAGTGGAAAGATCCTGCTCAATGGGGAAGAGGTCCAGATCCAGAGCCTCCGCCATGCGGAGGAGCTGGGCATTGCTATCGTTCCTCAGGAGCTTTCCTTTATCAGCTATTTTACGGTGGCGGAAAATATCTTCTACGGCGAAGAGCCCACACGCCCCCTGCCGCTGCTGATCGACTGGAGAAAGCTATACACCGCCTGTGATGAGAAGCTGAAAGAGCTGAAAATCGATCTGCCCAGTAAGATGCAGGCCGGAAAGCTGAATGTCTCTGATCAGCAGATGATGGTCATCGCCCGTGTGCTGGCAAAGAATGCCAACATCATTATCATGGACGAACCGACAGCGCGCCTCGGTCATGGAGAGGTGGCAAAGCTGCTGAAATATATCCAATATCTGAAATCCTGCGGAAAGACCATCATTTACATCTCTCACCGTCTGGAGGAAATCTCCGAAATCTGCGATACCATCACGGTCCTACGCGACGGCGAGACGATCCAGACTGCTCCCACCTCCGAGATGGACAGTGACAAGCTGATTAACCTGATGGTCAACCGACAGATCAAGGTCAACACTACCCGGACCCGGAAGAGCAGCATCGGCGAAACCGTCCTCTCCGTAAAGGGACTCTCGAAAAAGGGCGTGCTGCAGGATGTCTCGTTTGAGGTCCACAGAGGTGAGATTTTGGGGATGTTTGGCCTGGTGGGCGCCGGCCGGACGGAAGCAGTTCGCGCCATGCTGGGCGTCGATCGATATGACGCGGCGGAAATCCAGATGGACGGCAAGCCCGTCGTATTCAAAAACATCGGGCAGGCCCTGGCCGCCGGCGTCGCGCTTGTGCCGGAGGAGCGGCGGAAGCAGGGGATCCTTCCCAACACACCGATTTATAAGAATGTGTCTATCTGCAATCTGAAGGCGCTGTCGCATCTGGGCCTGATCAACAAGAAGAAGGAACTGGAGTACGCCAAGCACTGCACGGATATGCTGGGCGTCGCCTGCTCCTCGGTATTCCAGAATGTAGGAAATCTCAGCGGCGGTAATCAGCAGAAGGTAGTCATTTCCAAGTATATTGACCGCAATATCCGCGTACTCATCCTCGATGAACCCACCCGCGGCATTGATGTCGGTGCGAAAGATCAGATTTATGAAATCATTGAGGGCCTGGCACAGCAGGGAATGGCAGTGATCGTGATCTCTTCCGAGATACCGGAGCTGCAGCTGATGTGTGACCGTATCTGCGTCATGAGTCAGGGGAAAGTGACGACCGTGATCGATCGTTCTGAATTTGCGGATTCCGATAATATTCTCCGGAATGCAATTGGAATATGAGGATAGGGAGGAGTTCATTGATGACCGCCAAGAAATTAAATGTTTCCAGAATTGCCCGGAATTACGGGACGCTTTTCGCTTATATCATCATGCTGCTGGTGTTCTCGATCCTGGCGCCTAGTGCTTTCCCGACACTTTCCAACGTGATCAGCATCCTGCGGCAGATCGCCATGCTGGCCACTATCAGCCTGGGCCTGACGTTCGTCCTGATCACCAAGCGATCGGATCTGTCTATCGGCTATAGCACCAGCTTCCTCGGGATCGTGGTGGCTGCGCTTCTGGTCAGGGCAGGAATGAACATCTGGCTTGCCGCATTGATCACGGTCCTTCTCGGCGCGCTGATTGGGCTGATCAACGGCGTTGTGATCGCCTATCTGGGAGTTCCGGACTTTATTGCATCTCTGGGTGTCGGCTACGTGGTGGCCGGCATCAATCAGGCCTATACCAAGGGCCACCCCATCTCCAACCTCCCGGCGGACTTTGAGATCTTTGGTGCCCAGCGCCTGGGCGGCGTGATCCCCAACGCAGTTATCATCATGCTGATCATACTGGTCGTGTCCAGCATTATCCTCAATCAGACAAAGCTGGGCCGATACATATACGGCGTGGGTGATAACGAAGAGGCGTCCCTGATGTCCGGCGTCAATACACGCTCCACCATTGTGTGGGCCTATGTGTTCTGCGGCATTGCCTGCGGCGTCACGGCTGTGATGTTGACTTCCAGACTGGGGTCAGCACATCCCCAGGCCGCAGAGGACTATCTGCTGGACGCTATTGCTGCCGTGTGGCTGGGCGGCACCGCTTTCAAAGACGGCGAGCCAAATCTGGCTGGCACGCTGCTGGGTGCCCTGATCATCGGCACAATGGCTAACGGCCTCACGATCCTCAACGTCTCCTACTACTATCAGGATATTGCGACTGGCCTGATTATTCTCGCCGCCGTCATTATCACCTCGGTTCAGAAGAGCCACAAGAATTAACGAAGGATTGGAGAATGCTCGTATGAGAACACTGGTAAAAAACGGAACCATCGTCACAGCGGACAGTGAGTACAAAGCGGATATTCTCATTGTCGATGAAAAGATCGCGGCAATCGGCACCAATCTGGAGGGCCCCTTTGACAAGGTGCTGGACGCGGAAGGAAAATATGTGCTCCCCGGCGGCGTGGACAACCACGCCCACTTTGAGGCGCTCAATACGGACGGCATCACCACAAACGAGCCCTATGCCACTACCTGGGTGGCCCTGCAGGGCGGAACGACGACCATTGTGGACTTCTGTACCAATGAGCCCGGCATGAACCTGGTGGATTCTGTCAACTACCGTCTGAATGTCCGTGCCAAGGGCAAGGTGGCTCCCGACATCGCCATTCACGCCTGCTGCAACGATTTCACGGAGGAGACCGTCGGTGAGATCAAGAAGCTGGTGGAGATGGGCGTCCCCACCATGAAGCTGTTCCTGGCCTATAAGGGCACCTCCCTCTATATGGATGACAGCAAGCTGCTGGCCTGCCTGGAGGAGGCTGGCAAGCAGGGGATGACGATGATGGTCCACGCGGAGAATCCGGATGTTCTGGACAAGTGCCGCAATGACGCGGTCGCTGCCGGCCACTATGAGCCGAAGTACCACTACATGACCCGCCCCCCCTACGGCGAGGCGGAGGCCGTCTCCCGCGCCATCCGGTTTGCGGATGCCATGCACTGCCCCATGTGCATTGTCCATGTCAGCTGCATCGAGGCTGGCGAGGAGATCCGCAAGGCTCGTGCGGAGGGCAAGGCGGTGATCGGAGAGACCTGTCCCCACTATCTGGTGCTGGACAAGCATAAGATGGACCATCCTGACTGGCACATCGCCGCACGGTGGATCTGCTCTCCGGCCCTGCGGGATAAGGAGGATCAGGATTACCTGTGGAAAGCGCTAAATGAGGATTGGCTGTCTATCTGCGGATCTGACAATTCCGGCATCCCACAGGCCCAGAAGAACTGGGGCTGGGACGAGGAGCATCAGCGCTGTGACTTCCGAATGGTCCCCAATGGCTGTCCCGGCGCTGGCGACCGCATGAATGCCCTGTGGACCTATGGCGTTGCCGCCGGCCGTATGACACGGCAGAAGTTCGTGGATGTGTGCTGCACCACGCCGGCCAAGCTGAACGGCATCTATCCCCGCAAGGGCACCATCCAGATTGGCTCCGATGCGGACCTGGTGCTGTTTGACCCTGAGTACACGGGAACAATTACACTGGAGACCAACCCCACCGGCGTAGAGTACAACGTGTTTGAGGGCCTGGATCAGATCGGCCGTGCGGATACCGTCCTGCTGCGCGGCAGCGTGGTAGTGGAGCACGGCAAGTATCTGGGTGAGGTCACCGAGGTGGTGGCCGACGGCATCAGCTATCTGGGCTGCACCAGCGGACAGGGACAGTTCATCCCCGGCAAGCCCTATGGCCTGGGATATGACCTCCTTAAGAAATGAGAAAGAATAGATACTTAGTGAGAGAATTCTAGCATTATCTCAATCGTATCTGCACATGCTTCTCTATTTTATGCAGTCGCACATAAAATATATAGTTTATCGGAATTTGTTCTAATATAGGAAATGCCTGTCATAGTAACTTTGTCTGCTTATTGACACGGTCAGTTACTAAAACATATTAAGGTTAAAAGCAAATAAGATATGAGACATTGATAGGATGGGAATCAGCAAATTCTGATACCCATCCTATCAATGACTATGTGTTGAAAAATTTCATTGTCCTTGTGGGGAGGTCAGATTATACAGGCATCCCAATGGTGATCATTCCGACCGTGCACTCAACGGATTTCCTCTGTTCATCTCTCAGCGTGATGTACGAACCAGGGTATGTTTGACGCCTATCTTCAGTCAAAAGTCGAAACGAAATGGGACGGGAGTCATAGTTTTATGACTCCCGCCCTAGCTTTGACTATGCGCTAAATGGTTTGTTGTCCTTGTGTGGGGTGGCCTTTCGGCTCCCCGCCTTTGTGTCATTTCGTCAGCGTCAGCTTGAAGTCCGGCCCGTCCGCCGTCTTGCTGACCTGGTAGCCTTGGGAGTGGGCGAAGCGGGTGATGTTCTCCACCGCCGCGCCGGCCTGGTACTTGGCCACGTAGTCAAATTCC
>ENA-ORSI01003248-ORSI01003248.1-human-gut-metagenome-genome-assembly--contig:-NODE-3248-length-10627-cov-7.959232_pt1 | contig 10627 bp, 8 predicted proteins | sample MGYA00242187_ERZ509154 | MGnify/ENA primary metagenome ERZ509154 (study PRJEB26280, sample SAMEA2338627) | human gut metagenome | biome: human gut; feature: human-associated habitat; material: faeces...
TTTTCAAAAAAATGAATCTGGAAACTGTCGCAAATTAGGGGGTTGGTTCATTTTGGGGGTACTTTAAGAGTTCGCCCAACAAATAAAGGCGTACCTCACTGAAGGCCGTTTTTCGAGAGGTACGCCGCGAATTTTTTTAGCAGCAATACCTCGGCACGGGACTTCTGCAATTCAGAGCGCAAACGCGCAATCTCTGCCTGCTCGGCAGTAACGGAATCTTCGCCGTCAAGTGACGCTTGAAGCAATCCGCTGCGATACTGGCGCACCCAGCTATACAAGGATTTGGGATTGATGTCGAGTTCGCGAGCCACATCAACAGCCGGACGATGCTCGTCGACGACAAGTTTTGCTGCGTTAAGACGAAATTCTTTGGTGAAAATACGACGAGTAAAAGCCATGGGATTTAGTCTCCTGATAGACAAAATTGTGCCCTAACAGGGCCGATCTATCAGGTCCATTTTTCGTACCCTCATCCCAAGTCTTAGCTGATAGGATGAATTAACCCTTTGTTCGCAAAGGGGATTTTCCCCATCAACCAAGTAGGAGTAAGACTCTTATGCATACATTCGACGTGCAAGAGATTCTGCGCCGGACGCTAAGTGGTAAGCCATAGCCCGAGAACTCGGAATCTCTAAATCCACCGTGCAACGTTACCTCGATCGCATCAAACGGGCGAATCTGACTCTTGAGCAAGCCATCGGGTTGAAACCGAATGACCTGGAGTCCCGTCTTGGTATCGGAACCACTGTTCGATCCGGATTTCATGAACCGGATTTCGAAACCATTTACTGCCGACACAATGTCCGAGGTAAGAACCGACGGACCTTAAAAGCCCTCTGGGACAGTTATCGTGACAGCGTGCCGAAAGGCGCCTCAGCTCTCGGCTACAAGGGCTTCTGCAAGGCCTACGCCCGGTTTTGTCAGAATCTGCCGGTTTCATGCCGGGTAGTGGAGCTCATCAATCAGTGGGATTTCGGCTACGTCGCCATGATTGATTACAGCGGCGACACTTTGCCGTGGACTCCGAACGGTCTTGGCAAGGTAGCTGCAGCGCAAATTTTCGTTGGCGTTCTGCCAGCGTCCGGATACATTTTCTGTTGTGCGACTGAGCGTCAGACGCGGGATGACTGGCTTGATGCCCAGACCCAGATGCTCACCTTTTTCGGAGGAGTCCCGAAGCATATTTATCTTGACAACTCGACCTCGCTGGTGACCAAACCGGACAAGTATTGCCCGCGGATTTGCAGGCAATATCGGGAGTTCTGCGATTACTACGGCACAATCCCGGTTGCTGTCAGACCCGGTAAACCGCGGGACAAAGCGATGGTTGAGGACGCCGTCTACCAATGTCAACGCTTCATATTGACGGCTCTGAGAGGACGCCAATTCTTCAGCCTCGAAGAAATCAACCGGGCCATCGGCAAAGAACTACTCAAACTCAACGCACGTCCTTTGACGACGCGTTTCGATGGCTTGTCTCGAGCTGATCTCATGGAGGAAGAAAAGAACACGCTTCGTCCTTTGCCGTCAATTCCGTACGAATTGTCGTCCGTCAGCAAGATCCTTAAAGTGCAAAAGGGCAACGTCGTACGCTTCGAAAACTGCAGATACTCCGTTCCCCTCGGTTACTTGGGCCGACAGGTCAAGGTCATCAAAAGCTGCAAGTCGCAAACAGTCAGCATTTTTGATCTCCGGACCGGGGAACGGGTAAGGATACATTACCTGCGCGAAGGCAAATCGCAACACATCATTTTGCGCGAGCACATGCCGGAGTCGATCCGTGAGGTCATGCAGACCAAGGAGGAACTCATCGAGCTAATCGGACAAAGCGGTGAATCGGCTCGAAAGCTTTGCACGTTTTTGCTCAAGCAAAACCACGGTGAAGTGGCCAGAAAAGTGCTGCGCGGTGACAACAGTCACAGGACACGGCTCGGCAATGAACTCTTTGAAAAGTGCTGTCAAGCAACGCTCACTCGCTTAACTCCATCGTACAAGGTTCTTTGCGAGGAAATCGACGCCGTCATCGACAACCGCACCAGACGCTCTGAAGGCAAGTGTTGCGATTGAAGTCAACTGCGTCCGGAAGACATTCGTGGTTCCGCCTATTACGACCAACTGCTCACTCAAACGACGGGAGAAAACAAATGACGATGCTTACCAAATGCAGAGAGGAAATCGCCACAATCTGCAAGTAGCGCAAGATCCCCGAATTCTTTGCTACCTTCAAGACGCAATGGGAAAAGCCAGCGTACAGTCAAAAGACGTTTGAAGAGCGGCTGTTGAGCATGCTGCAGGCGGAACAACGCTGCCGCCAACACAAACGTCAAAGCCGAAACTTGAAGAACGCACGCTTGCCGCAAGTGCATATGGCACGTCTCAAGCACGTTGATTGGGAGGCAAGCCGAGGCCTGAATCGCTTGATGCTCGAAGAGCTTTGTGAATGCGAGTAGATCAAGTCCCCATGAAGCCGTGGGTTGTTATCCATGGGGCTACTGGCTGTGGCAAAAGCTACATCGCAAGCCTGTTGGCTTATCAGGCTTGTATGCACGGCTAAACAGTCAGCTACTACAACATGGCGCAACTGATCACTGAGATTGACTCTGCCAAGGCCAACAACAAAGTAAGCAATCTACGCAATTCCCTGTTTAACAAGCAATTGCTGATCATTGACGCCTTTGGTTTCGAGGCAATGGACGACAAGACCACGTCTGATTTCTTGGTCATTTTGGAACAACGTATGGGAATTCGATCGTTGATCATTGTCGACAGGTTCCGATCAAGCAATGGCACGGGCAATTCAGTGATCCAATCAAGGCAGACGTCGTCATGGATCGAGTGATTAACCAGAGTTACATCATTGAACTGAGCGGCAAATCAATGCGCGAAAAGTACGGCGCCATGGCCCAAATACGACAGGAGGCAAAACATGTAAAGAATTCGTAAGGTGATCCTGGCCGAACAATCGGCTCTAAACGATGCGGCACGGAGCATGGTTGCGAATCTGCGAGAACTCTGCCGAGGGTTGACCAAGACGGAGCGAGTGCGTGTTTGGGGATACTATGCAAAGTGGCAAGCCAAGAGACGCCAAGAATCGCTTGATGTTGTTTATGCTGAAACCTTGAACTACGAAGCCGACGATGATAAGTCGGAAAAGGAGGATGAGGCCATACCGTTTTAACGATCGGCTAATGCTGTCGCCAACGGCAGCATCGTAAACCGCGTCGGAACGCAGCTCCCACGGAAAGCCCTTTCGGCTACGCCTTCAAGGCCATTCCGTGGGAGCTGCGCAAAAAAGGAAGCCAAAAAAGAAAAAGACAAGAAGCCAGAGCCTCACAAATTGCAAGCCGTTCCGCTGAAAGCGACTCCCGTGTATTTGCCAGCAGATTTAATCAGCCGCTAATTTGCAACTGACACCGCAAAGTTACTCTGATTTTTTCACCTACAACGAACAAGCTATACAGGCAGTCAAACCCACGAAGACGGCTTCAATGTCTTCGTCTACTACGATGCGCTGCTGTACGCCAATGAATTAGTAGATGCCGCAAAACGTACAGACAGATAAATGAGGTGAAGGACGGAAAGGTACAGCGGGCTTTGAACTGACGTGAGAACGGCAAAGGCAAGCTTACTGACGAGCAGCTCAGTGAACTGTAGCCCCACGATCTAAAACTTATTCTTTGGTCAAGCCCGGAGATGAGGACAATGTCGATTCGGATACATCGTCTGAACCGCATCAGTCATCAGGTTTAGAGAACCTACAAGCATCGCCATACGATCGAGCATTTTTTCAGAATGTACGGCGCCGCGATTGACTTTGGCGCTTCTTACATAAGGGATCGGACGAGCCAAGAAGCCTGATTGTTCTTGAGTCATCTGTCTGCACGATCGCCATGGAATGCATTGCAGACATTACACGGATCGGAGAAGACAACAACGTGTTGTTTGAAGACTTGAGGTAGACTCACGGGAAGTTCATAGCCAGTCCAGTAAACAGGAAATAGACATTGCCCAAGAAGAATTCCGTCTCAAAACTCAATGCTGCACTCGACTTAAAAAAAGAAACATTTGACTTGGATGCGTTAACTCAAACGTGCGGTTCGTCGCCGCAGTTGCGTACCTACATTTCGAACGATCGAGTTTAAAATTAACTCCGTGCGATGCGTTTGGCATCGCTGTCAGTGCAATAATAAAATAAGCCAATGTATTGGGTAAATTTTCAAAATTAAGACAAACTCTGGTGCTATTTATGTAAAATGTAGAAGTGCGAGATAACCCAACGAACTCATAAAACTAATAAGACGGCTATCTAAAGAGCGGACTGAAATCAATTTCTCTGAGTTGATTTCAAGAAAAATAAAAAGCTCCCACAATACATTCCTTGTACTCATTAAGATTATCTAGAATTTATTGCAATGAGAGCCGATTCTTTCGAAATAACAAAACATTTCCCCTAAGGCTACATAGATTCACCAATGTCGACCATTTTATCTTAGCATTAACGAGAAACATTTTATGTGCGTAATTATACCTTCTTGTCATTATGAAAGCGAAAACTTTATTTTATAAAACAATTTTGGCATTCTTTGATTTAAAATATGTAGTTTTTAAATTTTTAAGAGAACGGCGAAATCCTACTATACATCAACTTAGATTTAAAATAAAAAGAATTCGTGCTAAGCTCATTACATATTTTTTCTTTCAACCCACTACATTCCACATTAACGGGGGGGGGGACGCCTCAGTCACCTTTATTATAAATCTTTATGAACGACTGGGAGATATTATCGCAGCAGAACCTATCGCTAGACTACTTAAATCTAGTTTCCCTAAATGCAAAATAAAATGGTGCGTAAAGACTGAATATATAATTCTACTTAGAAATAACCCATTTATTGACAGTATAATCGAAGTTAGAAATCTTCCAGAAGTTGATAGAATTTGCGAGCAAGAACAACTAAAGGGAAGTTTGCTTATCGACTGTTTATTTAACGGCAGACCAGACAATAAATTAGAGTACATTCATATCAACAAAGCTAACCCCAAAATAACTTGCCATAACTATTTTACATATGGTGGATTGCTAGAAGCCTTCTGCCTTTCAGCTAAAATCCCCCCCATTAAAACAAGACCTAAAATATGGGCAACAGTAGCATCAAGTTCCCAAATCGATGCAATAAAAAATCAAAGTGCTAATAGACCTATCGTTGCAATTCATTGCGAATCTAGCATACCGTACAAGAACTATTCAAAAAAGAAATGGCTCTTTATTGTGCATACACTTATAAGCAAGGGATATTGCGTAATAGAAATTGGATTAAACTCTCACATCGAGAGTTCGGATAGTTATTTTATCAATGCAACAAATAAAAATCTAAGTCTGATCGAGTCTTTTAAAGTCTTAAGTTTTTCCAATTACTTTATAGGAATTGACTCATCCTTTGCTCATGCTGCAAACTCACTAGATATTCCATCCATTATCCTTCTTGGTCGGTATGCAAATTTTGTTGAATATTCACCGTTTTCTAATCAATCTCGAAATAGAATTGAATTACGAAATTTAAACGGCTGTACTGCTAACATTGAGCCAAATGATATATTGTCGGCCTTCGAATATTTAGTAACTCGTCAGCGTTTAACCCAAAACAGAATGCAGGAACATCAGATTATCCTTGAAAGCTGATAGAAGCGCTTTTCAAATGAAATTCAAACTCGCACTGAATTTCACTGTGAGTATACGCATTACGAATTAGTAAATTGACATATTCGATAAGATACAACATACTCTAACCTTCAAAATTTTGTATGCGTTTTTTTTACTTAGAAAATAACGAAATTCAATTCAAAGCATATGCCTTTGGCATGAAAATAATTTCCATTGATAAATGCAAACTACTATCAAGCATTGATTCATTTAAGTGGAACAGTTTGGTGAAAGCCATCAAAAATGATACAAGGCCAGTTATCTTATGGTTTGACCATTGTCTAAGCGGCGGCACCGAAGTTTATTCGCAGCGAGAATTAAATGAGAGAAGAAAAAACTCAAACATCATTCGTATACGTTCGAATTCTGCTGGTAATTTTTACTTAACCCTGATTACAAATCAAAGAAATAACTACTTTAGAATTAAAAAATATGATTTATTACGAACCATTCTAAACTCCATACAAATCGAAGAAGTCGTCATCAACAATCTTGTAGGCTATAGTAATTCGCTTCTGATTTTGAAGCTGATTATAGACTTACCAATACCTTCCTCAAGGATAACAATAAATATCCACGACTTTTATTGTATATGCTCTAACTATAACCTAATAGGAAATGATCAAACTTTTTGCAACTTAAAGTTTGAAAATTGTAAGCAATGCGTCAGAATAGCCAATACAAACATATCCCCCTTTCAATGGAGAGAATATTGGAATAAGTTCTTATGCGAATATTGCTCAGAGATTAGAGTGTTCAGTTCAAGTTCTGCCGATATCATTAAACGCACGTTTCCCTTGGCTTCGAATAAGATTATTATAATCCCTCACTACGTTCCCGAGTTGCGCAAAGCTAGAATAGCAGCTCATGATAAATTAAATATAGCTGTTTTAGGCAATATAGGAGCTGTACATAAAGGACGCAATATCGTTATTAAACTTGCAAAATATCTCGAAAATCACTCAGATATTAAGCTTCACTGCTTTGGCGAGTTTGACAGCAAATATAAAGACTCAATAATAAATAATATAATTATTACAGGGGCGTATAAGGTAGACGACTTACCTGACTTGTGCGAAAAGTTCTTTATAGACATAATATTAATTCCATCAATTTGGCCTGAAACATTCTCTTATACGACATCGGAAGCCATCATGACTGGGCTTCCTGTTGCATCTTTCAATTTCGGCGCACAAGCTGAAAAAGTAAATCAGTACAACAAAGGTCTTATCCTGTTACAGCAAGATCCTGCAGACATTATTAAGCAAATTAAAAATCATTTAAATCAATTAAAGTCTCCTAATAAAAATTGACGACAAGCACTGAAGTCGCTTTCCGAAAAATGGCTTGTAAAACGTGAGGTTCTGGTTTACTAATTTTTTCTATTTTGGCCACTACTGTTCAAATTGAATTGCAGAGCCAGAAGGCTTTGCAAAATTCAGGGGCTTAACCAAAAATCCTGCCCTTTTGTATGACCATGGCAGACTGTAGGGGCTCTTCAGATAAAAAAAGGCGAGGAAGCATGTAAATTGGAAAGTCGCCAAACAACCCAACGCAGCTCTTCTCGGCATGGCCAGCAATTCCACAGACTCAGCGCTTCAGAATACACCTCCCAGTTTCTTTGTTTGGATAGCAGTGGTTTTAGTTAGATCAATGTTTTATTGAATGAGGCGATTTCTAGCGTTTTGAATAATGTCTATGACATGATGATAGCATTGCTATTCGTGTAACTTCTTAAAAGCAAATTATGTGAGCAGAATAGGCAACCTTAAATCCTTGTGGCCCAAATCCGGATTAGACCAAGCTTCAAGCATTAATAAACAAATATTGAATAATCATATAACAATGCCTTGATATTAAAATACGAGCTACACATTAGGTAAAAATTTATTTAATTTAAATTGTTTATTGCAAATAAATCAAACATGTGAAACGGATAGTCTATATTTTGATAAGCATTAGCAATTTGCATATTGAGAGTGTGTTAAATCTTGCCAACGTGATATAGATTCAATAGCTGAGTTTTTTTTGCGGTGATCATCAATGGTTTTCTCTGAATTTTCTTTTTTGTTTGTCTTATTGCCATTGTTTCTGGCGCTTGATTTTATCGTGAGACAAAATACAACAAGCAGAAACCTGATTCTAATTGCTATAAGTTTGATTTTTTATGCTTGGGGAGGGGGACGATATTTTTACATTCTTGTAGTTTATGGCGTTCTTAATTATATATTTGGTTTAGTTCTGAACAGGGCAATTAGCGCTTCGAAAAATCGTCTAGCCTTATTACTCTTGGTGTTTTTTATTTCTCTAAACGTCTTTGGTTTGGTTTATTTTAAATATCTCTATTGGCTTGTAAGCTGTCTTAAGGAGCTATTTGAAAATTATGCGGCTGTAGCTAACTTAAATGTTAAGGATAGAGAACTTCCTTTGGGGATCAGTTTTTTTACTTTTCATGCAATAAGTTATCTTGTTGATATTTATCGCAAAGAGATTGATAGTTGTAGAAGTGTATCCAAGTTTCTAACTTATTTCTTCATGTTTCCCCATTTAGTTGCTGGACCAATAGTAAGATATAAACATGTCGAAAAGGAGTTGACGCTAAGAGTCGAAGATGGTGAACTTTTTGCATATGGAATGTCGCGATTTTTGCTTGGCATAAATAAGAAAATTCTAATTGCAAATTCAGTTGCACCAATAGCTTCTATGGCTTTTACGTGTAATCCAGAAACGTTAAGTAGCTCTTACCTCTGGTTGGGTGCTATTGCATACACTTTACAGATTTATTTTGATTTTTCAGCCTATTCAGATATGGCTATAGGTCTTGCTGCTATGGCAGGATTTAGATTTCATGAGAACTTTAATTCTCCATACTTAGCTTCGTCAATGCAAGATTTTTGGAGACGATGGCATATTTCTTTATCCTCATGGTTAAGAGACTACGTGTATATTCCTATGGGTGGATCAAGATGTTCACAAATCAAAATTTATTTAAATCTTTGTGTTGTTTTTCTTCTATGCGGTTTGTGGCATGGTGCTAATATAACATTTATAGCTTGGGGAATTTATAATGGCTTGCTATTGGTTATTGAAAGGCTAGGATTTGCTAAGTTACTCAGTCGAGCTCCAGTAGTAGTACAAAGAATTTATTTAATTTTCGCGGTTGTGATTGGTTGGGTATTTTTTAGGGCTGATAGTTTGGATCATGCTATGGCCTACTTGACTAGGATGTTTGAGTTTCAATCTGGTGCCAATTTTCTAGTTGGCGAAATTAATTTGATAGTGCTTATGTTAGGTGTGGTACTGTCATTAATCGATTTTAAAAAATTTAGATTAAGCACATCTTTTGAGGCAAAAGTTAACTTATATAGTTACGGACTAAATTTTTTATTGTTTTTTGTCTCAATTATTATAATTTATTTTGGAGCGAGAAATCCCTTTATTTACTTTAACTTTTAAAACACCGAGATGTAAAATGAAGAAATTAGGGTTGTGTTTGACTTTATCGAGCTTGATTATTATTTTTTGCATACCAACATTCGGAATAATGCTGTCATCAAATGATGAAATTATTGAAATTGACAATAGGAGAATATCGCAATTTCCAGAGTTTAATAAAAAATTTCTGAAGAATTTCTCTTCATATATAGGGGATAGGTTGCTTTTCAAAGAGTTTTTTGCACAAAACTTTTATGGTGCATATTCGTCGCATTTTTATGAAGATGGAATGTCATCCAATATTGTGATTGGTCTTGATGATTGGTATTTTTTGGGAAATCATTATAACAGCGTTGTTAGTAAACATACGAAAGCATTGAAAGTAAATGATAGTAAACTTGCTAATTATATCGAAAGATTAAAACAAATTGAACAAGAATTTGATCCTGATAGGTTTTTACTTGTTATTGTTCCTGATAAGCTAACAATTTATAATGAGTATTTCCCGATTCCGATTTCGGATCAAAACCGGTTCATTGATAGGCTAATACCATATTTGGATAGCCAATTCGAGGTGGTTGATTTATCGAGCGATTTATTGAAATTTAAAAAATACAATGAATTTTTATATTATAAGGATGATAGTCATTGGAACAACTTAGGCGCATACGTTGGCTTTAATACTCTTCTGGGCGTTCTGAATGAAAGCAAATTGAAACTGAATTTTGTTCCCGGACAGCATGTTGTCGGTGATCTAGCTACAATTAAAGGAGGGATTAGGAAAGATGCAACATTATATCTTGGAGATACGTGGAAGCCTATATTAGAAAATCGAAATATTGATGTAAAATTGAGCCACCAGCCTTCTACAATATATAAACTTTTTGATGATGCCCCTCTTGACATAACATCCAGGAAATATGGGCCAGCAATTATTTTCAGTAATAAGCGAGCACGATTGGATAAGACAATCATATTATTTACAGATTCGACGGGAAAAGCCTTTACGCCTTTTGCCACTTTGGTTTTTAAAAATGTCATATGGGTTGACAGGTATAGGGATTTACAGGAAGTTTTGAGTGCTATTAATTTAAGCAATTTGCCTAAGCCAGATGTTGCAGTATATCTTAGCGTGGAAAGATTAGTTGGTGATCAGGAATAAGAAATATTAGATAGCTTATGCATTTCGCGCATAATTCAGCAAGTAACCAAACCCAATTTTCGATGTTCTCGATGTAGCTGAAAAAATACCATTTATTCGCACGATGACTCTCATGCATGCAGACACCCCAATTCTCAAGCATTCGGACAGTGATTTCGATGCCGATGATTGGTGAAACGTGGTCGTTTCGAGTGCTTCTTTACTGTTGACCTGAACTCCGCTTTACATGCTCCCTACACGGAAGACGCGAGGGGGCTCGCGGAGTTCCAGGAGTTCAAACAAACGCCGACGCTTGGCGGGGATAGTATTTCTCACCCAAGCGTTGGCGT
>ENA-ORSI01003251-ORSI01003251.1-human-gut-metagenome-genome-assembly--contig:-NODE-3251-length-10621-cov-2.957411_pt1 | contig 10621 bp, 9 predicted proteins | sample MGYA00242187_ERZ509154 | MGnify/ENA primary metagenome ERZ509154 (study PRJEB26280, sample SAMEA2338627) | human gut metagenome | biome: human gut; feature: human-associated habitat; material: faeces...
AACAGTGAAAGTAGAATAAAATAATTTGCAATCGCTGCCGCTATTCCCATAACCACACTTGAAATAACACATGCCCACCTCGCCATTTTCTTAGTCTTTTTGTATTTGTATATAAAACCGGCAGCCAGTACATAGGATGCCCCCATTAGGAAATTGGCAAGTTCACCAATTCCTCCTGTTGATGTTGACAGAAGCTGTAATATATTTTTTATCAATTCTATCATCACTCCTGTAACCGGTCCAAACGCAAACGTCCCAATCAGTGCAGGTAAATCTGACAGATCCATTCGTGCAAATGATGGACTCAAAGGAACCGGAAACTCTAAAAATGCCAACACATATGATATAGCTGCCAGTAGAGCTGTCATTGTTATCGTTCTTGTAGAAACTAAATTTTTTCTTGTTTTAATAGTTGCTGTATTGTTACTCATAAATCTCCTTTTTGTGAGATATGCCTGAATTTAAAACAGCCCGCAGGACGGGATTCCCTGCGGGACTTGTTTTATCATATCTTCTCTCATCCGGACTTTACCGTCGGTGCGGGAGTTCCACCCGCTCGGCGCTTTGAAAAGCGTTCATGGACTGTCACCATCGGTAAGGAATTTCACCTTGCCCCAAAGAACTTTAACTTGATGCGAATATACACCTTTTCTGCGGCTTTGTCAAGCGTTTGAACAAAAAAATACGACCTTTTTCGGTCGTATTTTTTTAAGCGTTGTTGGAGTAAGAATAATCCTTTTTCGCTCTTCTTGCCGAGCCTGCGAAACAAAGCCACACTATCATGTAAATTGCGGCAAGTCCCACGAGAATATACACGACGGTCGCAAGCCAAGGCACCATCGCAAATACCCAGTCCACGACGTTGAAGTTGAAAATACCGACAACCATCCAGTTGAGACCGCCGATAATAACCAGAATCAACGCAATAATCGACCAAACATTTTTCATTTTCAGCCTCCTAACTGCTTTTAGTTTGCGCACTGCGGTTTTTTTTATGTATTGAGTTGACAAACAACAAAAAAAAGTTCAGAATTGACTGCGTTATGAAGCTGAACGTCACAAAATACATTTGTTACAACGCGTTCATAGCCTGCGTTTACTTGGCGCTCGTCTATATTTTTCAATTTATGAGCTTCGGCGCAATCCAATTCCGCATTGCCGAAGCCATGACCATTCTGCCCTCCCTGTTTCCTTTTTCGGTGGCGGGACTGACAATCGGCTGTTTCTTGTCCAATTTTATGAGCGTATGGGGTTGGTCAGACCTTGTTTTCGGCACGCTCTGCACTCTTGTCGCGGGACTGATAACATCGAAAATCAAAAATCCCTTTCTCGCGGCGCTTCCGCCCGTGCTGATAAGGTCCTCTATGACCACAACCTTTTCGCCCTTTTCGAGTTTGCCCTCAATGCGGTTGGTTCTGCCGTGCTCCTTTGCGCCGCTCCTGACGTAACCCGCAGGCAGGCGCAGGATATGCGCCGCAGTGCGCTATGCCCGCCGTGCTTGTACCGAACAGAGCCTGAGCTTGAGGATAACGCCGCCTTACCGTTTCCGCAATGGCGTTTTCAACCGCGTCGCGCGCCTCCACGTCGGTCAAAACCAACCTGTTGTCGCAATAAATGGGGCTTTTTATGCCGCTTGCCCAAGTAAACGGCTGCTCCGGGCGCAGAAAAACCGCACCTATTTTCAAAAGATAACCCGCTATTTCTTTCATATCTGCCTCCTATCCCAAAAATTCCTTTACGCAGCGGAAATAAGCCTCCGCGGGGCTCTCGACGGCGGTAATCGGTCTGCCTACCACTATGAAGTCACTTCCGATTTCTTTCGCCCTTTGCGGTGTGGTTACGCGCACTTGGTCGCCCTTTTCGCCGTCGGCAAATCTTATGCCGGGCGTGACGGTAAGAAAATCCTTTCCGCACGCTTCCTTTACAAGACGCGCTTCGAGCGGACTGCACACAACGCCGTCCAGCCCGCACCTTGCCGCATTCTGCGCATAGGAGGCGACAGTCGTCTCCATATCGCAATTTATCAGCAGCTCGTTTTTCAACATATTTTCGCTTGTAGACGTGAGTTGGGTTACCGCAATCAGCAGCGGACGCGCGCCGTCATGCCGCACAAGCCCCTCCGCCGCGCGTTTCATCATTTCGGAGCCGCCTGCGGCGTGCAGGTTTACCATATCCGCTCCGAGATTTGCAAGCACGCTCATGGCGCGTCCCACGGTGTTGGGTATGTCGTGCAGTTTTAGGTCGAGAAACACGTCGAAGCCCTCGCCCTTCAAACGCCTGACCACGTCCGGTCCCGCAGAGTAAAACAGCTCCATTCCCACTTTCAAAAAAGGCTTTTTTTCGTAACGCTTAAACAGCCCTACAAAATTGTCAAGCTCCGCCTCCGACGGGAAATCGCAAGCAACGATAACGTCCTTTCTTTTGTTCACCTGTGCGCTCCTCCGATAATATCGCTTATTTTTTTTATGCCGAATTTTTTCATGACTCGGGGCAAGTCTTCGATTATTTCCTTGCAGGCGAAGGGATTGACGAGGTTTGCCGCGCCCACCTGCACGGCAGTCGCGCCCGCAAGCATCATTTCCGCAACGTCCTCGGCGCTCTCCACTCCTCCCATGCCCATAATGGGAATTTTCACCGCTTCGTACACGTCGTAGACCATGCGCAAGGCAACGGGAAACAACGCGCCCCCCGACAGTCCGCCCCTTTTGTTTGCAAGAACGGGTTTAAAGGTCTTTAAATCTATCCTCATGCCCAAAAGCGTGTTAATCAGGCTCAGCCCGTCCGCGCCCGCGTCCTCGCACGCTTTGGCAATTTCCGTTATATCGGTGACGTTGGGGCTGAGTTTTACGTAAACGGGCTTTTTCACGGCGGCTTTGACGGCGCTCGTGACGCGAGCCGCGTTTTTCGCGTCGGTTCCGAAAGACATACCGCCGTTGTGGACGTTGGGGCAGCTTATGTTTAGCTCTATCAGCCCCACCTGTTCGCAGCCGTCGAAGATTTCGGCGCAGCGCACGTATTCTTCAACCGAAAAGCCGCCCACGTTGGCAATGACCTTTTTCCCGTAAATTTTTGAAAGCTCTCCAAGCTCCTCTTTTGCCACCTTTTCCGCACCGGGGTTCTGCAAGCCGACGGAGTTGAGCATACCGCTTTTGGTTTCCGCTATGCGCGGACAAGGGTTGCCGTCGCGCGGGTTTAAGGTCGTCCCCTTGAAGCTGAACGAGCCGAGTATGTTTATGTCGTAAAACTCCGAAAAGACGCTGCCGTAACCGAAGGTTCCGCTTGCGGGAATAACGGGATTGTCCAGAACAAGACCGCTCAAACTGACCTTGGTGTCTACCATATTACCTCCTCCGAGCTGAACACGGGACCGTCGGCGCACACCCGCCTTACTCCTTGCGTAGTGTTGACCGCACAGCCCATGCAGGCGCCGAAGCCGCAGCCCATGCGCTCTTCGAGACTAACCTCTCCCCTGATTTCGAGAGAAGCGCTCAGCGCTTTAAGCATTGCCTTGGGACCGCACGCGAAAAAGAAGTCGCAGTCCGTCTGACGCGGCAGAGCCGCCGCGACTGTTCCCTTTAAGCCTGCGGAGCCGTCCAATGTCGCAATTTCCACTTGGGCGCCGACGGCTTTGAACTCGTCCGCAAGCATGACGTCCGCAGCCGAATTGAAGCCCAGCGCGACATAGGCATTTTTCCCGCTTTCAATCAGCCTTTTTGCCAAAAGCAACAGAGGAGGAGCGCCTACGCCGCCGCCGCAAATCAGCGCGGTTTTTTTGCATTTGTCCAAACTGAAACCGTTTCCAAGCCCCGTCAAGGCCCTGACTCTGTCCCCCTTTTTCAACGAGGACATATATTCCGTACCTTTGCCCGTCACCTTGTAGACAAGGCGTATACCGTCGCCGTAAACGTCGCACACGGATATGGGACGACGCAGAAAAAAGCCGTCAAGCGCCACTTCGACGAATTGCCCCGCCCTTATGCCCGCGCGGCAATCGCCTTTGAGTCTCAAATCATACACGTCGGCGGCAATTTTTTCGTTGCTTGCCGTTTCAAAAATAACTTCCTTTTTCATTTGCCTTTTCAAGAATCTATCGTGCTGACGGTAATGGTGATTTCTTCAAGCACGTCAAGCAGGGCGCGCACCGTTTCGAGAGCGGTGAACATGGTTACGTTGTTTTCCACCGCGCACCGTCTTATCTGAAAGCCGTCCGTTTGTTGGTCAACCGAATCTATGTCGCGCGTGTTGATTACGTAATTTACGTACCCCTTGCGTATGGAGTCGAGTATTTCTTCGCTGCCGTCGCTTATTTTCTTTTTTGCGCGCGTCTTTATCCCCCTGCTTTTGAGGTATTTCGCGGTGCCTGTCGTTGCCTCGATGTTGAAGCCGAGCCTGTAAAACCTCTCTATGAGAGGAAAAGCCTCGTCCTTGTCCTTGTCTGCAATGGTGACGAACACCGTTCCGTAATTGACCACGTTCATGCCCGAAGCCTGCAACGCCTTGTACAGCGCGCGGGTAAACTTTTCGTCGTAGCCTATCGCCTCGCCCGTGGACTTCATTTCGGGGGAAAGGTATGCGTCCAGACCGTGGATTTTGCTGAACGAGAATACGGGCACCTTGACGTACCACTTTTTCTTTTCCTCGGGATACAGCTCCGTCAGTCCCTGTTCTTTCAGGCTTTTGCCCAGCATAACCAACGTGGCGATGTCGGCAAGCGAAAAACCAGTCGCCTTTGAAAGGAAGGGCACCGTCCGCGACGAGCGCGGATTGACTTCTATGACAAAAACATTGTCGTCCTTGTCCACAATGAACTGAATGTTGTAAAGCCCCACTATGCCTATACCCTTTCCCAGCTTCAAGGTGTAGTCCAAAATGGTTTCCTTTACCTTCCGACTCAGGCTGAACGAAGGATAAACGCTTATGCTGTCGCCCGAGTGTATGCCCGTGCGTTCAATCAACTCCATGATTCCCGGCACGAACACGTCCGTTCCGTCGCACACGGCGTCCACCTCGCACTCCTTGCCCACTATGTATTTGTCTACAAGCACGGGCTGTTTTTCGTCGATTCTGACGGCGTTTTCGAGATAGTGCCTGAGCGTGTCGTCGCTGCCCACAATCTGCATCGCGCGCCCGCCCAAAACAAAGCTCGGTCTGACAAGCACGGGATAGCCTATTTCGTTTGCGGCTCTCACGCCGTCCTCGATATTGGTAACGGCATATCCCTCGGGCTGCGGAATATTCAGCTTTTTGAGGATTTTTTCAAACGAATCCCTGTTCTCGGCGCGCTCGATTGCTTCGACTCCCGTGCCGATTATGTTGACGTCGAACTCTTTTAGCTTGTCCGCAAGATTGATTGCCGTCTGACCGCCCAAAGACGCAATAACCCCCAGCGGCTTTTCAAGCTCCAAAACATTGAGAACGTCCTCTGTCGTCAACGGCTCGAAATACAGCTTGTCCGCCGTCGTATAGTCGGTTGACACCGTTTCGGGGTTGTTGTTTATTATTATCGCTTCATAGCCGAAGTCGCGTATGGTCTTGATTGCGTGCACCGTGCTGTAATCGAACTCGACGCCCTGACCGATTCTGATAGGTCCGCTTCCCAAAACCACGATTTTGGTTTTGCCGTCGTCCCGCGTCTCGTTTTCTCTTTCGTATGTGGAGTAAAAGTAAGGCACATAGCTTTCAAACTCGCTTGCGCAGGTGTCTATCATTTTGTAAACGGGAAACAGCCCGATTGATTTGCGCAGCTCAAAGACCTCCTTCAAGGTCATATCCCAGCATTTGGCAATGTACTCGTCGCAGAAACCCATGCGCTTGGCTTCTCTTAAAACGGCAAGGTCGCGCTTTCCGCTCTTGATTGCGCCCTCAAAGTCCACAATGTTTTTGATTTTGTCCAAAAAGAACATATCTATTTTTGTAAGCTCATACAGACGTTTCAAGGGACAGCCCAGCCGCATAAGCTGCGCCATAGCGAAAATTCTGTCGTCGCGCCCCGTTTTTATGTATTCTGCAAGCTCTTCCGCGGTTTGGGCGTCAAACTTTTTAAGCTCCAAATGACTCGCCCCTATTTCCAGAGAACGCACGGCTTTCAAGAGGCTTTCCTCCATGGTGCGCCCGATACTCATAACTTCTCCCGTAGCCTTCATCTGCGTGCTCAGCACGTTGGGCGCGGTGGCGAATTTGTCAAAGGGAAATCTCGCTATTTTGGTTACCACATAGTCAAGAGCCGGCTCGAAGCACGCGGGAGTGTTTGCAAGCATTATTTCGTCGAGACGCATACCCACCGCTATTTTTGCGGACACGCGCGCAATGGGGTATCCGCTCGCCTTGCTTGCCAAAGCCGACGAACGGGAAACTCTCGGATTTACCTCTATCAAAAAATAGTCGAAGGACTGCGGGTCCAGCGCGAACTGTACGTTGCATCCGCCCTTGACGTGCAGGGCGCGGATGATCTTCAGTGCGCTGTCGCGCAGCATCTGGTACTCGCGGTTGGTCAACGTCTGGCTGGGCGCGACGACTATGCTGTCGCCCGTGTGTATTCCCACAGGGTCGAGGTTTTCCATATTGCAGACGGCTATCGCCGTGTCGTTCGCGTCGCGGACAACCTCGTACTCTATTTCCTTGAAGCCTCTTATGCTCTTTTCCACAAGCACCTGTCTGACGGGAGAAAGGCGCAGCGCGTTTTTCATAATTTCTCTCAGCTGCTCCTCGTTGTCCGCAAAGCCGCCGCCCGTGCCCCCAAGTGTGAATGCGGGACGCAGCACGACGGGATACCCTATTTTTTCCGCAGCGGAAACAGCCTCTTCCGCGGAGTGCGTAATCATGCTTGGCAGCACAGGCTCTCCCAGACTCTCGCACAGCTCCTTGAACTTTTCTCTGTCCTCGGCGCACTCTATGCTCTGCGCGGAGGTGCCCAAAAGCTCCACCTGACACTCGCTTAAAACTCCTTTTTTCTCAAGCTGCATGGCAAGATTGAGTCCGGTCTGCCCGCCAAGCCCCGGTATAAGCGCGTCGGGACGCTCGAAACGAAGTATTTTGGCAACGTATTCCAGCGTGAGAGGCTCCATGTAAACCTTGTCCGCCACGGTTGTGTCGGTCATGATTGTCGCGGGGTTGGAGTTTACCAGTATGACCTCGTAGCCCTCCTCTTTGAGCGCCAGACACGCCTGTGTGCCCGCGTAATCGAACTCCGCCGCCTGTCCTATGACTATGGGACCGCTGCCTATGACCATTATTTTCTTTATATCCTTTCTTTTGGGCATAACAATCTCCTCAATCCTTTTTGTTCGCCGCCATAAGGCGCACGAATTTGTCGAACAGGTATCCGCTGTCCTGCGGTCCCGGCGCGCTCTCGGGATGAAACTGCACCGTAAACAGCCTGTCTTTGACGCACTCCATGCCCTCGACCGTGCCGTCCAGCAAATTTTCGTGAGTGACTTTGAGTCCCGTGCCCGACAGACTGTCCCTGTCTATGGCATAGCTGTGGTTTTGGCTTGTGATTTCCAGCCTGCCCGTTTCAAGGTTTCTGACGGGGTGGTTGCCGCCGCGATGACCGAATTTGAGCTTGAAGGTCTTTGCGCCGTAAGCAAGTCCCGCAAGCTGATGTCCCAGACAAATGCCGAAAACGGGATATCTGCCGCGGATTTTTTTGAGCAGCTCCGCCGTTTCGGGCACGTCGGACGGGTCCCCGGGACCGTTGGAGAAAAACACGCCGTCGGGAGACAAAGCCGCAATTTCCTCCGCAGCAGTGTCGAACGGCACCACCGTCACGTTGCAGCCGCGCGCGTTGAGACATCTGACTATATTGAGCTTTATGCCGCAATCCACTGCGACAACGTCGAATTTGGCATGCGCCGTGCGCGAAAACCACTTTTTCCGCGTGGACACGCAGCTGACTGCGTTGCGCGGCAGAGGGCGTTCAAGACGTTTAAGCGCCTCCTGCGTGGAAACGTCCGAAGAAGTTATGATTCCTTTCTGACTGCCCTCGTTTCTCAGTTTTCGGGCAAGACACCTCGTGTCCACGCCGGAAATGCCTACAATACCGTACTCGCTCATAATTTCGTCCAGAGTTTTGGTATATCGGAAATTGCTCGGCCTGCCGTTGTAGTCGCGCACGACAAGCCCGCCGATTGAGGGCACGCGGGTTTCGTAATCCTCGTCGCACACGCCGTAATTGCCGATTAAAGGATAAGTCATAACCACAGCCTGAAACGTGTAGCTCGGGTCGCTCACTATTTCCTGATAGCCGACGGGAGAGGTATTGAAGACCAGCTCGCACACCGCCTCCCTGTCCGCGCCGAAGCCATAGCCCTCGAATACCGTGCCGTCGCCGAGCACTAATTTTTTGTCGTATTTTCTTTCCATACCGTTCTCCCGTTCTTTAACGTAAGCAAAATACTTCCGAACACCTTTTTACCCGCAAAGGGCGTGCTTTTGCCCTTGGACAAAAAGTTTTCGGGATTTATTTCAAACGACGCGTTGAGGTCTATGACGGTCAAATCCGCCAGACTTCCCGCCGCGAGCAGCCCTCCTTGCAGCCCGAAACGCCTGCGCGGACTCACGCACATCGCTTCAATCAGCCTTTTGAGAGGAAGATTTTTTTTCTTTACCAATTCCGTGTACAGCACCGGAAAAGCCGTTTCAAGCCCCACGACGCCCATAGCGCTGTCCTTCAAGCCCTTGGACTTTTCCTCCGCGGAATGCGGCGCGTGGTCGGTGGCAATCATGTCCACCGTTCCGTCAAAAAGACCTTCGACAAGCGCCTCTCTGTCCTTAATCCCCCTCAAAGGAGGATTCATCTTGAATCTGCCGTCGTCTTTAAGACAGCCGTCGTCAAGACACAGATAATGCGGAGCCGTTTCGCACGTCACGTCTATGCCGTCAGCCTTAGCCTGTCGGATAAGAGCGACAGACTCCTTTGCGGAAACGTGGCAAACGTGGTATTTCACGCCGGTTTGCTTGGCAAGCTCGAGGTCGCGTTCAATCATTTTGTATTCGCTTGCGCTGCTTATACCTTTGTGTCCGTTAAGCCGCTGAAATTCACATTCGTTTACGTAACCGCCCGCTGCCAACTCTCTTACCTCGCAGTGCGCCGCAATCACCTTGCCCAGCGCTTTTGCTTGAAGCATTGCTTCCTTCAAAAGCCGCGCGTCGTCCACACCGCTGCCGTCGTCCGAAAAAGCGGCGACAAAGGGAGCCATGGCTTTGAGGTCGGCAAGCTCCAAGCCCTGCCTTCCTTTTGTGATACAGCCGTAAGGCACGACCTCTATGACCGCGTCGCGTTTTATTATTTCAAGCTCCCGTTTCAGATTTTCCAAGCTGTCGGGCGGAGGGAGCAGATTGGGCATGGCGCACACCGCGGTGTAGCCTCCCCTTGCCGCAGCCAGCGAACCGCTTGAAATGCTTTCCTTATAAAAAAATCCCGGCTCTCTGAAATGAACGTGCACATCAGCAAAACCGGGAACGATAATACAATCGGTGAAATCCGACTCCTCGAAAATGTCTCCGCCGTCAAACGAAACAATGCGGCTGCCGCTCACCGCGCGATTTTCCCGCGGACAGCCGCCGTCGTGAAAAACCCATGCGTTTTTAAACAATCTGTTCAAAAGCCGTCTCCTTGTCTCTTTTACGCCGTTGCTTATTTTGATAGAAACGCGCGTTTTTGTCAACTGTTTTGACATGAAAAATATGTGATTTTTGTCCCGCGGATTGCCGTCAACCCGCAGGACAAAATTTGGTTAAAACAAACCGCTTATTTTTCCGGAAGCGTCCACGTCAATCTTTTCCGCGCTCGGCACCTTGCCGAGACCGGGCATGGTCATAATGTCCCCTGTCAGCGCAACGAGAAAACCCGCGCCGCTTGACACCTTGACGTTTCTCACGGTAACCGCAAAGCCGTCCGGCGCGCCGAGTCGCGTCTGCTCGTCCGAAAAGCTGTACTGGGTTTTTGCCACGCACACGGGCAGCTTGTCAAAGCCCAGCCTTGTCAGATTGGCAATCTGTTTTTTCGCCTGAGGCGTAAACACCGCTCCGCTCCCTCTGTACACTTTGGTTACGATTTTTTCCAGCTTGGTTTCAATGGAATCGTCCGTTTCGTAAGCAAAACGGAAATCGTTTTTCTTTTCGCACAGACTCACAACCTCTCTCGCAAGAGCCTCGCCGCCCTCGCCGCCCTTTGCCCACACCTCGGACAAAGCCACGTTTACGTTGAGCGCGCGGCATTGTTTTTCGATAAATTCAAGCTCTCTTTCCGTGTCGGCGGGGAAACGGTTTATCGCCACCACGCAGGGCAGTCCGAAAACGTTTGTCACGTTGTCTATATGCCTTAAAAGATTGGGCAAACCCTTTTGGAGCGCGTCAAGATTTTCCTCGTCGAGAGCCGCTTTTGCAACTCCGCCGTGATGCTTCAAAGCGCGGACTGTCGCCACTATCACTACCGCGGAGGGCTTTAACCCCGCCATACGGCATTTTATGTCGAAGAATTTTTCCGCACCCAAATCGGCGCCGAAGCCCGCCTCCGTCACGGCGTAATCGGCAAGCCGCATGGCAAGCCTTGTCGCCATAATGGAATTGCAGCCGTGAGCGATGTTGGCAAAGGGACCGCCGTGGATCAGGGCCGGGGTAT
>ENA-ORSI01003253-ORSI01003253.1-human-gut-metagenome-genome-assembly--contig:-NODE-3253-length-10619-cov-2.179951_pt1 | contig 10619 bp, 4 predicted proteins | sample MGYA00242187_ERZ509154 | MGnify/ENA primary metagenome ERZ509154 (study PRJEB26280, sample SAMEA2338627) | human gut metagenome | biome: human gut; feature: human-associated habitat; material: faeces...
AAACTGCAAGAAAGGGATAATAATAAAAGGTAAAAATCCGGGAAAGGTACAGTTGCGGTGTGATAAACCCTTGAAAGGAAAACTGAGACCTGTCAAAGATACTCAAACAAAAAACAGAGTTCACCCGAATGCTCAAGGTATTATTATGGAGATAGACTTATCGAAAATAGGTATCAATGTTCCTTTTTTTCCCGATTTAATGAAAGAGCGTAAGAACTTTCCACAACTCATTTACAACAATGAGCTACTCCCTCTTTCGCGTTACCCCAACAAAGGTTATCTATATATGAAAAAGGTATTGGACAATTTCGGAACAAACGAACAAGGAGGTACTTTTGAATATAGTGATCCGGAACACGGCAAATGGGTGAATGCCGTCAAAAACGGTCTATGGTTTACAGGATACTGGCGTATCCCCTGGCAGGCCTGGACTGTACGTATAAAGGAAATAGACCCGAACAAACAAACTGTCACTCACAGCGTAGGGATAGAAACAAAGGAAGGAAAAGATGTAGGCATATTTGGCGGCATCGGTTCCAAATATCATCGTCCGTACGGTTCGGGAAAAGAAGAATATTATGTAGAGAATCTTCTCGAAGAAATAGATCATCCAGGAGAATGGTGCATTGATTTTACAACTCAAAAATTATATCTTTTCCCTCCCGAACATTTTGATGAAAACTTATTGAGTATTGTATCAGACACTACCCCATTGATTAACATTATAAATTCAAATCATATAAAAATAGAAAATATCTCCTTCAAAAATCATTTAGGCGATGGCGTCATCATAAAAAATGCCACAGAATGTCTGATTGCCGGATGTAACTTCAAAAATATATTAGGAGACGCATTAATCATTCAGGGAGGAAAACAAAATAGAATACAAAGCAACAACTTTGAATATATCGGTCGCACCTGTATTGAGGTATCAGGAGGTGACCGAAAAAATCTGATTGCTTGCAAACACTTAATAGAGAACAATTATTTTACCCGTTTTGGTGAGATACAGCGCAGTTATGCTCCTGCTGTAAAACTGGGAACCTTTACTACAGGAATCGGCATAAAAGAAGGCAATGCAGTGGGAATTACCGTCCGGCACAATATGGTACACAACGCTCCCCATGCAGCCTTTATCTATGGAGGAAACAACAACATCCTAGAATATAATGAAGTGTTCGACATAGCTCGGGTCACAGGTGATGTCGGAGCCTTTTATAGTCGTTGGGACTGGACTTCACGAGGCAACGTCTTACGCCACAATTTTATTCATCATTCACCACGAGCTAATGCATTGTATGCAGATGATGGACATGCGGGGGACTCAATTTATAAAAACATAGTCCATCAAGTCGTTTCCGGTACCATTATAGGTGGAGGCCACTGCAATTACGTTCACGATAATCTATATTTTGATTGTAGTGCAGCAGGCATAAGTATTGATGCCCGTGGAAAAAAACGAAATTATAATGCACAAAATCCTGAATTCACCCATTTGTTCGATGTTTTCCGGATTAACAAAGGCAACTGGGACAACATCTACCCAGGCATAAGTACATTTTTACAGACCGACCATCTGGAATTACCCATTAATAACAGCATAGCAGATAACACATTTATCAACTGCCGTTGCGGATTACGAAAAGAAGGGAAAGATGAAGATTTTCAATATTCATACTTCGGCAGTAATACAGACTTGGTTATTCCCAACTTAAATTTCCGGGAAATATCTATTCTAAAAAGTCTGAAAAATATTCTGGGAGTTAGCTCTATAACAGAATACCAATTAGAGAAATGCGGACTATATATAGATAAATATCGCACTTCCTTACCGGATAGAGTACAATTAATCAATTCTATAAAACAACAACAAAAGGGTTTTGATTCTATCGAAGATCAACAAGTTACTAATAACAATCAATAATATTATCATGAGAAAACACCTATTTCCAGTCCTTTTGCTAGCGAACACACTGTGGAGTTGCCTGTTTGCTCAAACTCCTATTGTTATGGATATGGTTCATCATAATCCGGGTGAACCTTTCACAAACACATGGTTCAATGAACCTGGGAATTTAGTGCAATATGGTTTTAACGCGCAAGTAGTTAATGAATTTCAATCTGTACATACAGCCATAACATATAGCAGTTTAGACCCGAGAATATGTCCTGCCGGTTCTAAAGAGCGTTTATGGATCGATTCTGTTGCCACCCGTATAGAAAACAAGATTGAAGCTATCCATAAAGCCGGATTGGAAGCATATTACTTTACTGATATCATCGTACTTCCCAAACGCCTGGTGGAAATTTATAAAAATGAAATTTGTGACGCGACAGGACGAATTGACTTCACTCGCCCCAAAACACAAGAGATACACCGAATCATGCTTCAAGAAATATTTAAACGTTTCCCGAAACTTGACGGTCTAGTTATTCGCGTAGGAGAAACTTACTTGCAAAATACTCCTTACCACACAGGTAATGGTCCCATACCCAGAAACGAAAAATCATGGGAACATAATTCTGCTTATAAAACCGATGGAGGAGAAAAAATACACAGTAACCTAATAAATCTGCTGAGAGAAGAAGTATGCATACGTCAAAATAAAAAAATCTTCTATCGCACATGGGATTTCGGTTACTTCCATATCAATCCCCAATATTACCTTTCCGTAACAAACAACGTTGAACCTCACCCCAATCTATATCTATGCATAAAACACGTACAGGGGGATTATCACCGAACGTATAAATTCAACCCTACATTAGGAATAGGTAAGCACAAACAAATTGTAGAAATTGAATGTCAACGCGAATATGAAGGCAAAGGAGCATACCCGAACTATATTGCAGACGGTGTACTTAATGGATTTGAAGAATTAAAATCAGATTCCCAGCCTTACTGTTTGAACCAGTTAAAATCAAATCCCAATTTTGCCGGTATTTGGACATGGTCAAGAGGAGGAGGCTGGAGAGGTCCCTATATCAAAAATGAATTATGGTGTGACATAAACGTTGCAATATTGGCCAATTGGGCAAACCGGATGTCGTTACCGGAAAAGGAATTATTTAAGAAATACGCCATAGCCAACGGATTCAAAGGAAAAGACATCGAACGTTTTCATCGTCTTTCTCTTTTGTCTGCTGACGCGATTGTCAGAGGAAGAGCATCTTTAATTCTCCCCATCAATGTATGGTGGACGAGAGATCAATTCATCGGAGGAGAGAAAGAACTGAGACAGAATCTCAAAACTATTATAGAACAAGGACTAACTCATAAAATTATACTAGAAAAATCCCAAAGTGTTGCTATCTGGAAAGAGATTGTAGCATTAGCCGATAAAATACAAACAGGCAATCCGGAACTAAGACGTTACTTACAAACTTCCGCCAAGTACGGATTACTTTTATATTCAATCTATGAACAGGGTTGGATTATCATGCTCAAAGGCTACGAAGGAGATATGAACGGTCAATATGACACAAAAAGTATTCGCAAAGCCATCGATAATTATGACCGGTTATGGAAAGAATACAAACTATTCGGAGAGACTCATCCGGATTGTGCCACACTTTATGAGCCTTATAGTTTTGACTTTAACAAACCTCCATTGTATCACGATTTAAAACAAGGACTAAATCCTACTGTAGATAAATACAGAATTACAGATAAACCATAAAAAATAAGAAAATATGAATATCAAAAAATGGACGAACAGTCTTTGGAGCGTGCTGCTGGGAGCGGCATTGCTGGGAGGCACGCTGGTTTCGTGCCAAGATGATGAGTTTCCATCCATGGGGGCTACTGCCGTGAATGCTTTCACCCGATCGGACGAGGGCATGGGTGAAGGCAACGGACTTGTACAACAAGATGACGGATACTGGAAGGCCACCCGTCGGGTTCCGTTGGTAGGAACAGGACGAGTAATAAACAACATATCGAACACGTTTGTAGATTTAGGTTCATACGAAAGCCAAGCGGACGAATATGAACAAGCGGCAAACAATCTGGTCGATTATGACTTGGTGAACACTACATTTTCCCCTACTAACATTTTGGGTGGTGATATAGCATTGAACCAGATAGTCTCTATCTTGGACTTAAATTATGATTATGCAGGCGGACAAAAGGCTGGATTCGTAATCAAAAACACCAAGAGCGGTTTATTGGACGTCAAGGTACTGACTGGTTTATGGCTAGACACTTACCTGAATGGTGAGGCAACAGGTGAACACATCGCATATACGGAGGCCACAAATCTGGTTGACCTCGGTTTGGGGAATATAGCCGGTGGTAACGGTCTGTCGGTTTACACCATTGAGGGGACATTCAGTAAGCCTTTTGATGAAATACGCCTCGGTGCGAGTGGAATTCAATTAAGCGTCATTCAAGACATCGAAATCATGTATGCTTATGTAGGAGAGAACCCGATGATTCCGGCAGTTAATAATGGGGATGCATTGAGCACGGCATATTTTAATAAAAATGTTACCACCCCTAAGGGCGTTAGTTGGGCAGGCGGATACCAAGATGTAAGCTTGGGCAAGCTCATTGACGGTGATTTAGACAACGGAATTACTATTGAATTAGTTTCCGGAGTGTTTCAGCCTCGTATGACGGTCGATTTCGGACGTAAAATTCCCGCAGGTTCTGAAATAGGATTCTATGTCACAGGTGGTCAATTGGCGAACATTGGACTCGGTTCAACAACGGTTCTCACCACCTACAACGGAGAAACTGAAGCGGAGAAATACAGCCGGACAGGAGTTGTGGACTTAAAATTGTTGGGAGGTGGAGTTACCGTATATAGCATGATAACCACCAAAGAATGTGATAGGGCGAAAATTGAGTTTGATGGCCTTAACCTGAGGTTGGGAGCTATCGTTGTACACTATGCCTTTGTACGGGAACCGACAACCATTGACGTTTCTTCGTATTTCACATTGACCAATGCGACAGTCTACAACCCGATTTACCGTTTTGCAGACGCACCGGAGGGAGGTACTGTACAATATGAAATTGTCAGCCGTCCAAGTACGGCAAATAATGTAAGTATCAAAACGCCGTCAGAAAATGGAGACATCGGATACCTATTGACAGGCTTGACTGTGGCTGGTAACTATGTGATAAAAGCCACTTATACGGATGCAAATAAAAACACATCCGAACAAACGGCTACCATCACCCGCATGGTAAAGCCTAAAACGGACTGCAACACGCCGTTGATCAACGATGAAGATGCAACGCCAGAAAATGCAGAATACACTGCTTATGTTCCTGAAGGATTTAACGGAATTGTGATTGGTGGAAACAATACGCAAGGCGATGTCAGTGCCGTTACGGACCATAACATTAATAATTGTATCCAATACACGGATGCAAGCATTACTCTTCTCAAAGACCAAGGCATCATAGGTGTCAAAAAGAACAATGGATCTATTCATACAGGAGGCAGCACTGTACGCACTGGATTTGTTATCAACAATAAATCACACTTGCTTGGGTTGGATGCCCTGCGTTTTATGCGCATACGATTATTAAACAATAACGTTCCTGTTTCCAGCGAGCTGGCAGATGAGAATAATGGAGTTTCTCTCAGTCTCATAGATGAAACTTCCAATCTTGTGCGTCTCAGCATTGATACGGATGAAGAATTCGATGCTATAGAACTGTATACCTCCGGGTTAATAGAACTGAAATTGGGTACTAATTTGAGTGTATATTATGCTTTTATAGAGGATGCTAACCAAGATTGCGGTAACCCTGGAGAAGAATGTATGCAGTTGATAACAAACGCCAACTATGGTGCAATGGCATCCATTGATACTGAAGGCCTGCTGAATATAGGAGGAACCGTTACTAATTTGGGCAATATGGTGGATGGGAACATGGATACTTATGCCAGCATTATGAAACCTGTTGATGTGGCAACGGCAACAATCATAACAGTCACTTTTAACACTATTAAAGAGAATCAAGAAGTTGGATTTATCCTTTCCGGTATAACTGGATTGACCAATGTAGACCTGATTGGCATCATGAAAATCAAAGCGTTCTACAATGATAACGAAGTGCTAGACAATACTGGCGGAGGATTATTGAACCTGAAATTGATAGGAAACGGCGACAAATCCTATATCTCCATCACCCCTCCTGAGGATTTCAACAAGTTGCAGCTTATCATCGGGAAAGGAGTAGGTCTATTAAATACTTATCAAATCAATGGCGTATATCTCCGTCCTGATTTTGACGGGGACGGAGTAATGGACTGTGTGACGGATGACACCTCCACAGAAATTACAGATTTAAAAGTGATTCCATCGGACATTTGTTTGGGTGACGGAGTGGAATTTGATGTCAGTGGAGGGGTAGAAGGCGTCACTTACACATTAGTTTTCATAAACAAGCACAGCCAGGACGAAATTAGAAGTAATGTAACTATCAATACATCTGGCGGATTGGACTTCATTAAAGAAGAAGACTTCTATAATTTGCCGGCTGGTGAATACTTTATCAGTGTTGAGCATGGCAGCAATGAACTGAATAGGATAACAGAGCTGACCATCCATCCAAACGAGACCACATGGAAAGGAACTACAGATGCAGACTGGAACAATTGGGACAATTGGTCTGAAGGAACACCTTGGGATTGTACCAATGTGTTCATTCCCAATACAGTCGAAAATTATCCCAACTTGCTGCTTACATCTTCTGCGTCTAAGGAATACAGGTGCAACAACATCCACTTCGCTTCCGATGCAGAGCTGATTGGCCAAAACCGTTTGCGCTATACAGGAAAGGTGTTTTTCGACAAGACACTAGAGGCCGGAAAGTACCAACTTCTGTCCATGCCATTGCAGGGTATGGTCACCGGAGACATGTTTGTCGCAAGTAATGTGTCAGAGTGGGAAACATGGAGAAACAACAAGGATGAAAGTGGTCATTCAGGAAATTATTTCTTGGAAATCAACGACAATGGAACAACTGATGTCTCAAATTATAAGGAGAGCCGAACCAATCCACTCATATACCAACGCTTTTGGAGCAAGGATGTCACCAATAAATCTTTAACAAGAGCCTCTTACAGCACAGATGATGCAGCTATTGTGGCCATGAACGACTGGTCGAGAAGTTTCAATGCCGTCGGCACCCCCTATGCTTTGGGGCAAGGATTTGCCGTCAGGATAGAGGGTAGCGGGAACTATACTTTCCATTTCCCTAAATCGCATAATATATACCATTATTTTGATAAAGGCGGAAATTCATTGAATGAAAGTGACCCCACAGACCGGAATGGGGAAATAGGCCATTTTATTGTGGAAAGTCTGCCCCCGTCAGTTCAGCTTTCTCGTGAAACAAGCGGTCGGTTCTACCTTTTCGGAAATCCGTTCATGGCGCACATTAACATCAAGAAGTTCTTGGGAGCAAATTCATCTGTTTCCTCTGTAAAGGTTTACAAAGACGGACAATATGTTGACATTACCAGCAGCAATGTGGCAAACGGCGCACAGATAGCGCCGATGCAGGCCGTCTTCTTGGAAACGAAGGAAGAAGGCACCAGTTACTCAGTCAACCTGACTGAAGATATGTTGGAACAAGGAAACAGCAGTGGTGCCTTGACCCGTGCGTTGCCCGAACAACTGGAATTGCTTGTTACAGCCAGTGGCCATACAGCCTCTTGCTTTGTGACTCTCTCGTCCACTGCCAACGACAGCTATGACAGCCGTGAAGATGCCCTGTTGCTGGTAGGCAACGAAGAGGGGTCAGGTGTAGCCGTATTCACTGCCGCCGACGGTAAAGCCCTTTCCATCCAGCGGATGAAATCCGCCACCCGCATCCCCGTAGGCTTCTACCTGAAGCAGACCGGCAATGTCAGCCTGACTTTCGATGACTCCGACAATGCCTGGAATGGCTGGAAACTGAAAGACGAGCAGACGGGCAGAAGCTATCCGATCAACGGAAGAATCACTTTAAACGATGTTTCTACCGGTTCCGGACGCTTCTTCCTGGAAAAGGTGCAATAAAACGACAAAGACATTCCGGGGGTTGTACCACAGGCTGGTATGCGACATACACACTTGTACGCAGTGATCCCCAGTGTTTGTTTTGTTTGTTGCATCCCCCTTCCGGACTAAGTGTAGTAGAGGAAGGGGGATGCTTTTTTCTGTGTCTTACTTGAAACAGTTGGTACGCATGAACCGCAAACCGCCATGCTTGAAGCGAAAGAAACAAATGCAACCATGCCCATGCTGCCGAACAAACTGCTGCTGAACAACGACCTGTTCTTTGTCGAGGTGGCACGTATGCTGTCACAAGGACGTTCCGTTACTTTACGGGCGAAAGGAAAAAGCATGTATCCTTTCATATCGGGCGGACGGGACACCGTGGAACTAAGGAAGACCGACACTCTGTCGGTCGGTGACATTGTGCTGGCAGAGGTGCCGGAAAGAGGCTATGTGCTGCACCGGATTTACAAGATGGAAGGCGAACAACTCGTATTGATGGGCGATGGCAACCTCCGTGCCACGGAACGATGCCGCAAGGAGGATGTGCTGGGCAAGGTGGTAAGAATCCTGCGTGATGGGCAGTATGTGGAGTCTTCCTCTTTTGCGGAGAGGCTTAAGGCGAGATGTTGGAGGAGACTGCTGCCGCTAAGGAGATACCTGCTGTTCGTATGCCGATTGTGTGCAACCCATAATTAGAAAAGTCGTGTCATCCTTACGAATAAACGAGTGTATAAAATGGCTGTGGGCGGCATCAGACGGCTTCCGGTTATCGGTCGTATGGTGTGCCTTGACCGGGGCGTTGAACGTCGGCGTGTCGTTGTGCTTCGTGTTTATCTGCAAGCACTTGATTGACATTGCCACGGGCATATCCAACGATAGCCTTGGAGCATATATCGGCTGGATGTCAATCTGCCTGACAGCCCAACTGCTCCTGTCCGTCATCCGGAGCCGCTTGACAACCAGGACGGAAGTCAAGTTGCGCAACGGTTTGCATAACAGGCTGTTTGAACATCTGATGAAAAGCCAGTGGAACGGACGGGAGGCATTCCACAGCGGCGACCTGCTCAACCGGATAGAAGCGGACTCGGCTTCTGTGACCGATACCGTATGCCGGACAATCCCCACCGCATTTGTCACAATAGTCCAGTTGGGAGGGGCGTTGTATTTCCTTTCCCGGCTGGATATGCGGCTGACGGGCATCCTGGTATTCATTATGCCGGTCGCCTTATTGTGCAGCAAAAGCTATGTACGGAAGATGCGGCGGATGTCGCGTGAGATTCGTGAGACGGACAGCCGCATACAGAGCCATTTGCAGGAAAACCTGCAGCACCGCATCATTGTCCGCACGTTGGAATACACCCGGCAGACTGTGGAGAAATTAGGCTCCTTGCAAGCCTCGCTGCAAAGGCAAGTGTACCGGCGCACGGACTTCTCGGTATTTTCCCGTTCGATGGTACAAATAGGATTCATGACAGGCTATGCCGTAGCTTTTCTATGGGGCGTGTTCGGACTGCGTGACGGGACAGTGACATTCGGCATGATGGCAGCTTTTCTGCAACTGGTGTCGCAGACCCAACGGCCTATGGTGGATTTAAGCCGTCAGATTCCAGCCTTTATCCGGGTGTTTACGGCTACGGAACGGCTGGCAGAACTGCCCTCATTGCCTTTAGAACGGCAGGGGAATCCAATACATTTGGAAGGGAACTTGGGTATCCGCATTTCGCATCTGCATTATACTTATCCCGGCAGCGAACGGGAAGTGCTGGCTGACTTTTCTCATGACTTCCATCCGGGCAGTCTGACGGTCATCGTCGGGGAAACAGGCGTGGGCAAAAGCACCTTGATAAAGCTGATATTGTCGTTGGTTCAACCGAATGAGGGGAAGATATCTATCTATAATGGCCAAGATGTGGTCGAGGTCTCGCCGCAGACACGGTGCAACTTCTCTTACGTGCCGCAAGGCAACACGCTGTTCAGCGGAACTATCCGCGACAACCTGCTGACAGGCAATCCGTATGCCACGGAAGAAACTCTGTGCTCGGCACTCCATACGGCAGTAGCCGATTTCGTGTTTTCCTTGCCGGACGGGCTTGATACGGTATGTGGGGAGCAAGGCATGGGGCTGAGTGAAGGACAAGCGCAGCGTATAGCAATTGCACGCGGTCTGCTTCGACCGGGGAATATCCTGCTGTTGGATGAACCGAGTTCGGCACTGGACGGGGAGACAGAACATGAATTGCTGAAACGGCTGGCGGCGGAAGTAAAAGACAAGACGGTAGTGATGATTACGCATCGGGAGAAGATTGCAGGGCTTTGTTCGGAAGTGGTGAGGATGGAAGAAACAGAATACCAATCTTAATATATAACAGTTATATCGATAGTCAAATCATTTTCATTTCCTGATGGAGAAATTCTGGGTGTTCTACATCAAACATGGGACGAATAACTTCCCTGTGATAGGCTGTTACTTGTCTGACAGTAAAGATAGAAACGGAAGAAAGGAAGAAATCGTTGATGAAATTATAAAGGAGTCCGATGGACGTATGCAGATTCATTTCCACTCATCCGGATAATGGCCATATTTTAGGGCTTGAATACTTGGATAGCCGATG
>ENA-ORSI01003259-ORSI01003259.1-human-gut-metagenome-genome-assembly--contig:-NODE-3259-length-10601-cov-8.001422_pt1 | contig 10601 bp, 10 predicted proteins | sample MGYA00242187_ERZ509154 | MGnify/ENA primary metagenome ERZ509154 (study PRJEB26280, sample SAMEA2338627) | human gut metagenome | biome: human gut; feature: human-associated habitat; material: faeces...
CCTTTGGCTGCCGGATTCGATTCGTTTGTCTGAGTACTTGCAATAAGCAGGCTAGGCTTGACGGACTTGCTCGTTGCCAAGTCCTCTTCGTATTCAAGCGGCGTCTTCATTGCAATGGAGGAATGAGGACGGACATGATTGTAAACATGGATCCAGTGAGTCACGGCGGTGACCGCTGCTTCGTAGCCGGCAAACCTTTTCCAGCCAATGAGCACCTCGCGCTTTAGCGAGCTCCAAATCGACTCGCCGGGCGCGTTGTCCCAGCAGTTCCCCGACCGGCTCATCGACGGCCGCATGTTCAGCTGAGCCAGGCGGCCCTGAAACTTCTGAGAGCAGTACTGCGAACCTCGATCCGAGTGCACAATCGTGCCGACCACGGAAAGTCTCTCCTGCCTGCGTGTCTGCACAGCCATGTCCAGGGCCTTCAAGATGAGCTCCGTTGTCATCTTCGTATCGATCGCCCACCCCAAGATTCTCCGGCTGCCCAGATCCATGAAGGTCGCCAAGTACGAAGTTCCGTTCGGCGTCGGCAGGTATGTAATGTCCGAAACCCAAGCGCGATTGAGCTTTCCAGGGCTGAAGTCGCGGTTGAGAAGGTTGGGATACACCGTCATGTCGTGGTTGCTGTCCGTTGTCTTGTAGGGGCGCTTGCTGTGTCGATATCCGATGAAGCCGTTGGTTCTAAGCAGGCGCTGAAGGCGGGTAACGCCGACCCGGATCCCCCGCTTGCGCAGGAGTTCATGGAACTGACGGTATCCGGGCGTGTAGCCGAGCAGTCCGCGCAGGCGGCGGACGCTTGCAAGCACGGTCTCGTCGCTGAGCATTACTCGCTTGGGAACATGAAGTTTCTTTCGAGGTCGGCCATTCCGGCGGTGCAGCCATTCGTAATACCCGCTGGTGCTGACGCCAAGGATGCGGCACCGTTCAGAGAGTGGCATGCCATAGAGCTCGCGATCCGCGAGGGTCTCACGAATGAAGGCGTACCTCACTTGAGGCCGGTCGTGCTGAGGTACGCCGCGAATTTTTTTAGCAGCGCACACTCCTGACGGGAGCGCGCGAGCTCAGCTCGCAGGCGAGAAATTTCAGCCTGCTCGGGCGTGACCTCGCGGGCAGGATCATCAGTGGAGAGTTTACCGTTGCGAGCATCGCAGCCAGGCGTAGAGGGTGTTGCGGTCAATGCCGAGTTCGTCAGCGACATCGCAGGCTCGACGTCCCTCATTTTGAACGAGGTGGACGGCATTGAGCTTCATTTCGTTGGTGTATTTGCGGCGAGGTGCAGCCATGAGAAGGACTCCTAACAGGGGGGAAGGTATCGTGACCTATTTCGCCCTCGTTAACAAGTCCGGAAAAAGCACCCTCATCTCACTGTCCGTGAACCGGACGATTCCTCCTGCATCACCATTTGCAAGAGCAACAGGGGCTTGGCCAGAACAACCGACAAGGCAGGTGGCGATCACAAAACCGCAGATGAGAGTTTTCATATCAGTAGGAGTCAACAAAGGCCTCCGCATGGAGGCCCGGAATCATTAGGCACGGGGAATCATCAACAATTGAACTGATGGAAGACCTTGGCAATTGCCTGCCAGCGGCCATCAAGTTTGATAAACGTCAGGTAGTCGTTGTAGTCGGCACCGATGGCATCCTTTTCCATATCGATTCTCACCACAGCGGTCGTAGGCGTGATGGCAAGCACGTCCAGATGGGTCTTGATGTCGGGAGCGCTGCCGTTCTGACGCACAAAGTCATAGAGGTTGCCGATGGGGCCGCCCAGCAGAGTTTTGCCTCCGGCAAGCCCGTACATGATGGCTTCCTTATGAAATGCCTTGGCGACCGTATCCGCGTCACCCGTACGCAGACCTTCGACATAGTAACGGGCGGCTTCGAGCACGGCATCGTACTCCTCGACCGAGACCATCTTGTTGTTAGCACAGCTGCAGTCAGTCATTTGATGCTCCTAAAACAAATCTGTAGCACTTGCTACGGAAATAATTCTATATCATTCACTAAGTAAGTCAAGAACGATTTGTCTAAGCATCACAACATCAAATGACCGAAAGAAATCCCTCCTCCATATCGTTTGCCAGATCCAAGGGACGCCCCCGTTCGTTTGACAGAAATCAGGCGCTGATGACTGCGCTGCGCATTTTCTGGAAACTGGGCTATGAGCCGGCGTCTGTGGCCGTTCTCTGTAAGGCAATGGGCGTCAAGCCGCCGAGTTTTTATGCCGCGTTCAAAAGCAAGGAAGCGCTTTTTCTGGAAGCGGTGAATTTTTATGAAGCGCAGTACTGGACCGATGTCCTCAAGCGATTTGAGGAATCGCCAAAGCCCATTGATGTTGCGTTGGCAGAGTTCTTTCAGGAAGCTGCGTCAATTCTTTTGAATCCAGACAATCCGAGCGGCTGCATGGTGGTGCTGGCTGCTGTCAATATCGCTCCAAAGGAAAAGCGCATTGCCGAAACAGTCAAAAAGATTCGATCTCAAACACGTGATTTTTTTGAGAGACGCTTAAAGAAATCGCAAGATGCTGGCGAAATTGCAGTCGAAGCTGACGTATCTGCATTAGCTGATGCGCTCAACATCATGCTCGAAGGCATGTCCATTCAGGCTAAAGATGCCATGCCGTTGCAAACACTGCGGCAAGCGGTTCAGTACGTTCCGAATTTGTTGCGTCCCTACCTGAAACAACATCAATAGTCGACGAATATGTAACCCCTGTCAGATTTCGGCAAGAAACGGAGAAGCATTGCAGCAGTGGGTTAGAAGATGGTACAAATTGGGGCGGATGACCCGCCCCGTCTCATATTGAGATATAGAAGACTTCCCTTTCAAAAGAGTTTCTCCGGGAAACTTTCCAAGCAACTCTACCTGTTACCCTCAAAAGATTGCTGGGCCGTCGGCCCATCCGTAGCGCACTCCTTCTCCGCCAAAAATTACAAAAACTGCGCGTTAGTGATTAGTGATAATCACCTTGAAGTGCAAAGGAAAAAGGGCTTGAGAAAATTTGTTCGCAGGCCTTTTTTCTTTTCTGTTGTCTTCGGCACCAAAAAACCACATCCCCCAAGAAGGCGGATGCCGCTTGCCGTGAACCAGTGTGACTAAGAGAAAAGTCATCTCCGGCAGCAACAAGGAAGCTTGTGACGCCGGCAAGAAAATTCACTAGCATCGGTGACTGTAACCGTTTATCAAAAAGCGTCAAATATGACTCTTTTGCTATAATATCGCAAATTCTTTCTGTTTTAACTGCAATGGACCTTGCTACTCACACCTCCGCCATGGTCTTTTACAGAAAGGAACGTGGCCTGTCGCAAACCGAAGTTGCCCGAGCAATGGCCACGACTCAATCGGCGGTTGCGCGTCTCGAAAAACGTCTGCTTACAGGAGCCGACGTCACCTTATCTGCTCTCCAGCGGTATGCGGAAGCAATCGGATTGAGCATTGAATTGACACTTAAGCCGGTCAAGCAACGATACGGAATTTTTCCCAGTGCTGAATCTGCAATTGCGGCCGCTGTCCATACATCGGCATGCGAAGGCCGAACGGTTCCTGCTAATGAAGTTGAAGATCTATGGAAAATGGTTCGAGGCGAAATTTCCAGACAAGATCTGATCAAGAAATATGTCGCCGAAGCTCTCGCAAAGCAGGAGGCGCGCGACCGTGTCTGATGAGTACGATTACAAATACGATTCTCTGGAGGATCCTTATGTCTATCCTGGCACCCAGATATTGCGAAACAAATTCGGGATCAAACATCAGGACCTGCTATTCGAATTAGAGAGTCAAATCACAAACTCTAAGTTTGTTAAATCGAAGCGAAGTGACGACGATATTCCGACTGGGAACTTCGATCTTAAGCACCTTCAAGCTGTCCATAAGTATCTTTTCGGCGAGCTTTACGATTGGGCTGGAGAGATTCGCAAACAAGGATTCATCAGCAAGGTGCAATCCGTCTTCTGCTTTGCTCCTATGATCGAGTCGTATGCCCGCGGAATCTTTAGCAAAATGCAGCGAGAGAATTTCTCCAAAATGGAGGTTAAGCAGTGCGCCTGTAGATTGGCCTACTACCTGTCGGAAGTTAACGCACTGCACCCATTTCGTGAAGGAAACGGACGATCTACACGCCTGTTCTTCCAGATCTTTGCCGACAAACACGGATGGACCTTGTCTTTTGAAAAGATTTCCCATGTTACGTTGGTCGAAGCGATGATTGAAAGCATGAACGGATCCTTGGCTCCGTTAAGCGAGCTACTGGAGAAATGTCTATCGCGACAAACAAGTACGTAACTATCGGCGGCTTTGCGATGTCACTGAGGCAACCTGAACCGGTGTTAGCTCCTTCTTCAGGCTATCACGTTTGTGAATCGCAATAGATAAAATCCGCACAACTTTTCCAAAAGTGCATCGACCGCTGCAAATATTTCAGATTAAGGCGGTTTTATTGTTGCGCCTGCTCGATTAACTTGCGAGCTTCCAATCTTTTTCGTCAGCCTGACCAATGCTTCTACTACAAGTCCTCGGTATCTCCGTCGCACTTTCCATCGACGCCATGGTGGTCGCTCTATGCTGGAGCGCTACCTGCAAACACGTTACGACCAAACACATTTTTCAGTTTGCCGCCGCGTTTGGCTTCTTCCAGTTTCTGATGCCGCTCGCAGGCGGATTTGCCGGAAATACCGTTGCGGATTTGGTCAGCTCCTGGGATCACTGGATTGCTTTTGCACTGCTTGCCTGGGTTTCGGTCTCGATGGTCCGCGAAGCATTCTCCGAAGAGGAAGAAGAATCTGACTTGTGCCAAGTCTGCGGTACCATCCCCTGGGGAACGCTCCTGACGCTGTCGGTTGCCACAAGCCTTGACGCACTGGCCGTCGGCTTTTCGTTTGCCATGGCTAAATTCCCGATCCTCTGGCCCTCGGTCGTCATTGGCTCCGTCTGCTTTGTGCTGACAGCTATTGCCGTTATGCTCGGCAGCAAACTTTCAAGCAAAGCAGCTCGCCACAGCGCCAAGCTCTCGCTTTTCGGCGCCGCCGTCTTGTTTGCCATCGGACTTAAAGTACTCTACGAGCATGATGTATTCCAAGGTCTGTTTTGAGTTTTTGTTTGATCTCAGAGACTCAGTTTGCTAGGCTAAGTTCGTTAACGTTTGAGTTTTTCGACGCTTTTCAATCATGTCTGCAGCGCCCAAACAACCCCCCGCCCGCGCTTCCCGTAAGCGCTTCTTCATCCTGCCCGTGCAAAGTTTCACGGAAGAATTAGGCGAACGCATTTCCGCCGCACGCCGCTGCTGCAAGCTGACGCAAGAGGAACTGGCGCAAAAAAGCCGTACGTCGCTCTCAACCTACAAGCGCATAGAAAGAGGCGACACCACGGTTTCAATCGGTACGATCCTGAGCGTGTTGCATGTTCTCGACAATCTGGAAAGCTGCGAGGATATTCTCGCCGATGTTCTGCAGGCTTCCCACGGCAATCGTTTGCCGCAGCGCGTGCGCCACAAGAAAGCAACCGCCCTCCAGGAAGCCGCCAAGGAACCTCGAACCCAAGCCAAAAGCGTGCGCCGCAAGAAGGATTCCACCTCTAAAAAAGCCACCAAGACGAAAAAAACGACTCGTTCAGTCAAAAGCTGACGGCCTTACTGCCAAGAGTCCGGTTCGTTCCAGAACTGCATCAGACGCTCAAGCTTGAGCGTCTTTGTGTATGGCGGCAGGCTCTGCCAGATCTTCTTGCCGTAGCCTGCGCGTACCAAGCGCACGTCCCCGATGATCAAAATGCCTCGATCGGCTTCGCTGCGAATCAAACGCCCTGTGCCCTGCTTGAGTGCAATAGCTGCCGCCGGTACGGACAAAATGTTGAACGACGACTGTCCCTGGCTGTCGAGCCACTTGCAACGCGCGTCAAAAACCGGGTCTTCCCGGTTGGGAAACGGCAGCTTGTCGATGATCACAAGCGAAAGCTGGTCGCCCTTGATGTCAATGCCTTCCCAAAAACTCATCGTCGCCACCAAAATGGGGTGCTGCTCATGGCGGAATTTGTCGAGAAGCTTCTCTTTGGATTCCTCGCGCTGCACCAGAACCGTATAGTCGCGCCCATTGGCGGCGATGTGTTCGCGCAGCTGCTCGGCCGCGCGCTCCATGCCTCGATAACTGGTGCACAGCACGAAGGCACGCCCCTGCACCATGTCAATCACTGGCCACACCTGCTCGATCAAAGCATCGGTAAATTCGTCGCGCGCCACGCCAGATTTGAGATTGGGCATATCAGGCGGCACATAAAGCATGGCCTGATTTTCATGATCAAAAGGTGAGTTCCAAGCGTGCTCTTCGGCGCCTTCGATGCCGAGCGCCTGCGTAAAATGCTTGAACTCCCCCTCGCCCACCGCCATCGTGGCCGATGTGAAAACCCAGGCAGTTTCTTTGCGCAGCTTCATCATCTGCGAGAACGGCTCGGCAATGTCAAGTGGAGTCACCGTAAGACGCGCTTCGCTTCGTGTGCGGGAGATCCAACGCACCAACGGCTTTTGTTCCGGCGGCATCGGCATACCGGCATGCTTAAGCCAGATCACCCACTGCTTGATGTCCTGCAAGACGGCAGTGCCCGATTCAACGAAGACGCCCAGATCTTCACTCATCTCCACGTAGGGGGCCGCCGCCTCCAGCAACACCTCCAGAACGAGCGCGGCGTTTTCCAGATGTTGCGTCGAGCCCTGCATACCATTGATGGTTTCGATATTGCGGCTGTCGCCTTCGAGCACTCCGGCAGCTTCTAACCCCAGCACGAAGTCATAGAGCGACTTTTTGATCGTCTGGGTGATGTCGTCCCAGGACGTCCCTTTTGGGGCTCCGCTTCTGAATTTACCCATCAGAATCGGGCGCATGCTGTCGACAATTTCTCGAATGGCCGTGGTCGACAGTTCGCTGCCGAAATAGTTTGTGGCAATTTCAGGCAACTTGTGCGCTTCGTCGAAGATCACGGCATCAACTCGCGGCAGCATGCCGTCGTCCTGACCGCCCTCGAGCTCCATGGCCGCCGCCGAAAGAAAGAGATGATGATTGACAACGATGACATTTGCCTTCTGCGCTCTCAAGCGCGCACGCGTCACAAAGCACTCGCGCGCATGCTGACAGTGTTTTCCGAGGCAATTGCCTGCGGTGCTTGTCACGGAAGGCCACACAGCGCTGTCTTCGGCCACACCGCTGACGTCATTGATGTCACCTGTTTTGGTGCGGTCCAAAAAAATGCGGATCCGTCGAAAATCCTCCACCGCTTCACGCGAAGCAAGCGTGATTTCGCCTCGTTCGCACATGTTGATGCGATGTCGACACAGGTAGTTGGAGCGGCCCTTGAGCAACGCTACATTGGCTGGCAATCCACAGGCTCGCATCAATGCTGGAATATCCTTGCGGCACAACTGTTCCTGAAGCGACTTGCCGGCCGTACTGACGATGACTCGGCAGCCTGCAATCAGAGCGGGCGTGAGGTATGCAAAGGTCTTGCCGGTTCCGGTACCGGCTTCGGCCAAAAGCTTGCCTTTGCTCTGCAACGCTCTTGCCACAGCCAGAGCAAACTCGATTTGCGCCGGGCGCGATACAAAACCCGTCGTTGCCTGCGCAAGCGGACCGTCGGAAGCAAAAGCCCGGCGGACTCGCTCTTCATAGTCTCCCGGGAAAACAGCGCCCTGTCCGACGGCGGACTCGTCTCCGAGAGACTTTTTCGCCGTGTCGCCGTCCTTTTCAAACTCAGCAAACGGAATCATCGGCGCCTCGATGGGCGTCGTAATGTGCGCCATCTGCTCGAAATCGTCGGCTAAAAAGCTCTCGTCAGCAAGCAGACTTTTGGCAATCTCGTCGAGCTCCTGATCGGCTCGGCCGCCCTTGAGCCCCGATTTCACTTCTTTTCAGCCTCGCTTTTTTCCTGTTCCTGTTCTTTCTTAGCCTTCTGCTTGGCGCGCTTTTCCAGAGCTTTCGCTCGTTCAGCGCGGCGCTTCTCGCGCTCGGCGACCTTCTTGTCGTACTCAGCACGATGCTTGGCTTCTTGAGCTTTTTTCTGCTCGGCCTCGGCCTGACGCTCCTGCAACGCCTTCATGCGCTTGGCATGAGCCGCCTTGTTTTCCTGGGCATTTTTCTGTGCTTGCGTGGGCTTGCGAGGGGTAACCTTCTTTACCTGCTTTGGCGGCTGTGCTGCTTTGGCGTCTCGCTCCTTCTGTCGGGCCGCTTCCTTGCGCGTTTCATCTTCGCGCACGATGCGGCGAGCTTCGGATTCGATGGCTTGCAGGCGGCGTGACTGACGCAACTCGGCCTTGCGAACGTCTTCCACGCAGCTGTTGACGAAAATATTTTCGTTGCAACGACGCTTGGAGTATTCGACCAGTTCCTTGAGTTTGCTCTTGGCCGCACGCACTTCGCGAAGCGCTTGGTCAGCCGTTTCACGCGTCACGATCGATCCCTTGGGGAACCTTTGCATCAGCGATTGATTCTCGATTGCCGCAAGGTCGGGATCAAAGGCAAAGACTTGCGTGGCAGCAGCCATCAAAAAGCCGATAAGAACGTGTTTGAGCGTTTTCACGGAAGAAACACCAGAGCAAGAAAACAATGAAGAAAGTCGGTTTTCGGATCGAGGCGAAAAGCATTCCTCACCCCCGAACCGTCGGAGCCGAAATTTTACTTCAGCCTTGGGTTCGGCATGTGTTGCCAAACGTCTCAAACAGCGAACTCGTCTTCATTGACCGACTGAATAATCTTCGGCCTTTTGTTTCGCTATAAATCGATTTTTGGGCGTAGACTCAAAATTTGGGATCTCGAAAAAAACTTGAGGCTTTTTTCTATGAACTGGCGTGTGGTCTTAGCCGTCTTGACGTGCAGCACTGTTCTCATGTCGGCAAGCTACACCATGTTGATTCCGTTCCTGCCGATGTACCTTATTCAGGAGCTCGGCGTTCAAACTGCGGAAGTCAATTGGTGGAGCAGCATCATCTTTGCCGTGAGCTTTCTGATTTCCGGCATTTTCGCGCCCATCTGGGGAGCCATGTCCGATAAGGGCTCCCGAAAGCTTATGGCGCTGAGAGCCGCAAGTTGCCTGGCCATCACCTATTTTCTGGGTTCTATCGTACAGACGCCCTGGCAGCTTTTCGGTGTTCGCGTGCTGCAAGGCTTAGCCGCAGGGCTCTGGCCTGCGCAGCTTGCCATTCTCACCTCTGTCATTCCGCACAAGAAGATCGGTTTTAGCATGGGCCTGATGCAGGCTGGCCTAACCGCGGGCGGCGTTTTGGGTCCCCTCGTGGGTGGCTTTCTTGCCGAAATGTTCGGCATGCGCTCGACTTTCCAAATCGCTGCTGTGGCGCTTACCACCATCACCATCGCTCTGGCGGTTTTGATTAAAGAGCCGCCGAGAGCTAAACCCGCTCAAAAGAGCGCCGAGGAACCCGCACGCGTCACGCCGTTGCGCAACCCCGTCATTTTGCGCATGCTTTTTGCGGCAGCCGTGGTTCAGATGAGTGTACTGATGGTTCAGCCCGTACTGCCGCTTTACATTGCCGAGTTGCAGGGCTCGATGGATCGCATTGTGTTCATCTCAGGGCTGGTCTTCTCGATCGTCGGCATTTCCGGTGTGATTGCTTCGCCTCCCTGGGGCATGCTCGGTCAAGGCTGGGGCTACCGTCCGGTGCTTTACCTCTCACTCTTTTTGAGCGGCATTTTCGGCATCGTTCAGGCTATTCCTCATGATCTCACCTGGTTTACGATCTGGCGTTTTGTGGGCGGATTGACCTTTGCAGGCATTTTCCCGGCCATCAACGCCGTGCTAACGCAATCTTCCGATCCTCAGGATCGCGGCAAGGTGTTTGCATACTCTTACTCCGTGCAGCAGTTCGGCAGCGTCATCGGCCCGGTGCTGGGCGGCGCACTTGCTACTTGGGCTAGCAACCAGGTCACACTCGCCGCTGCGGGTGCCATGCTCTTTCCGGTGGTTGCCATCCTTTACTTCTTCCGTCCAAAAGCTCCGGCTCCTGCAACCGGTATGCCTAAGGCACTTTCCGAAAACGGCTGCGAAGTGCGACGTGAATTGGAAAAGCAAGCTCAAGCTGAGCTGGTAGCTGAAAAAGAATCGGGCAACTCTGTCGACAAAGCCTAACGAAACGGAGTTGCATTCGAGCGGGCGGAAGATCCGGGATACGCGCTTTCCGCCCATTTTGCTTGGGTGGAGCGCAGAAAACGGGCATGAAAAAAGCCGCTCACCTTTCGGCGCGGCCTCTTCGATAATCTGATAAGTGCGTGGCAGGGGTAGTAGGATTCGAACCTACGAATGGCGGATTCAGAATCCGCTGCCTTAACCGGACTTGGCGATACCCCAGCACTTGGTGCGGTCGGAGAGACTCGAACTCTCATGACTCTCGCCACAGCCACCTCAAGGCTGCGCGTCTACCAATTTCGCCACGACCGCATTTCAGATTTTAATTCCCAGCTCGACTTGCGTCTTGCTGAGAGTTCGGAATTATACATAGGCTTCCGAACTTTGCAAGCCTTTTCTGAAAAAAATTTCAGATCCCGGTTTTCAAGCGTTTTGGCAGGGGTAGTAGGATTCGAACCTACGAATGGCGGATTCAGAATCCGCTGCCT
>ENA-ORSI01003262-ORSI01003262.1-human-gut-metagenome-genome-assembly--contig:-NODE-3262-length-10600-cov-7.099384_pt1 | contig 10600 bp, 8 predicted proteins | sample MGYA00242187_ERZ509154 | MGnify/ENA primary metagenome ERZ509154 (study PRJEB26280, sample SAMEA2338627) | human gut metagenome | biome: human gut; feature: human-associated habitat; material: faeces...
CCTGGAAGCTCATGCGGCCGATACGGGCCACAGCATCCAGACTGGTCAGGGCCAGAGCGGAAACACACATCGTCATAAAGACCGTTGCTGCATAAGCGGGAACGCCGAACATCTCAAAGAAACCGGCAACACCACGGCTGAAGATCTGGAACGGGGTGCCTGCAGCGGGGGTGCCGTCCGCAGCAGCGGCAGCACCGGCAACGCACAGGGCCAGAACAGCCAGCAGGCTCTCCAGAATCATTGCGCCATAGCCGACCTTCAGCATATCCTTCTCGTTCTCAACGGTCTTGGAGGAAGTACCGGAGGAGACCAGGCTATGGAAGCCGGAAACAGCACCACAGGCAACGGTGACGAACAGGATGGGGAACATGGTACCCAGCTTCTCGTTGGTGAAGCCGGTGTAAACGGGCAGATTCATGGTGGGGTGTGCAACGACCAGACCAACCACAGCGCCTGCGATCATGGCAACGAACATGAAGGTGGTCATGTGGTCCCGGGGCTGCTTCAGCAGCCACATGGGAAGCACGGCGGCAAAGAAGATATAAACGAAGGTGATATAGCTCCATGCGGCCTTGCCCAGGATGATGGGCAGATTTGCGCCAATGACAAAAGACAGCACGATGAAAACGATGCTGATAACGCTTTCCTTCCAGCCGGAGAAGTTGAACTTCTTCTGGATCAGGCCAAAGACCACAGCGAAGACCATGAACATGATGGAGACCATGCCGGCAGCGCCGTTGGTCTGAGCAGCGTCCACCAGAGCGCCGTCCGCGCCATAAGCATTGAAGGTGCCAGCGACCATGTCAGCAAACGCTGCAATAACGATGCCGCAGAACAGCCAGCAGAACAGCAGGAACAGCTTGCGGCCCGTCTTGCCGATATACTTTTCGATCAGCATACCCATGGACTTGCCGTCATTCTTTACAGAAGCATACAGAGCGCCGAAGTCGGTAACAGCACCAAAGAAGATGCCGCCCAGCAGGACCCACAGCAGAACAGGTAGCCAGCCAAAGGCAGCAGCCTGAATGGCACCGGTAACAGGGCCGGCACCTGCAATGGAGCTGAACTGATGTGCAAAAACGGTCCAGCCGTTGGTGGGAACGTAATCCCGGCCGTCCTCATGGACGACCGCAGGGGTCTTGGCGGTGGGATCGATGCCCCACTTGTTTGCCAGCCAGCGTCCGTAGAGGGTGTAAGCACCAAACAGACACACGGCTGCGATCAAAACGATGACCAGCGTGTTCATTTCTTTTACCTCTTTCCTTTGCTTTTCATGCGGCAAAGAGGTCACGCTGTGGCTCCTTTGCCTGAAAATTGTGTATACTTTATCCCCATTTTCATAATTTGTCAATATTTTTCGGAGCAGTTCAGAGGATGTGCTAATTCGACAGAAAATCAGGCAAAAAATTTTAGGTGATTTTATTTCACTTGTGAAGAGAAGAAAACTGTGGATGCACTGAATTGAAAACGATTCACGCAAAGGACTTGACTTTCACACTTTCGTGTGCTAAAGTGATAACATGATATGATTCTTTCTGTCAGAAGTTCCGGCGTTTGCCGCAGAGGAGACCGCAATGACTGAGAAAAATTCCAGAAAAAACGAGACCGTAGATGCACTGTTCGATGCCATCCTGAGCCTTGAGAGCCGGGAGGAGTGCTATGCTTTTTTTGAGGATCTGTGCACAGTAAAGGAGATCTCCGATATGGCACAACGGCTGGAAGCGGCAAAGCTGCTGCTTGGCGGCCGCACCTATGACCAGATCGTGAAAGAGGTAGAGATCAGCACGGCGACCATCAGCCGTATCAACCGCTGTATCCAATACGGAACCGGCGGTTACCAGAGCGTAATTGAAAAGATCTCTGCACAGGAGAAAAAGCAGTAACGGCTGCATGGCAGGGGACATAAGATGGGGTACACCTTATATAGAAAGGATGAGTCCCCTATGGCAACGATCAATTGTCCCACTACGCTGGAATGTCCGGCCCTGCCCCGTGTTACCCTGAGTCAGGCTGTGATCGATCTGATGGAAAGTATCGCGCTGCAGGAAAGTGCTCTGAGCCACATCCTCTGCGCCGAGAGCCAGAAGATGAAAACCGCACTCGCCATGAACGAGATCGACCTGTGCAAGCTGCTGGAAGTGAACGATTCGGCCACCAACATGGTGCACGCCGTGGCAAATCTGGAGCTGGTGCTGAAGGAAAAGCTGGAGTTTATCTCCAATAACCTCTATTATCCCTCCGCTGATAACGGCGCTGCAGCCCAATAAGCCTGCATGACCCCCTGCCTGTCCGCATTCTGGCGGGCAGGCATTTTGCGTTTTAAGGCCAGATTGTGACCGATTTGTATAAAAAGAATAAAAACGATTTGTTGGAATTGCTGAAAGCGCAATTCTGTGCTATACTATACCGTGTATATGTGTGAAAGAGAGGGAAACGAACTTGCAGCACTATGACGTGATCTTATTTGACGTGGATGGAACCCTGATCGATTCCGCCCCCGGCATCCTGAATACACTGGAAGAAGTTTTTACCAAGATGGGCGTGGATGTCGCCCATGTGAACCTGCGGCGCTATCTGGGGCCGCCGCTCCGCAAGAGCTTTGGAGAGCATTTTTCTGACCCTGCAAAAATCGAGGAGGCCACTGAGTTCTATCGGGAGAGTTACCGCGAAAAGGGCAGCCATGAGGGTATGGCCTACCCCGGTGCGGCAGAGATGCTGCGCCGCCTGAAAGAGGCAGGATTTGTGCTCTGCACCGCAACCTCCAAGCCGACTGTGGTCGTGACCCCCATTCTGGAAGAACAGGGACTGGCCCCTTACTTTGATTTCATCGGCGGCGCGTCCATGGATGAGAGCCGGGATACCAAAACGGAAGTGGTGCGCTATGTTCTCACCCAGCCCTGTGTACAGGGCAAGCGGGTGCTGATGGTGGGCGACCGCAACGATGATATGCGCGGTGCTGCTGATTGCGGGCTGGATGCCGCCGGTGCCCTGTATGGCTACGGCAGCAGGGAAGAACTGGAGCCCTTTGGCCCGGTGCTGCTGGCGGAAAGTTGTGAAGAACTGACGGACAAGCTCCTGGCCTGCCGTGCAAACGGTTGAACGATAGGATAAGTGGTGAATATAACATGAATCGTAAGAATCAATCGGACAAACAGTCTATGACATCGCTGCAGCGGCAGGCCGTTCTGGTCTGTGTGGTCTGCGCACTGGCGGCTTTGCTGACCGTAGGCATCACCCTGACTCTGCTCAAACGGGGAAAGCCGGAAACGCCCGGCACACCCGCAGACTCTGTGCCGACAGACACCACCGGGGACGGTGAAAGCACAGATCTTGCCAATCACTATCAGATCGATAACACCTCCAGTGCTCTGCTGACTGAAACAGCGGATGCGGGCACGGAATATCTGGACAGCACCCTGTTTCTGGGAGACTCCAACACCGTGCGTCTGTATAACAACGGCCTGATCTCCTTGCAGCAGTTCTGCGCCAAGGAGGGCATTGGCACCCAGGTGGCCCTGAACGAAGGGATCGTCACCTTTAAGAATGACACCACCCACTACACCATCGCACAGGCGGTGGCAAAAATGAAGCCCCGCCGTGTTGTGATGACTTTTGGCACCAACGACACCGGCATGGAGGTGGCTGATTTTATCAGCAACTATACCGCGCTGGTGCAGGCCATTCAGGAGGCTTACCCCTATACCGATATCATCGTGAACACGGTGCCTCCTATCCCGGAGAATCACTCCAATTACCCCCACATGGATCAGGCCAAGATCGATGATTTTAACATGGCGCTGCTCAACATGTGTGAACAGCTGGGGGTCAAATTTCTGAATACGGCTGAGGTCCTCAAAGGAGAAAATGGCTACGGCCAGCCGGATTACTACACGGATGGTGATATCCACCTCAAGAGCGCTGGTCTCAAGGCTGCGCTGAACTATCTGCGCACCCACGCCTACCAGACCGAGGATCGCCGCCCGGACACCAATAATATTCCCACCCGTACGTTGGAATATGTATCCAACCCCAGCTCGGCGGTGCAGGCTCCCAGCTCGGAAGAACCCGCTTCTTCCAGCGAGAGCGAAAGCGTCAGCAGCTCTGAAACTGCCAGCGTTAAGTTTGAGGCCCGTTATCAGGTGGAAAAGAGCGGCGGCGGCACCCTGAGCTGTGGGAACGAGAGCGGCAAGACCAGCCTGACATACGGCATCACAGATGCATCCCAGTCGCTGACTGTCACGGCCACCCCTGCGGAGGGCCATGTTTTCGTCAAGTGGAGCGACGGCGTGACCAGCAAGACCCGTACCGATACCGGCTTCAAGCAGAATCTGGACGTAACAGCCGTGTTTGCAGCTGTTTCCGTTCACATCTCGGAAGGCAAGGCTTCCGCCGGCTCCTATGTCTTTAAGGCTGCGTTGGAGGGCAAATATGCCAAGAGTGAAAATCTGCATTGGTTCGCCAACGGTCAGGAAGTGAAGGAGGCCGCAGGCCAGACAACGGTCACCGTGTCCGCTTCGGCCATCACCAGCGGCAGCTATAAGGTCTATGCGGTGGTTGTGTACAACGACTGCGCCGTGGTCAGCAATGCGCTGACCATCACGGTCAGCCCGGAGCCTGCCTCCAGCTCAAATTCCGGCAGCTCTTCTACTTCTTCCGGCAGTACATCCGCGTCCTCTTCGGAGAGCGGCAAGTCTGAGAGCTCGAGCAGCAGCTCTTCCCACAGCACGGCGGAAAGTGAGAGTAAGAGCGAATCCAAGAGCGAGAGCACCTCTTCTTCTCACAGCAGCTCAGAGAGCAAGGCAGAGAGCACCTCGTCCTCCAGCAGCACTGCTTCTGAGAGCAAAACGGAATCCAAAGAGCAGACCAACAGTGAATCGGTCTCCGCTTCGGTTGAAAATGATATTGAGCCCGCAGAGGAGCCTTCCGCTTCCACCGAAGCAGAAGCCAGCCGGTAAACCTTTTTCTGCCTGCCCGCATAGGCTGGGCAGAAGGGAGGGAGCCGGATGTTCTGTGAAGAGATCAAGATCCCCGGGCTGCCCGGTGAGGGAACTGTGACCGATGGCAGTGTGGATTGGTATGAAATGGACTGGGAGAATGTGGACAACGGCGTGACCGAGGAGCAGATGCCCAGAAACGTTGACAGACCCTGCGCCACACAAGATCCGTGCGCGGACAATTCCCCGGTGCAGACCGATGATGAAACCTATGAGATAGTTCAGGAATAACCGGAAGCCAGCTCTGCCGGGGCGGGGCTGGCTTCTCGCTGTTCTTTTGATCTGGGAAAAATTCCCCGGTGATCGGGGACAAGCGTCCCGGAAAATGACACAAGCATGAAAGAGGGGTAATGAACCATGGCAAAATACTACTGTGTTCTGTTTGATGCAGACAACACGCTGCTGGATTTTGATGCAGCGGAAAACAAGGCGTTGGCTGACACCCTGCGGGAGTACGGCATTGAGCCGGATGCCGAGACGGTGCAGACCTACCGCACCATCAACGAAGAGCTCTGGCGGCAGCTGGAAAAGGGTCAGATCCGCCGGGACAAGCTGATGGGGGAGCGGTTCACCCGCTTTCTGAAGGCAGTGAATGCCGCAGGCAACGGTGTGGAGATGAACAAATTCTATCTGGATCAGCTCTCTACCCACCCTGACCTGACATCTCCCAACGTGCTGGACGTGCTCCGGGAGCTTTCCGAAGTGGCAACACTGGCTGTGGTGACCAATGGCTTTGACCGGGTGCAGAGCCGCCGTGTGCGAGAATCCGGCATTCTGGATTTTGTGGAGGATGTGTTCGTTTCTGAAAAAATGGACAGCGAAAAGCCCAACCGCAAGATTTTTGATGCCGCGCTCCGTGCGCTGGGCGTGGAGAACCGTGAGCACGTGCTGATGGTGGGCGACAGCCTGAGCAGTGATGTGCAGGGCGGTGTGAACGCCGGGCTGGATACCTGCTGGTATAACCCCAACCACGCCGAGAATCCCGGCAAGGTCGTGCCTACCTATGAGATTAGTAGCCTCGAGGAGCTTTACCCGCTGGTGATGGAGCCGGAGGAACTGGCCAATGTGGGCCTGAAGAATCGCCGCCACCAGCTGTAATGCTGTGCGGCCTGTGTGAGAGATTGGAAAACGAACAATGCTGATACATTTGGAAAAGCTGGGCAAGAGCTTTGGCGAGAAGATCGTCCTGCATGATGTCACGGCCAGTGTCGAACGGGAGGACCGCATCGGCATCGTGGGCCAGAACGGCGCAGGCAAAACGACCCTGCTGAAGATCCTGACCGGCGAATATACGGACTACGAGGGTGAGTTCAGTGTGACCCATGGTGTGACGCTGGGCTATCTGGAACAGAATGCAAAGCTCGATCCTACGTTGGATATCTACGGCGAGATGCGTTCCTGCTTTGCCCATGTGCTGGATGCCATGGCCCAGATGCAGATCCTGGAGCGCAGAATGGCCGCCAGCCCGGAGGATGCCTCTCTGCTGGAACAGCACGATGCCTTGCAGAACATCATTGATGCCGCTGACGGCTACAATATGGACGTCAACATCAAAAAGGTGCTGTCTGGTATGGGCTTTGCACAGGATACCTGGACGAAGAATATCGCTGTGCTTTCAGGCGGTGAGCTGACGCGCCTGCGTCTGGCAAAGCTGCTGTTGGAAAAGCCGGATGTCCTGATCTTGGACGAGCCCACCAACCACTTGGATTTTGCCACCATGGAATGGCTGGAGAATTACCTCAAGGGCTATTCCGGTGCCGTGCTGGTCGTCAGCCATGACCGCTATTTCCTGGACAATACCTGCACCAGGATCTGGGAGGTCTCCTTCCAGACCATGACCACTTATAAGGGCAACTTCTCAGCCTATCTGCCCCAGAAGGAAGCTGCCGATGCCCTGCGCCAGAAGCAGCACGATGCAGATGTGGCACTGGCCGAAAAGCTGCAGGATTATGTTGACCGCAATCTTGTGCGCGCTTCCACCACCAAGATGGCCCAGAGCCGCCGCAAACAGCTGGAAAAGCTGGAGATAACGGAAGCACCAAAGGATGAAACGAACCAGCTCAAGTTCCGCTTTGAGTATGATGTGGAGCCGTGGAACGAGTTGGTGCTGATGAAGAACCTGACCATCAGGATCGGGGAGCGCACCCTGCTGGAACCCTTTACCTACACGGTCTGCCGGGGTCAGCGGCTGGTGATCGCAGGCCCCAACGGTGCGGGCAAATCCACCCTGATGCAGGTGCTGGATGGTAAGCGCCGCCCCTCCGGCGGCATGGTGCGGCTGGGTACGGGAGCCCGGCCCAGCATTTTTGCCCAGCAGCAGAACCGTTTGGGACAGGGCCGGGTGATCGATGTCATCTGGAACAAGTATCCCCGGATGACGGAGCTGGAAGTGCGCAGCCATCTGGCAAAGCTGGGTTTCCGGGGCGAGACAGTGTTCAAACCCTGCGAGGCACTTTCGGGCGGCGAGCTGGCCCGCCTGCGCTTTGCTGAGATCGTGCTGGAGCGGCCCAATCTGCTGTTTCTGGACGAGCCCACCAACCACCTGGACATCTACACCCGCGAGAACCTGACCGAGGCCCTGATGGCATACACTGGGACCCTGCTCATGGTCACCCATGACCGCCATCTGATGAACAGTCTGGGCTGTCCCATCCTCTATCTGGAAGATGGCAAGGCCACCCTGTATCCGAGCTACGATGCCCTGATGGGTCGTGCTGCTCCTGCTGCCGCTCCGGAAAAAGCCGGGGATCAGCCCGCCAAGGCCGGTTACGGCAAAGAGCAGCGCCGCCGCCGCGCGGAGCTGCGGGCCAAGATCAAGGCTTGCGAGGATGAAATGGAAGCCTGCGGGGCAAGGGAAGTGGAGCTTGACAATGAGATCAACTCCCCGGAGGTCTACAATGATCCCGATCTGCTCCGCCAAAAGAGCGATGAGCTCAGTGATCTGCGCTTCCATCAGGAGGAGCTGTTTGCTGCCTGGGAAAAGGCAATGGAAGAGCAGGAGCAGTACGAACAGGCTGCTGATGAAGAATAATCCGCTGCAAAGGAGAACAATGATGCCCTATAACCGCCGCAGTTACAACAAAACGCACAGCATCGCCCTTTCAGGCCTGCTGTTTGCTCTGGCGATGGCGCTTTCCTTCATCGAGGGCACATTGGTCATCCCCGGGCTTTTGCCAGGCATGAAGCTGGGTCTGGCGAATATTGTGGTGATGTATGCCCTGTTCTTCATGGGGCCAAAACAGGCCCTTGTGCTGGATGTGCTGAAGGCGTTCTTCGTCTTTCTGGTCTCCGGCTGGACGGCAGGTTTTCTTTCCCTCTGCGGCGGCCTGCTCTCACTGCTGGTGATGTGGCTGCTCTACTATCACTGCCCGCTGCGGCCCACCTGGTTCATCCTGTCGGTCTGCGGCGCGCTGGCCCACAACATCGGCCAGCTGCTGGGAGCCAGCGTCATCCTTTCCACAGCAGTGTCCCTTTACTATGCACCGATTATGCTGGTGCTGGGCCTTGTGATGGGAATGCTCACCAGTGTCACCCTGCGGGCTATGCTGCCTGCGCTGGGACGGCTGGGTTATAATATCCAGGAAAACCGCAAAGGATGAGCTGCCCGGTTGAAACCGGGGCCGGAATCCGATATAATAAATCAAATCTGAATTTTTACCCAACAAAAAAACTGCCCACGGGATAGCGCACTTTGGCGCGGGGCAGCTGGGAGGTATGAGTTTATGTCTGAAAAAGTGACTGTCAAGGTGGAGCGCAATATCCTCCATCTTCCCGCCATTGCCCTGCGTGGGCTGGTGGTGTTCCCCAACAACTTGCTGCATTTTGAGGTAGGTCGTGACAAGAGCATTGCCGCTGTGGAATGGGCCGTGCGGAATAAATCCGAGGTGTTCCTCATTGCGCAGAAGGATATGAAGGCTGAGGACCCCAAGGCAGAGGAGATGTACCAGTACGGCGTTGTGGCCGAGATCAAGCAGGTCATGCGTGTTTCGGATGATCTGGTGCGCATTCTGGTGGAGGGCAAGTTCCGCGCCAAGCGCACCGAGCTGGATACAGACGGTAGCTTCCTGCTGGCATCGGTGCGGCCGGCTCCTGTGCGCCCCATCAAGGCAGAGGAAGAGACCGAGGCAGAGGCCCTGCTCCGCAACGTAAAAACGAGCTTCGACGCGGTGCTTTCTATGAATCCCCGTATCAGCAAGGACGTGGTGTTTGCTGTTACCTCGAATAACGACCCCGCCTTCCTGTGCGAGTACATCCCTGCCAATCTTCTCTTCCGCTTTGAGGATAAGCAGGCTGTGATGGAGGAAAGCACCCTCATCGGCCGTCTGCGCCTGCTGGTGGAACGCCTGCATCGGGAGCGCCGGATGCTGGAGATCGACAAAGAGATCGCCCAGAAAGTGGACGAGGCCATGGATAAGAACCAGCGTGATTACTACCTGCATGAGCAGATGCACATGATCAGCCAGGAGCTGGGCGAGGACGATGATACCACGGCAGAGGCCGAGGAGTACCGCCGCAGGATCCAGGAACTGCATCTGGACGAGGAGCGGGAGAAGAAACTGCTCAAGGAAGTGGACCGCCTTGCCAAGATGCAGAGCAGCAACCAGGAGGGAACGGTCATCCGCACCTATCTGGATACCTGCCTGGATCTGCCCTGGAACAGCTTTACTGAGGACGACCTCGATATTGCCAAGGCACAGCGCATCCTTGACCGCGACCACTACGGCCTGAAGAAGGTCAAGGACCGCATTCTTGAGGTGTTGGCTGTCCGCAAGCTGGCTCCGGATGTCAAGGGCCAGATCATCTGCCTGGTCGGCCCTCCGGGTGTCGGCAAGACCAGCATTGCCCGCTCCATTGCCGAGAGCCTGAACCGCAAGTATGTGCGCATCAGTCTGGGCGGTGTGCGGGATGAGGCAGAGATCCGCGGCCACCGCCGCACCTATATCGGGGCCATGCCCGGCAAGATCATCAACGCCATGATCTCCGCCAAGAGCTCCAACCCCCTGATGTTGCTGGACGAGATCGACAAGCTGGCGGGCGATTTCCGGGGTGACCCGGCTGCTGCCCTGCTGGAAGCTCTTGATCCCGAGCAGAACACCACCTTTAATGATCACTTTATCGATATGCCGTTTGATCTGAGCCATGTGCTTTTTATCACCACGGCAAATGATCTGAGCGCCATTCCCGGCCCTCTGCGTGACCGCATGGATGTCATTGAGCTGCCCAGTTATACCCGGGTGGAGAAATACAACATTGCCCGCAAGCATCTGGTACCCAAGCAGCTCAAGGCCTGCGGTCTGGCCGGGAAGGTCACCTTCTCCCAGAGCGCGCTCTACGGCATCATTGACGGCTACACCCGTGAGGCCGGTGTCCGCACCCTGGAGCGTACCATCACCAGTGTCCTGCGCAAGTGCGCCCGCAAGATCGCGTCCGGTGAGGCGGAAAACATTTCTGTGACCGGCAGCAGCCTGGAAGAGCTGCTGGGGCCCCGCTTCGTCAAGCCCGATTTCCTCAACCGGACCAACGCCATCGGCATTGCCAACGGTCTGGCCTGGACCAGCATCGGCGGCGAGACCCTGCCCATCGAGGTGCAGGTCATCGACAACGGC
>ENA-ORSI01003263-ORSI01003263.1-human-gut-metagenome-genome-assembly--contig:-NODE-3263-length-10599-cov-2.439966_pt1 | contig 10599 bp, 6 predicted proteins | sample MGYA00242187_ERZ509154 | MGnify/ENA primary metagenome ERZ509154 (study PRJEB26280, sample SAMEA2338627) | human gut metagenome | biome: human gut; feature: human-associated habitat; material: faeces...
GTCCACGGGCGGAAAGGAGGCCGGACTCGACATCCCTTACTGCCCCTCCAGACAGGAGAGCGAGATGTCAAGTCCGGCAATCTCATCATTTCTTTTTAGCAGCTTTCTGGGCAGCCTTTTCTGCATTGCGCTTATTCACATAGTCTTTGAACAACTGCTTCCAGTTGCGCCCGTTGCTGTTGAGATATTGCTCGCATTTGGTCTTGTAGATCTCAAACACTTGCGAAATGGCTTTCATACTCTTGCATTCCAAAGCCTCTTCACGGGCTTGTTTCAAATATCCTTCAAGCACTTGGGCCTCCTGGTCGGTCAAGTCGGGCACGATGGCATAGTAACCTTTCATCGTGAAAGCCACTTTGCCCACCGTGTATTCGTCAAACACTTTTTCCACCTGTTCGGGAGTGAGCACACGGTTCAAGTCTTTCACCAGACGGGCATGTACGGATGCCGGGATACTCTTGTCTGCCATCATTTCGCGCTCCACTTTGCTGAGCGTGCGGCCTGTGGCCTTGTCCTTCTCAGGAATGATGGTGTAAGGATGGGTGTTGTGCCAGTCACGCACGGCCCGGCGGTGGTTATAGACGGCTGTGGTAGCAAAATTGGCTGCTTTCTCGTCAGTCAGATTAAGAGCCGCAATAATCTCGCGCGATTTCTTCAACACGGATTCGTCAGCAGCAGCGGCACGCACGGCCTGCTTACCGAAATATTTGCCCAGCTCGTTGACCGAACGGATGGCATTCTCAGGCATGTTTTCACCCTTCTTACCAAAGCTGTACATGTTTTCAAACGGTTCGACCGTCACTTTGCTTTCATCCAGTTTGCTCTTGTCGAGCTGGAAAGCGTCCGCAAAGAATGCATAGACAGCGTTGCGCTTGTTCGGACCAAAATCATGTCCCTCCTTCGGCAAATGCACATTCGTCACCTTGTCAGCCGCGCCATAAAATCCATACACCTTTTGCAAATAAGGATATTCCAGTTTGGGAACACTGGCCGTCCAGTCCTTTCCGTCAGACACGACACACATCGGTCTGGGAGCAAACAAGGCTGCAAGTTCGGCGTTGCATGTCCCCCCTCCGGCCAACGTCACAGGCATACCGCTCTCACAAGGACAGCCTCCGTCAAAGTGTGAAGACAGGCTCACCACAGGACAGGCAGCCGTGTAACGATCGTCAAGCACAGAAAGAAGCACGGTCTGAGAGCCTCCGCCCGAACCGCCGTTCACACCCACGCGGGTGGTGTCGACATCCTTGCGGGTAATCATGAAATCGAGGATGGAAATGCCGTTCATGGCCTGAATGATGTGCGAAATGCTTGATTGATGTCCCGCAGAAGTGACTTGCAGTTCGGATTCCCCCCAACCGAAAAGGTCGTAATCCACACAGATAGCCCCCATACGTGCAAGTGTTGCCATACGTTGTTGCTGGTCTTCCCGATAACGTCCATTGCCAAAATGACCGTTCGGACAAATAATCAAGGCATGTTTGCCTTTCCCCTTCGGCGTGTAGATAGAACCGCATACATACAGCCCCGGAAGTGTCTCCAATGCAAAGTTCTGCACCGTGTAACCGTCATACTTACGTACTTTTGACAGAATCGGTGCTGCTCCCGTGCGCATATCCAGATATTTGTCTATCTGGAGACGTTCGCGCACTTCTTTCTTCAAGACGTCCTTGCGCTTTTCAAAGCTGGCCTTGTCGTCATACAGGGTGCACAAGTAATTCAACAGTTTTTCTCCATCGGCGTCCGTGCGACGAGGATACTCATACTTTTTCAGTTTATAGAGCGTCGCGTTCTGCTTCACGAATTTATAATCAAAAGGAGCAAGCACGTTTGTCAACGACTCTTCCACCGAATAGGGGCGAATACGGAAATCTGCATAAGAAAGCTTCTTCCCCACCGTATCAATATCGTAAGCCAAACGTACATTGAAACGAGTGGAAATCTCTTGCAAGACCTCCCCCAACGGACGGGTGAACTGTCCTTCAAATGTGTTTTGTGCCTGAGCCGATGCCAGCGCAGCACATGCAAGTAAAGCAAAAGTCAGTTGTTTTTTCATTGTTTTTGTTTTTCATATAGTTAAGTAAGCCAATCCAGACAATAGTTACAGAGCTTTGATAAACGTATGCGTACCACTCTTCACTTTCCGTGCGGATTCATCACCGGGAAGATATATCTCAGCCGTGCAATTCACAGGAATGGAAACTTTAAGTTCAAACGAACCGTCCTTGTGAGTCCATTCGACACAAACTTCCCCGTAAAGTGTTTCATACATGCCTTTCACATGGCTTAAGTCACCTACGGCCTGCGGACGGATAACCATGTGCTGATAGCCCTTTCCTTCCTTGTCATGCGTCAGTCCGACCAAGGATTTGTAGAACCATTCTTCGATCTGTCCCATCATAAAATGATTCCAAGAAGAGCCTTGGCGCGGGTCCCACTGTTCTGTCAAGGTCGTAGCTCCAAACTTTAACTGGAAGCCATATCCCGGTGCTTCCTCATGATTGTGCATGTCATACATCAACTCATTGAGACCATTGTCAGCCAATACCTGGAAGAGATAACGATTGCCCACGTCGCCAGACGTGTGCCGTGAGCTTTGATGTCTTTCACCAGATTGTCAAGCACAGCCTGACGCCGGTCGGCCGGAACCAAATCCATGTAAATGGCAAGCGCGTTGGCACATTGGCTACCCGTGTCATACTGATTGGTATCCTCATGGAAGAAACGTTCATTGAAAGCCTGTTTCACATCTTCAGCCAAGGCGGCATAGCGTTCAGCATCATAGTTGTTGCCAACCAGCTTGGCTGCCTCTACAAGTTTGCAAAGGTCCAAGTAATAGTGTGCCGTGGCTACAATGGCCACCGACGTGTTACGTGAAAATCCGGCCCGATGTATGCCATCATAATCATACCAGTCGCCCAAACCGAAATCAACAATATGATTTTCGGCTCTTGACGTCAAGTAGTCCACATAACGCCGCATGTTGGGATAATATTCACGTATCAAGGAATCATCACCATAGGTTTCATAATACATGAATGGGAATAGAATCAATGTGCTTGCCCATTCCGGCGATTCTGCAAAGGGGTCCATGCCGGGCCCTTCAAAGATGACATAACAGGGCGCTATGCTCGGAATCATGCCATCCGGGCGCTGAGCGTCCGCCACGTCACGAATGACTTTCTTTCCAAAAGTCTTTAAGCCCTATATATTTTCTGCTAGAACCATAAGATGTAGTCATAATTGTAAAGCAGTCCCGGACCATTCAGGTGAACCTCCTCCAGCCAACCTAACTTCTCCCGATGAGGACAGTCCGTAAACACTCCTTGCATGTTGCTGCGCACGGCACGGTCAATCAAGTAGTGCGCTTGCGTGAAAATCGGGTTTGAGCACTCAAATGTACCGACAGCCGGAGCGGAGTTATATGTAAAGCATGACTGCAACTTTTGAATCACAGGCAGCTTATCCGGATTCTTTTCTCCTTTCAACACAGCTCCTTCCACCTGAATATAGCGAAAACCATAATACGTGAAACGAGGATGCCACGTTTCCACACCATCTCCTTTCAATGTGTACATGTAGTAATATTGACGGCCTGTCTGGCGTTGGTTGACTGCATTTTCATCAGTCAAGGCTTCACCGACCAGTATTGTCACCTTCTGTCCTCGTTTGCCTTTCAGGGTAATTTCAGGGAAACCAGCCAAATTCTGCCCCATATCGAACAGGATGGCAGAGGGGTCTACGGTACGTTTCGTCGACTTACATGCTCCGGCCACCTCTTCAGCCGTCAGTTTATGTACCTTCTTTATATCATAACGCTCCATGATTTTCACAGGAGGTGCTTGCTGCGGACGCAACTGTCCTTTCGGGCCTTCCTGCAACACCACCGGTCTCCATCCGCTATCATTGAAACCCGGCATATCCCAACCTTCCTGCTCCAGGCGAGCGTCATAGTCTTCACCACCATACATCGTATTGAACGTGACAGGGCTTAAATCATATTTCCAATCAGCATCTGACTTGATAATGTCACTCGTCCCATCCGAATAGTTGATGACCAGCTGAAGCAGCAATGTCGGAGCTCCAAACGCCACTTGCAACTTGCGGTAGCGTCCACCGCCCATCACATTATAGAAACCATTTCCCAACATGACTCCGACTGCATTCTCTCCCTTTTTCAAGAATTCAGTCACATCATAGGTGTTGTAATAGACAGTCTTGTCATAATCGCTAATAAGCGGGGCGAACTCTGCATCACCCACCTTCCGACCATTCAGCGTCAATTCATAATGTCCCAGGCCACAGACATAGACCGTGGCATCCGCTATCTGTTTTTGAGCTGTAAAATCCTTGCGAAGGCAGATGCTGCGCCATGCCAAGGAATCCACTGCATCCCATTGCGCTCTGGCATTTTTCAAACGCAGACCTTCATAAATGCGCCCTTCCGGAAAATGTGCATCTTTATTCGTTATCGCACCTATCCACTTTGCATCAAAGAAGGTTGCTTCAGGAGCCAGACGGAACTCTGCCTCACGGCTCCAAGCCGAAGGTTTTTCCTCTTCGTCCCATACGCGGACACGCCAATAGTAACGCGCCATCGGGCTCAACGGTTTACCTCCATACTGCACATGTTGACTCTGTGTGGATGCCACCTTGCCACTCTCCCACACCATCTGTTTCTTGCCATCGAGTGCCTGCGTATATACTTCTATGGAATAAGCAGACTGCATTGCACCCTCCTCACTGGCCATTTGCCAGCCAAAATGAGGTATCCGTTCAGCCAAAGCCAACGGTTTATCGGACATCTCACAGGTGAGACGAGTAACATCAATGGCTTGCAACGAAACCGTTGCAAGCCATGAGAGTATTCCTCCAAATAGAATCCTATTTATTTTCATCAATGTCTCATTTTATAATTAAAACACATCGAGTCACACATTCAGAGCACATCCGGACACACCAAACGCGTCAAGGAGTCTGCATGTCCCACTTCCTTGCCATCAACCAAGACACGCAATCCTTTCCCTAAATGATAGCGACTGCCATCCTTGTCCCACACGATGGTCAAGTTGTGACCATGATAAGACACATTGTCCAAACAGAACCAGTCCCATTTGCCTTCAGGGATTAACGGATTTATTTCAAGGGTACGGTCTGCACGCGGACGCAGTCCCACAATGCCTGTAATCATCAAATCATTGAAAGTCGAATGGTTGTAGTAACGGCTACGCTCACGGTCGCCCATCAGCCATTGGCCGTTCACTTCGTCCAGGTATTCGCCGATATAAGGACGTCCACGACGATATTGCGACTCCACATACAGCTCCATCTGGCGGAAGAAGACACTGTCCGTCACCACCGGTGTATCCGTGCTATTCAGATAGTTGGCCAATCCTGTCAACGTCTGAGAGGTGGCAAAAGGCCACACGGCGCCGTCCCACTCGCAGCGTCCGACTCCATGAGTACGGAACTCCGGATGACGCCGTTCTGCCGTAGTCAGTCCGAATGGAGCAGAGAAGCCTTGTTCGTCTGTCAATTGCAACCAAGCGACTTCATACTTCTTCTGATTATTGTTCGGCAAATTGAAATACCAAGGAATGTAACCTATAGCCTCCCGCACATTGGCCAAAGAATCGGGACGGCGGGTTTCGAAGAACTGCTGCTTCTCATTCCAAAGTCGAGTCTCAACCAGCTGTTTCAGCGTATCGGCCTTGGCTGCATAAAGCTTGGAAGCTGCCTCATCGCCTTTCATGGCCGCCATCTTCGAGAGTGCCACTGCATTTCCATACATATAGCTGTTGATCGTGGGACGCGCATATTGTTTCTTACGTCCTCCGCTGATGCTTTCTTCCATGCCATCCTGCACATCACCCTGCCAATAAAGACCGTTCGGCAGACGGTTCGTGCTTTCCCAGCGTTTGTACTCCGCATCCAGATCTTTGTAGAGGTCGAGCATATAGTCTTGGTCGAGATCTACCAGATAACGGTCGTAAACGGCTGAAGGATTCCATGAACTGAACTTATTCATTTTCTTCATGGCACCTCCTTCGTTGCCACGATACCATGTATGCAGAATCTGGTCCAGATACTGCGGGTCGCGCAACCAACGGCTCTCCCGGATATGATGCCCGACAGCACAAGCGATGAGATTGTACTTGTCGGCATAGGAACGCTGTACGAGGAACTCAGTCATGCCATAACCTGCAGGAGTGTTCTTGATGTGTTTGCGCAATGTCCACCAACGGTAATAGAACATCTCTTCAAAATTAGACTGAGGGCATTCAAACAAGGGAATGTTCGCACGCATCCACTCAGCCGCCTGGGCATTGGGAATCGCTTGCACGATATTTTCATCCTCCATCTCATTGAAGTAGTCCACGTAGTGCTTGAAGTTGTCGAATTTCAACAAAGCAGCATGCCCGTCTACATCATTGGACACCGTTTTCACATTGGCTATGCGGAAAGTAGCCTGCGGCTCTTCTGCTCCCGGATTGGGCATATCTTCATACTGGTCCGCCCACGTGTCAGGTGTCGGGAATTGCGTGCGTGAGCCTGTACGGAACTTGATACGCTCGATGCTGTGTACAGGTGCATAAAACATGCGGGTCACTTTCTTTTCACCATTGTTCAGCGTAAGGACAGAGCTGCGGTTTTCCACCGAGAGGTCCATCTGGATATGATACACCTTACCCGGCTCATAGTTGCAGACCGTCCCGTAACGGGCGCCGCCTTTCGAACGCATGATGCCTTCCTTGGTCAGGTCAATGCGGGCGCAAGCCACGCCATTCTCATCCAGGAATTCGATTTCAAATTCGCCCCGGTCGTTCTGGTCAGCCATCAGGTCAAAGGACACCGTCAGGTTCTTCGTTGCAGGAATCTTGCGCTCCACCATGGCCGAAGCAAACGGGTCTTTGTCACTCAACGTAAGCCACGTCTTCCCGGCCTTTTCCTCAAGAGTCACAGGAGCCCACACATACGTGTTCAGGTTCCACATGTCGAGGTCTGCCAAGTGCTTGTAGTCAGCAAAATCCTCATCTGCATGCGTCACAGCCTGCGTCTGCACAGGAACCGGGATATGGGTAATCCACATATCCTCCTTGCCGACACTGTAGCTCACCCACAAGTCACCATCGGGAGGTGTGCCGTTGCCTTCCTGGATGCCGCGTGCATACTGAGGCCCGAAGGATTTATAGTTACCGGCATAACGCATTGCCGGCACGTCGCCATAAACCAGGTTCAAAGTCGTATATTCCAGTCCGTCCGCACTGAGCGAGATAGCCAGCGGCCAGCGATATTCGGCCGGGTTGTAGATTGTCGCATACGTGCCGTCGCTCAGGCGTTGTCCCCAGATTTTTGCATTGCTGTTCACGAAACCCTTCGCACGAAGGACAGGCTGCGACCATGTGTTGCCGCCGTCGGCACTCACCGAAGTCAACGCATGTTTCCACAATGCTGCAATCTTGCCGTCGGGCAAGGTGTACCAGTTGAACGCCTTATAGGCTTTGTTGAGAGGGATAAGCGGGTCGTTGCGATCAGCTTCTTCCACCCACTGCATACGGTAGAGCGGGTTGGCCAGAATCTCCTCGCAGGCCTTCCGGAACTCTTTGTCTTTGGCCTTTGTATAAAACGGATAGGCAGCCTTGTATTTGCCACCCTTCTCCGGATTGAAATCATGATTGAGATAGATGAAATAGATAGGGCCAAACGTGCCGTCTGCCTTTATCTCACGCACGACACGCCCGATGCCGTTGCCGTCATTCGGATCATCCTCTTTCTTATGAAGGCAGATGCCATAGTTGCCCATCGCGATGAGCTTGCCCGACTTGGACACATAGAAACCCACACGCTGGTGCATGATGGCTTTTTCGCCTTTCTTGGCCACGTATGGCAAGTCTGGCTTCTTGAACCCTTCGGGCACTTCATATTCGGGGAACAGCACTTCGGGGTCTGACCACGTGTAGCCGTCGGACGACGTCTGGAGGAAAGTCACCGAAGGCGGCACATGCTCGTCGACAGGATCGGAAAGATAGTGCATGTAGAAGCGGCCGTTCCAATAGGCCAGCATCGGCTGGTGGTTATACGTCCATCCATTGCCATTCGAAGGCGAAGGATGTTCGCGGTTGGCACGCATGGTCTGGATGTTGTGTACGCCGACGACAGGCGAAAGTTGTCCGTCGTGCTCGTTGGGATTGGACAGCTCAGTGCCTGTGTAATGTATCAGTTCCTGGGCTGAAAGGCTGCCTGCCGAAAGCAAAGCCGCCGCAAAAGTCATTACAAGTTTAGTTGAATGCTTCATAAAACGTATCTTGATTATTTTTTATTGTTCCTATTGATTGCCGGTGGCCTGTCCCGCCTGTTCCAACAAGCTCTCCACGACAGCCTCCGGAGCACGGAAGATGGTGCCGTGCTTGTGCCCGGACGGGATAGAAATGCTGTCTGTCATCGACGTGAACGAAGCAAAGTCACGGGTCTTCACAGCACCATAGATATGGTTCTGGTAGTCATCGAAATAGATGAAATAGTCGTCGCCGAGCTTGACGGTCGAAGGTCCTTCCACCAGGAAGCCGGTAAAAGGTTCGGACGGTTCAGTGTAAGGCCCTTCCGGATCTTGGGCAAAAGCCACCTTGAGGTTCCGGTTGGGACGTGTGTTGTCTTTGAGCACCATCACATAGTCTTTCTCTCCACGCTTCACCAAGGTGGCATCTATGCAGCTGAAGCCCGGGTCAAGGAGCAGCTTCGGAGCTGAAAACGTTTCAAAGTCGGTGGTCGTCACATAATAGAGACGATGGTTGTTGTTGACATCCTCCTGCCCCACCGTAAAATTGCTGTCAGGCACACACGAAGAATAGATCACCATGTAACGGTCGCGGATGTCGTCATAGAACCACTCGGGCGCCCACACATTTACCGTAGACTTCACAGAGTCCATCGCCGGGATGCGACGCTGCGTGCTCCAATGTACCAAATCTTTCGAACGGGCATAGCCAAACCCTGTATTGCCGCGCCAGGAAATGGTCCACACCAGGTGGAACGTCGAGTCCGGAGTGACAATCATGGAAGGGTCGCGCAAGATGCTGTCTCCGATTTCCGGCTGCAACCACGTGCCGCCCACGCTGTCCCAATGAAGACCGTCGCGGCTGTACAAAAAGCGCAGGCCTTCCGTCGCAGGCTCGTGAAAAGAAGTGAACATGTAAAAATCTTGCTGAGGAGTTTCTGTCTGAGGTTGGCTGCACGCGCCCATGGCTAACGTCAGGGCAAGCACTGCGCCGACTTTGGTCAGTGTTTTCATATTTAGATATTGCTTTTTAAGTTTATACATCGGTTACAAATACAAAGATACACTTTCCCGACATTTCACCCAAACAAACAGGCACATATCACACATTTCTTCAGGAAAATGAATACAAATGTAGAGACTGTTTCTTTCTAATAAGGTTTAAAAGTCCTCCTGCCTTTTAAGGTTCTTTTTATATGCAGACCATTCACAGGCAGACTCTGAATCCTGCAAACAAGCGTCATAAATCGAAATTATTTAACGGATTCGGCATTCTCCGACGCACCTTTAAGAGTGGCCGACAGCCGGAACTAAGGTAAGGCCGGCTGCCCTCCTTTCCGTCCTCGGCCGCACTCCTTTCAGCATCCGGCTACCCTTAAGGGGCAGGAAATGTAACATGTAAGCACTGAAAACCAACTTATTATCCACAGTGTTCACACATCGGGAATACCTCGCGTCCAAGTTAAGAAACAACTTGACACAGCATACCATCCGGGAGGGGATGCTTCCCCCTCTCCCCGCCCCCATCATCCTCGCCGGCAACCTTATTCCGTCAACAGGGCGACGCGACGCAATTCGCTTTCAAAGTTGGGCGTGAACACGCCTTTCCCCAGCTGTTGCCTTATTTCATCCGGTGTCCAAAAACGTCCTCCGTCAAGCTCGTCGCTCGGACAGACAGGACCGTCCCATGTCGTGCGGAACGTATAGACCAGTTCCCGTTCACGCGCCGACTCAAATACGTAGGTGTCCAACGGTTCGGGCACGAAGCCTTCCAAGCCCAATTCCTCGCGGGCCTCGCGGCGCAAAGCCATGTCCACGCTCTCGCCCAAATCCACATGCCCTCCGACAGCCGTGTCCCACCGTCCGGGCTGAATGTCCTTCCAGGCGGGGCGTTTCTGCAAATAGAGTTCGCCGCGCGAATTGAAAACATGGAGGTGCACCACCGGGTGCAGGAGCATCGACCCGCCGTGGCACTCGCCGCGCGTGGCTTTGCCGACGACGTTCCCCGCCGCGTCGACCACGGGAAAGATCTCTTCGCTGTTATCGCTGTTCATGCCGGGGATATTTACGGATGTAGATCATGGCAGCCGTCATCCCCAGCAGCACGAAAGCCGCGCCGGGAAGCGCCGTATATTCATAGCCAAGCCCGTGCCCGATCGGCAGGCCGCCGACGTAGGCCCCCAGGGCGTTGCCCAGGTTGAAAGCCACCTGCACGAGGGCTGCGCCGAGCATCTCGCCGCCACGCGAATTCTCCAGGATCAGCAACTGCTGGGGCGACGAGACACAGAACAGACACCCCGTACAGAGCGTCATCAGCATGACGG
>ENA-ORSI01003270-ORSI01003270.1-human-gut-metagenome-genome-assembly--contig:-NODE-3270-length-10584-cov-2.389116_pt1 | contig 10584 bp, 5 predicted proteins | sample MGYA00242187_ERZ509154 | MGnify/ENA primary metagenome ERZ509154 (study PRJEB26280, sample SAMEA2338627) | human gut metagenome | biome: human gut; feature: human-associated habitat; material: faeces...
GAGTCCGCATGAGCCTCGACACCCTGCCGGAACCGTTGACGCAGCTTCATGCGCGACTGGCGGCTCTGGATATTGAGCGGGAAGCGATTGAGCAGGACTGCGTGTTTTGTCCCGAAGCCAGCCCGGAGCGGCTGGCGGAACTGACCGATTTGCGTGATGAGCTACAGGCAGAAGCCGGGCATCTGGAAGCGCAGTATCAGCAGGAAAAGGCACTGGCGCAGCAGATTATGACGTTGCGTCAGGAAGGGACAGACAGCACTGAACTGCAACAGCAACTGCGAACGCATCAGGGCTTTGCACCGCTGCTGGCGCTGGATGTGGACGCCCGCGCCGTCGCCACGGTGGTGGCGGACTGGACCGGCATCCCGCTCTCTTCCCTGCTCAAAGACGAGCAGAGCGACCTGCTCAGTATGGAAAAGAGCCTTGAAAACCGCGTGGTCGGGCAAAGCCCGGCGCTCTGCGCCATCGCACAGCGGCTGCGGGCGGCTAAAACCGGCCTCACGCCGGAGAACGGCCCACAGGGGGTATTCCTGCTGACCGGCCCCAGCGGCACCGGTAAAACCGAAACTGCGCTCACACTGGCCGACACCCTGTTTGGCGGTGAAAAATCCCTTATCACCATTAATCTTTCGGAATATCAGGAACCGCATACCGTTTCCCAGTTGAAAGGTTCGCCTCCGGGCTATGTCGGCTACGGTCAGGGCGGCGTGCTGACCGAAGCGGTACGCAAACGCCCTTACAGCGTGGTGCTGCTCGACGAAGTGGAAAAGGCGCATCGCGACGTGATGAACCTGTTCTATCAGGTGTTCGACCGGGGCTTTATGCGCGACGGCGAAGGGCGGGAAATCGACTTCCGTAACACCGTGATTCTGATGACCGCCAATCTGGGCAGCGACCACATCATGCAGCTGCTGGAGGAAAAACCGGACGCCACGGACGCAGACCTGCATGAACTGCTGTACCCCCTGCTGCGAGACCATTTTCAGCCTGCACTGATGGCGCGCTTTCAGACGGTGATTTACCGCCCGCTGGGACAGGAGGCGATGCGCGCCATTGTGGAAATGAAACTGGCGCAGGTGGCCCGCCGTCTTCGCCAGCACTATGGGCTGGAAACGGAAATCAGTAACAGCCTGTACGACGCCCTGACCGCCGCCTGCCTGCTGCCGGACACCGGTGCGCGTAATATCGACAGCCTGCTGAACCAGCAAATCCTGCCGGTCTTAAGCCAGCAGTTGCTGGCGCAGCAGGCCGTGCATCATAAGCCTGCCCGACTGCGGCTTGACTGGGATGATGAAGACGGGATTGTGCTGGAATTTGATGAGAAATAATGGAGGCTCTTATGAACGTACAGTTCTTCGACCACGCACACCACAAGCTCAAAATTCGCGGCCTGCAAAGTCCGGTGGATGTGCTGACCTTTGAAGGCCGCGAGCAACTGAGTACCCCGTTCCGCTACGACATTCAGTTTACCAGCAGCGATAAAGCCATCGCGCCGGAGTCGGTGCTGATGCAGGACGGCGCATTCAGCCTGACGGCACCGCCGGTACAGGGAATGCCGGTACAGACTGCCCTGCGCACCCTGCACGGCGTCATTACCGGCTTTAAACATCTCTCATCGTCACAGGACGAAGCCCGTTACGAAGTGCGCCTTGAACCCCGTATGGTGCTGCTGGCCCGCAGCCGTCAGAACGCCATTTACCAGAATCTGACGGTGCCGCAAATCGTCGAAAAAATCCTGCGCGAGCGGCACCAGATGCGCGGTCAGGACTTCGTGTTTAACCTCAAAAGCGAATACCCGGCCCGCGAACAGGTGATGCAGTATGGCGAGGACGACCTGACATTTATTTCACGCCTGCTGTCGGAAGTGGGTATCTGGTTCCGCTTCGCCACTGACGCGCGGCTGAAAATTGAGGTTATCGAGTTTTTCGACGACCAGAGCGGCTATGAGCGCGGACTGACGCTGCCGCTTCGCCATCCTTCAGGGCTGCACGACAGCGCCACGGAAGCCGTATGGGGGCTGAACACCGCATACAGCGTGGTGGAAAAAAGCGTCACCACGCGGGACTACAACTACCGTGAAGCCACGGCGGAAATGACCACAGGCCAGCATGACGCCACCGGGGGCGATAACACCACTTACGGCGAAGCCTACCACTATGCCGACAACTTCCTGCAACAAGGCGATAAAGAGGCAGCGGAAAGCGGCGCGTTTTATGCCCGTATCCGTCACGAACGCTACCTGAATGAACAGGCCATTCTCAAAGGCCAGAGCACCAGTTCACTGCTGATGCCGGGGCTGGAAATCAGGGTTCAGGGCGACGACGCGCCAGCGGTGTTCCGCAAGGGCGTGCTGATTACCGGCGTGACGACCAGCGCGGCGCGTGACCGCAGCTATGAGCTGACGTTCACGGCGATACCGTACTCAGAGCGCTACGGCTACCGTCCGGCGCTTATCCCCCGCCCCGTAATGGCCGGAACGCTCCCGGCGCGGGTCACCAGTACGGTGAAGAACGACATCTACGCCCATATCGACAAGGACGGGCGCTACCGGGTCAACCTCGACTTTGACCGCGATACGTGGAAACCGGGCTATGAGAGCCTGTGGGTACGCCAGTCGAGGCCCTATGCCGGGGATACCTACGGCCTGCACCTGCCGCTGCTGGCAGGAACGGAAGTCAGCATCGCCTTTGAGGAAGGCAACCCGGACAGGCCGTATATCGCCGGGGTAAAGCACGACTCGGCGCACACCGACCATGTGACCATCCAGAACTACAAGCGCAACGTGCTGCGAACCCCGGCGAACAACAAAATCCGCCTCGACGATGAGCGCGGCAAAGAGCATATCAAGGTCAGTACCGAGTACGGCGGCAAGAGCCAGCTCAACCTCGGTCATCTGGTGGATGCCGGGAAACAGCAGCGCGGCGAAGGCTTTGAACTGCGTACCGATATGTGGGGGGCAGTACGGGCGAAGAAAGGGATTTTTATCAGCGCCGATACGCAGGACAAGGCGCAGGGTCAGGTGCGCGAAATGGCTCCGGCGATGGCAATACTGGATGGCGCACAGTCACAGATGAAGTCGCTGTCCACTGATGCGCAGACGGCGAATGCCGATCCGGCAGATCTGTCATCACAAATAGCGCTGTTGCAGCAGAGTGTAAAAGATCTGACGCAGGCGGCGATCCTGCTAAGCGCACCCAAAGGCGTGGCGATCGCCAGCGGAGAGCACCTGCAACTGGCCGCATCGAAAAACCTGATCGCGAACGCAGGAAATCACGCTGATATCGGTGTTGTGAAGAATATGTTTATCGGTGTGGGTCAGGCGCTGAGCGTGTTTGTGCGTAAAGCGGGCATCAAACTGTTTGCCAACAAGGGGGCGATCTCGGTACAGGCACAGAACGACCTGATGGAACTGTTGGCACAGAAATCGATAGTGATCACCAGTACGGAAGATGAGATCAAGATCACCGCGAAGAAGAAAATCACCCTTAACGGCGGTGGCAGCTACATCCGGCTGGATGCCTGCGGAATAGAAGCGGGAACGCCGGGAGAATATAACGTTAAGGCGGGATATTATGGGCGTAAGCCGAAGGCGAAGCTGACACCGGAGTTGATGGCGTTTCCAGTGATTGAGAGCGGGGAATTTAATGCTAAGTTCCTTTTTACTGATGATGATGGTCTACCTTATGCCAACACAAAATATATTGCATGTTTTTCTGATGGCACTCAAAAAGAAGGTATTACTGATGAGAATGGGTATACAGAAAATTTTAATACTGATTCCAAACAAACAATTGATGTCAGATTATTGAATCAAAATATAGACATGATATTGGGAGGCGTGCATGAGTAATGATAGAGGTAGTTCAAGTGGTGAAAATCAGAAAACTGAACAATGCATACAGGAATTTCAAGTTACGAATCAATTCAAGAAAATGATGAAGGAGTCTCTAGAGGAACAAAAAAAGGTAATTGATAAAAGGGTAAAAACATTAACGCACTGGAGTGATGAAGCAGAAGATGAATTCAGGAGAATATTTGGCGTGCCATCTGAAAAAATAATAACCATAAAATTTAAACTGAACGGAGAAGTAACAAAAGAAACAAAAAGTGCGCGAGCAGTTATTCAAGAAGCCGTGGACAGAATGAAATTTATATGTGATAAATTATCTGCTGATAAAGGGGAGTGCAAAGAAGTTACTTTTATAGATAAATATCTTGATAGCAATGATAATTACTATGATAAAGATGTTACTAAGTGGAAGTGTGGCAATTTTGTAAATTCTACGGACAATGATGCTTATACTGCTAACGTCACCCCTGATCATATTATAGGTGTTTCTCCAGACAAATATGTAGATGTAGTGACAATAAGAATAGGCCAGCGGTTTGTATGTAAACCAATGACAGGAAAGGATTCTAAAGTTTCATCACTTTGCCATGAATTAACACATTTAGTCAGATATGGCCCCAAAGGTATGTATGGCGGTATGCAATCAGAGGATATGCCTGTTGATAAAGAGCTCCAGAATGCGAAAGAGTATGACATCTTTGCTGATAAATTAATAAAAAATAAGGATATGACACTCTTTGAAAATGCATATAATATTGAACGTTATTTTGAAATAGATTAATTACTCATATCCATTTGCTAATCTTATCGTTTATTATATGTAATTATAAATTTATCGTTAAGCTTGACATAAGTGAGTGCATCTATGTTCTTAACAAATACATCGCGTTTTTTATTTTTATTTTTATTTTTATTTCTTATTTACAAGAATAAATTATATGCATATGATAATTTCTCATTCAATGCGGATGTACATTATGGTTATGGTAAGCTATTATGGCATGATAAAAAACCAGTCATATACCCATTGGCATCCTTATCTGATTATACTTATTATAACGAATTCGACCCATTTGAAACGATTTATTATGTGGGGCAATACTATAAAATTAGCTTAAATGAGAGTAAGCGAATTCAAGAACAAAAGGACATTTACGCACACCTTCAATTAAAACATAATAAATCATTAATTACAGCAAATGTAACGTTACATAATAAAAGTAATAGTTCATATTATGTTCATCGGATGAATTTACCAGCAAACATCCATGAATCACCTTACTCTCCTTTGTGCAGTGGTTCTTTTTTAATCGTAACAAATAACATACGGTTAGATTATATAAGAAAAATTACATGCCGATTTGATTTGTGGATGAAAAAATCTGACTGGATAGAAATATCACCCGGAGAAAAACTCTCATACACAGTAAATTTAAATGACTATTATGCTTTTCTCCCTGCGAAGCATCAATATGATATAGGAACTGTAGAGTTCACATTGGTAAATAGTAATTGGTTCTTAGAGCAGCATATTTATGATCTTTTTTTTGCTATTGTGGATGAAAGACACTATAAGCAGTGTAAAAACACTTCTGGCATTGTTAGGAAGTATATCTATAAGTCGTGGCAGTTATGTGAGACTTATCGTGGGAGGTGGAGCCCTTTACAGGAACTCATGAATCGATTTCATTATGAAGGAGGGGGTGAAAATATATTTCAAATAAGAACAAATCAAGTAAATATAAACATTAATGGAGATAAAATTAAATCTCTTTATTCATCGATGCAGTGAGCTTAATTTTTTGTGGGTATATTTATTAAACACGTATGCACGGAATATAAAACACATTCCTCTCAAAAACATTAATAACAATACTGAAAGAATTTAAGAATTCACATGGTTTTAAATTAAGCTTTAAATGATATTTCTGTATAAAAAGCAAGATGTATTTTAATTAGTGCGTACCTAAGTTGGTAGTGAATTACTTACATAGTTTAAACATCCTGATATTCATTACATTTATATTTCAGAATAATGGATTATTACAATGCCTGTCCGACTTAACACTATTCCTGATGCTGAACCCTATCCCGCACCGCCAGCCCACATTAAATGGTTGTCAGCCTTATTACTGATGCTGTCTGTGGGCGTGCTCCTGACTTCATTATTCGCCAGCGATGAACTGGCAAAAAACGGCCCGCATTTCTGGGGGCTGGCCTGCGGTTTGCCTGCCTTTATCTGGTCGCTGGTTGCTTCAGTTCGCTGGCTGTTTTTTATCACGCAGTACATTCGGGCTGATGCCTGGAATAAGCGCCGGGAAGAGGTGATTTTGCATGAAACGCGACGGGGACGACGGGCGTTGCAGATACTTAGTTTTTCCGTACAAACCGCGCTGAATGGTGATTCCGTTGCAGAAACTACAACAGCATTTCTGGCGCGTCAGCAGGTGTTGAATACTTACGCTGATTTGCGCGGAGAAGATACCGTGCGTCGCAGTGTCATTCCTGTATTAACCAATAAACCGGTTACCGGGCGTTTATCCGAAATTATTTCCCGTCTTTTTATTGATATCAGACCGCAATTGTTTCTGCTGCCCCCTGATTTTCATATCAACGTACTACTGGAAATTGATGCGCCGCTTTCAGGGGCCTCCGTGAGAACTATCTGGCAGGACGAATGGCAAAAAGCCGGACTCCCGGAAGCCCGTCTGTTTTCTGCCCCGGAACCGGGGCTGGCCGCCGTGGACGACTGGCTGGACAACTTTGTTCAGGAAAAGGCCGTACTGCTGGTGATTTCCGTACGACTTGAACCGAAGAACCCGGAACGGACGGCAGAATCCGCCACCGCGCTGTTGCTGGCAAACCGACTGACGCAAACCGCGCTGACGCCGCTGGCCCTGCTGCATCGTCCTGAACGTATCACAGATACAGAGATGATGGCGTCAGGCATTGCACAGGCGCTGGACTGGATGCCGGTGCAGCCAGATGCCATATCCGGTATGTGGACTGCCGAACTGGACAGGGAACAGCGTGCCGCGTTGTTAAGCCTGAACCAGCCGTTTGCTCAGGAAGCCCTGATGTACGAGCTGGATGCCTTTCTGGGGCGCTCCGGACCGGCTGCGCCGTGGCTGTCCGTCGCTGTGGCAACGCTGGCGGCAATACAATCACAACACCCCCAACTGACGCTCAGCGGCGTTCAGGGCGGGCATTATTCATGGGCGACCGTGGTGTCGCCATTCGTTTCCCCTCAGGAGGCATCATAGTGGTTCCGGGATTAAACCGTCTCCGGCCCCGTTCGGTTTCAGGGCCTGCCATCGTCATGACCGTGGCTGTTGTGGTTGCGCTTTGCACGTTTATTCACCGTAAACCGGCATTGCTGGGCGTTGAACCGGGTAGCTCACAGCAAATGTACTGGATGGCTGGCGTGATTGCCGCAGGCGTGGTCTTTCTGATTATCATGGGGGTTTATCATCTGCTGAACCGCCACGCTGCCGTGCAGAACTTTGAACTCCGCAGACAGCTTGCCGCCGGAGATGACTATCGTGCGGTGACGACAAAGAAAGCCGACAGCCGTCATCCGGCAATGGTGGAACTCGCCGCCTTCCTGCGCGACCGCTACGGCCCATTCTGGCGGCGTAAAGTCCGCCTGCTGCTGGTGACCGGCGAGCCTGAAGAGGCAGAGGCCATCGCGCCGGGGCTGACCGGGCAACACTGGCTGGAGGGCGACCACACGGTGCTGATATACGGCGGCAGGCCATCAGCGGAGCCTGATGTCGCGCTACTGACCGCCTTAAAAAAACTGCGCCGCAGCCGTCCGCTGGACGGCATCATCTGGCCGCTGACAGAAGAACAGAGCCGCCAGACCGCACAACTCGACAAAGGCTGGCGCGGACTGATAAACGGCGGTAAGCGACTCGGTTTTCAGGCTCCACTCTATTTGTGGCAGGTCTGTGACGACGGTGATTATCAGACCGGACGCCCCCTGCAAAGCGTCGGCTGCCTGCTGCCGGAACGCTGTACCCCGGAACAACTGGCTGTAATGCTGGAAGCACAAACCCTGCCGCTGACGGAACAGGGCATGTCGCAACTGCTGACCAATAACCGCCATGATTTCCTGCTGCGTCTGGCCCATACCCTTGCAGAGCGGGGTATCGCTCACTGGCAAAGCGTTCTGAAACCGCTGCTGGCAGGCGGCGCATTTTCTTCCCTGCGCCTGCGTGGCCTGATGTTCAGCCCGCCGCTTGCCGCCGTGCCGGAGGCCGCACCTCATGCGTGGCTGCCGTCACCGGTCTGGGCGGGCGTGACGGGTGATAACGCGCGCGGGCGCACGGTGGGTTTTCCGTGGCTGCGTACCGCACTGATGTCCGCTGTCTGCGTGCTGGTGATATGGGGGGCCGGAATGACGACCTCGTTCTTCGCCAACCGCGCGCTTGTTCAGGAAACCAGCATCCAGACGGCGCGTGCGCTCGATACCCGCCTGCCGCTGGCAGAACAACTGGTGGCACTGCATACCCTGCAGGGCGAACTGGAGCGCCTGCAATACCGTATCCGTGAGGGTGCGCCGTGGTATCAGCGTTTTGGCCTTGAACGTAACCAGCAACTGCTCGCTGCCGCCTTTCCCGGCTATGCGCAGGCGGCAAACCGGCTGGTGCGCGACGTGGCCGTTGACCATCTGCAACAGCAACTGAACGCCTTTGTCGCGCTGCCGCCCAACAGTCCTCAGCGTACCGCCACCGGTGAACAACGCTATAAGCAGCTTAAGGCATTGCTGATGACTTCCCGCCCGGAAAAGGCCGACGCTGCCTTTTTCAGTACCACGCTGATGGCAGACGGCCTGCGCTACGAGAATATCCCGGAAGGCGTGCGGCAGAGCGTGTTGCCGTCGCTGCTGACCTTCTGGATGGCGAACCTGCCGGAACACCCGCAGTGGAAAACCGCGCCGCCGCCGGAACTGACCGGCGCGGTACGTAAAATCCTGCTGCGCCAGATTGGTGTGCGTAATGCCGAAAACACCCTCTACCAGAACGTGCTGCAACAGGTGTCCCGCAACTACGCCGATATGACGCTGGCGGACATGACCGGGGATACCCTCACCGAATCTCTTTTCAGTACAGAACAGACGGTGCCGGGGATGTTCACCCGTCAGGCGTGGGAAGGACAGGTCAGGGAAGCCATCGAGCAGGTGGTGACGGCGCGGCGCGAGGAAATCGACTGGGTACTCAGCGACCGCCAGCAGGATACCTCTGCGGATATCTCGCCGGATACGCTGCGTAACCGTCTCACCTCTCGCTACTTTACCGACTTCGCCGGAAGCTGGCTGGCGTTTCTCAACAGCATTCGCTGGAAAAAGGAAGACTCACTCTCCGGCATTCTCGACCAGCTGACACTGATGGCCGATGCCCGCCAGTCGCCGCTGATTGCGCTGACGGACACCCTCGCGTGGCAGGCGGCGGCAGGCAGGGAAAACCGTGGTCTGTCAGACTCGCTGGCGAAATCGGCACAGGAACTGTTTAACGGCAAGGAGAAAACGCCGCAGCAATCCCGTGAAGGTGACGACGTGCCTGTCGGGCCGCTGGATAAAACCTTCGCGCCGCTGCTGCGGTTGCTGGGCGATAAGGCCGGAGGCGGCGACAGCCAGCTGAGGCTACAGACCTACCTCACCCGCGTCACCCGCGTGCGTCTCAAACTGCAACAGGTGACCAACGCCCCCGACCCGCAGGAGATGACCCAACAGCTGGCGCAGACGGTCTTACAGGGTAAAACCGTTGACCTCACAGACACCCGCGACTACGGACGGTTAATCGCCGCCAGTCTGGGCGAGGAATGGAGTGGCTTCGGTCAGGCGCTGTTCGTTCGCCCGGTAGAGCAGTCGTGGCGGCAGGTGCTGACGCCTGCGGCGGACAGCCTGAACCGCCAGTGGCAGCGGGCGATTGTCAGACTCTGGGATCAGGACTTCGCCGGTCGCTACCCGTTCAAAGCCTCACAAAACGATGCATCCCTCCCCCTGCTGGCGCAGTACCTGCGCGATGACGGGCGCATCAACCAGTTTATTGCCAACAACCTTTCCGGCGTACTGAAACGTGAAGGCCGCTACTGGGTGGCTGACGCCATGAACACGCAGGGGCTGACGGTTAACCCGGACTTTATCCGCGCCCTGAACCGCCTGCGCGACGTGGCCGATACCGCCTTTGCCAGCGGCGATGCCGGAATACATTTTGAACTGCGGGCAAAACCGGCCCGTGACGTGATGAAAACACATCTGGTGATTGACGGGCAGGAACTGGAATATTTCAACCAGAAAGAACGCTGGCAGCGTTTTAACTGGCCGGACGAACAGTGGCAACCCGGCGTATCGCTGAGCTGGACCAGCACACAGGCGATGGAACGCATACTGGCGGATTACCGGGGAAGCTGGAGCCTTATTCGCCTGCTGGAACAGGCGCAGGTGACGCCGGTGGACAGCAGCACCTTTAAGGTGGTGTGGAAAGCGCAGGACGGCCTGCCGCTGAATTACCTGCTGCGGGTTGAACAGGGCAAAGGGCCGCTGGCGCTGCTGGAACTGAAAAACTTCCGCTTGCCGGGGCAGATATTTCTGACCGGCAGGAGTATGACGGATGCGGAAGAATATGGGGAAGACGCCGATGAGTGAACTGTTGCAAAAGCTGACCCGTAGCTGTTTTGCCAACCGGGACGCACTGGATGTGGCGCGAACACAGGCGGCACTGTGGCAGACG